>ENA-OQOA01000332-OQOA01000332.1-human-gut-metagenome-genome-assembly--contig:-NODE-332-length-22247-cov-10.031284_pt1 | contig 22247 bp, 22 predicted proteins | sample MGYA00242633_ERZ504888 | MGnify/ENA primary metagenome ERZ504888 (study PRJEB26092, sample SAMD00036372) | human gut metagenome | host: Homo sapiens | study: EMG produced TPA metagenomics assembly of...
TGTGATTACTGATATTCATAATCGGCTTCCTCCTTATCTATTTGGGTGCTAACATTCGCTCCGAACAAAAGAGCGTTGATGTGAATTTCTTTCTTCTTGTTCTAGTCGTACTATAACACTAGTTATTAGCACTGTCAAGAGGTGAGTGCTAATTTTTTGAGATTTTTTTTGCAAACCCTTTAAAATCAATGGTTTGCAGTATCTTATTTCTTTTGAAATTGTGATTTTTTCTGTTTTGACACCAATTTGACACCAATTTCTCTTTTTGTGGTGTCAAGCATTTAACACCATACTATCTAGTCTTGCAATCTCATTTTCAATCCTTGTCAGCTCTCCAATATGGTTATACACTTCCATTGTTACATCTATATGAGCGTGTCCCATAATATATTGAAGAACTTTTACGTCCATACGGCACTCTGCCATTCTGGTACAAGCTGTGTGACGCATTACATGAGCTGAAAACTTTGGTAACAGCTCTGCTTTCCTATGCTCTTTTTTTGCTCTCTCTACTTCGGTTTTGTTATATGCGTCTACAATGTTGTATAAAACACTATTTACGCCATTCGGCATAAGCGGTCTGCCCGATTTTGCTGTAAAGACAAACCCCGAACACCCGTCCACCTCAATGCTCTTATCCTTTGCAAGCATAAAATTGATTTTTCTTTGTTCCTCAAAGGCTTTTGCAACTTCTTGTGTCATAGGTATAATACGAATACCCGACGACGTTTTTGGTGTTGAGATATGGAACTTGCAACCGTCGCCTAAATTCTTATAAATGAGCTGGTGGTCTACATTAACCGTTTTTGCCTTGATGTTTATATCTTTCCATGTAAGACCAATAAGCTCCCCACATCTTAACCCCGTACCAATCATTATGGTAAACATAGGATAATATGTGTTATAGACATTGCTCTGTTTTACAAACTCCATAAACTTTTCTTGTTGAGAAACTGTTAAGGCTTCTTTTTCCTCTGCTGGTTTTCCATAATCACTAATGGAACTTTTTGCAGGGTTCTTTCGGATAATATCATCATCAACAGCCATTTCTAATGCAGGATAAAGCAGGTTGTGAATATACTTGATTGTAGAATAAGCATATCCAGCTTTGGAAAGTTTCGCATAATACGCTTTAATATGTGAGGGTAAAAGCTGAACAACTTTAATATTTCCAATCTCGTCTTTTACTCTGTTTTCCCAAGCACGAACATAACTAACTCTTGTAGTATCAGCCAGCTCACGAGTTGCCATATAACGCTCAAACAACGTGTTAAGCGTCATTTTTTTGATTGCTCCGTCTGTCAATATATTATCTTCCATATCTTTTGCAATCTGCTTCTCTTTTTCTCGAAGCTCTGGTAAATCTTGTGCATAGACTGTCAATCTCTTGCCTGTTCTTACATCTGTATAACGATAACTGTATCTTCCATCATTACGCCAGTTTTCGCCCTCTCTTAATTTTCTTCCTTTTGGGTCTTTTCTACTAATTGCCATGAGAACCATTCCTTTCTGAAAAAGCCTCTTTTCTTGTTCTCACAGCGTGCTTTGTCCTTTCTTATTATACTACACACGCCAGAGAACATAAATAGAAAATCGCTCTATTCTTCCAAATATAACAAGTATTTCTTGACTTTTTCTATGGAATAAAGAACCCTGCGACCTATCACAATTTTTGCTCCTGCCTGCTCGCCAATCTTTCTTGCAGTAGCACGACCACAAGATAACCTAGCAGACAGTCCCTCTATATCAACAGCAATCGGCTGTTCCGTTGCTCTTATCTTCGTTTTATTCATATTCCAACACCTTACCTCGCTGGAACATCACATCATTTAACACATCAGTATTTAACATAATGTAACACCCCCTTTACTGTGTGTCTATTTATAAGTTACATAAGCAGACAGACGGCTTTGGAAAGCTCCATTAGTATCTCAACTATTCCCATTCTTGTGGGCAGAACCGCACCATGCGGACGTATCATTATTCTGTGAGGATAGGTCATGGCAAAACGACTTTTCCAACAGTCGCTCTCGGATCACTGCGTGAGTCGCTCGCTTTCTTTTGGAAAGGTCGTGGCGTACAGTCCCCGTGGCTCGCTATCTCACAAACGTATCTGTCTGCTTTATTCAGTTGTCAAAGAGCTGTGGCGAAAGCGTGTTGCTTTCATGTAAAAGCAGGGCAGAGCAGGAAAGAGGGGGACATTAAACCATGCTCTGCTAAAAACTGCTTATTCTTCTTCGATTTCTAAGGCAATATCAAACCCTAAAATCATTTTGATAAGTGCTTCTCGGATAAGTCCCTTTAACTCCATATCTACAACAATATAGACATTGCCGTATTCATCATAGAGTGGGCGCAAACAGCACTTTGATATGTACGGGTCATAAAATGCCAGTATTTTTTCAATCGCTTTTTCGTCCCCGTCCATTGCTTGCGAAAGCAAATAGTAGGACGGCTTCTTAAATGTTTGCTTCATTTTACTGCTTCTCCTTTAGTATTTTTTTCATAGTTTCCAAAGCATGATGTCGGTTTCTAAATACACCGCTTTGCGTAATCTTTTGTAAGTTGGCAATTTCACTTTCTGTCATTTCCAAGAAGTAATACATTAACAGAGTATTTCTCTTTCTTTCTGGAAGTTTTTTCAAGGCTTCTGCCAGCTCATCATCAAGGACACGAATATCAATGCCACATACTGAAAAGATTGTATAATCTGTTTCGTAGTCATCCCACACAGCAAAATTTTCAACGAAAATTTCTGGAAGTTCACAGAATGGAATTTCTTTATCTTTTCGTCGTTTCAATCCTTGTTGGTAGTCCTTTACAATATGACGGACAACTTTCTTCAAACAACTTTCAAAGCGACATTGAACTGTTTTCTGGAAGTCAGACGGTTTCATCAATCTCACCCCCTTTCCACTATGATTTGAAAAGTGTTTATCCCTCTTTCCGCACCATATAGGGAATGAAAGGTGTGATTTAATGACCTCTTTTGAAAATTTTAAATTTTTTCGGGTATGAAAAAAGCCCGCACAAAACATATAGTCTGTACGAGCCTTTAAAGCTAAAACATATTCAATTTTTAATAGTGTGCTATTAGGTGGAATTTGATTGCAAAGAATTGTACTTAAAGCTTTCCATAATGCAAGCCCCCTTAAAGCACCGTATCAATGTTGGCATGATTTTCAAATTACTCTGAAAAATTATGAACTGTTCCTTTTGGAAATGTAATGGTCAGTCTTGTATATTCTTTTTCCGTAGAAGCAATATCCAATTTCAAGCCCAACCTATCGCATAATTTTTTCGATAGATACAGTCCCATACCCGTTGCATTTGCCTTGTTTCTATTTGAACCCGTAAAACCTTTTTCAAATACACGGGATAAATCAGACGCTTTTATTCCACAACCATTATCTTCAATCACAAGCAATATATTTGTACCATTGTCTTGACTGTATATCGTCAGCTTATTTTCTTGCTTATCAAAATACTTAATCGCATTTTGCACGATTTGAGATAGAATGAATGTCAGCCATTTTTCATCAGTATAAATGACATTTTCTATGTCATGGATATTGATAATTGCTTTTCTTTCCATAAGCGAATGACGGAATTTCAGAATGACATTATGTATCACTTCGTCTAACTGCAACTGTTTTACAAAATAGTCTTTTTCCGTATTTTCGCTTCTTGCATAGTAGAGCATTTGTTCCACTAACTGAAATATTTTGTCTGTTTCTTTTTTTAATGTGTAATTTTTTGTATTGTCAAACGTCAAAGACAATGCTCCTATCGGTATTTTAATTTCATGGACGAAACTTTCCACATATTCTTGATAGTCCTGCTTTTCCTCTGTGATTTTGCCGATTTCATCATTCATAGATTTGCAGGCTTTTTTTAGTGCGTAGCAATAGGCTTTATTTTGAAATTCTTTTGGCTTTGGTAAAACGTCTGCAATATAATAGTTTTCTTCCAGTCCGTCTACTAAATCAATAATATGTTGTGAAGCGTTACGTTTCTTCCGATACAAACACCATTGAAAAAGCCCTTGTATGCTGATGAACAGAATTACCAGCGATACAACAAACAGCGTATCTACACCGTAGAAAATCAAGAGAAATGCTACTACGGCAAGAAAGAAAAGCTGAAACAATATCTCTGTTATTTTTTCTTCTAAGAATGTAAAAAAACTCACAGTTTCCAACCCTTTCCTCGTATATTTTCCACTAAATGAACAATCCCGATTTCTTTCATTTTCTTTTTTAGACGGGTCATATTAACCAATAATACATTTTCGTCTATATAATATTTGTCGTTCCACAGCTTTTCCAGTAGTTCTTCTTTGCTAATAACTTTATCTTCGTTCATAAAGAAGTAGTACAAAATACGAAATTCATTTCTTGTCAGTTCAATGCTTTGCTCTTGATACTTCAAAATGGATAAATGTAAATCAAGGGTACAATCTTTTTTGACAAGCTCACGGAAATTATTCGGGTTTGACAACTGCAATGCACGCTTGATCTTCTCAAGAAGAATAAGCGTGTCATACGGCTTTGTGATGAAGTCAATCCCACCCACTTGAATACTTTTCAATTCGTCAGCATTTGTATCTCTGCTTGTTACAAAGATAATCGGTACTGGCATGACTTGTTTATTTTCCTGCATACTTCATAGCCATTCTCATACGGCAGGTTAATATCAAGCAGAACCAGTTCTATGGAATATTGCTTTAATTCATCTGTCAGGTTTCCAAAGTCAATCAATAAAACTGTTTCATATCCTTGTGTGTTCAATAATTTAGAAAGCTCCAAACGAGTGATTTCATCATCTTCGATAATTGCTATTCTCATTTCAACACCCCCTTGATTTACCATTATAATAATTTCACAGCAGGAGAGCTAGAAAAATCTAACTCTCCTCATTGATATTTCGTTTGAAACCGATATACGTTGCTATCCAGTAAATACTATAAATTAGGAAGAAGATAATTAAATTCAAGCCAAAGTACATTAGATAAAGGTGTTTATCTCCCAAAATTTGTTGATACACATTATTCAATGACGACATCATCACAAAAGAACATAATATTGCTGATATTGCAGGGACACAAAATAATATCAATAATTGTTTTCTGATTGTCTTAAATAGCGACTTATCATTTATTCCTAATCTTCGCAAGGTCAAGTAGCGATATTTGTATTTAGTAGAGTCGCTCAATGATTGAACTGCCAAAATTGTTCCTACTGCGGAAATCAAAATAAATGCAATGTACATAAACAGACTGGCTACTATTGCAACCATTGCTTTTTGTTGTTCTATTTCTGCACCTCTTACGTTTACTCTATACGACTCATCATTTATTTCTCCATTTTCATCAACCTTTACTAATTGATGTTGCATATCTTCTTTTATCTTATTTTCTAATTCTGCGTCTGTATCTTCTTTTGTATCTATAATCAAATGATTTTCTGATACTTCAAGTCCTTGAACATATTTATCTGGAAGTACAACAACAAATCTGCCAGTATTAGTTATAGAGTTCCAATAAGACTTAGTGTCATATCCTTTTAATTTCAAATTTTTATTTGCTACTGTTATGGTTTCAATGTCTTTGTTATCTTCAACCTCATATGCAAACTTGCTATTTGTAACTATATAGTATTCGTTATCATTTAAAGAAAGCAACGGCATCTTTCTTAATTCTAGTAACCTATTATAATCACTTAACTTCAAGACTGGGTCAAAATCATAATATTCTGATTGGAAAAAATTTTGTACCTGATGATTCGGTTCTTTATAAATGTCATACTCAATGGTATTATCAATCGTATATTCTTCTTCAATTACTCGAATATATTCATCAAATACCTGCTTATCATCAAAGAGTTGTACATCATATGGTGCATTTAAATTCACGCTGATATCATACGAAGCTTTGTTGATACTAGAATAATTCAGAGCCAGCAGTGAAATTAAAATCAACATAGACAATGTACCAAATGTGAAGCTCATTGTTCTTGCTTTAGAAGCAAATGTTCTTGCTACAAACAGATTATCATTTTGATATTTCATTTTTTTATTCTTTAACAAAACAGTCAAGAACATATCTGCACAAGTTGTAGATATACCATAAATGCTGATAATCAACATGATTACGCTTACCATCAAATAAGTAAGTGTTTCTTGCTTATTAAAATTATCCATAGTACAACGTGAATTCCAGAGAAAAAGAGAAATCGCACCAAGAATAATACTTAAAACAAAAATGACATTTCTTTTTTTACTGTCACGGAACATTTTCTTTTCATTTTGTTTATCAAAGTAAAGAAAATCACGTATCGTCATTTTACTTATTCTTCTTAATAGATTAAGTAAAACCAAAACATAAATAGTTAAAAAATAAATTATCAATAGTCCAATAGAAACAAAATTCAAAGAAATAAAGAGAGTTTTTGGAATACCCAGTAAGTTTACAATTACTAACGACACAAACTGGCTGAATAAAAAGCCAATAGGAATAGCTAATACAATTGCTAAAATTCCCAACAGTATATTTTCAATTACAACTAAGTAGGCAATTTCTTTTTTCTTAATGCCAAGAAGCATATATGTTCCTAATTCTTTACTTCTTTTTTCAAACATAAATTTCGTTGTATAGTTGATCAAAAAGCATATCACAAAAATAATAAGAATATTTACAGCGAACAATGAATTCTTAAATGCATCCATACTGGAACATAACTTTACAATTTCATCAGAATTTGCCACCAAATTAAAAGCAAATATAAGAGAAAAGGATGCAGTAACGGTTATCAGATAAATCAAATAATCTTTAATATTTCTTTTTGTATTTCTATACGCTAACTTACCTAACATTTCCCACTTCACCTCCGAGCAAGGTTAATATATCCAGTATTTCATTGAAGAAATCTTTTCTGCTTTTTTCCCCTCTGAAAATTTCATTGAATATTTTACCGTCTTTCAAGAACAAAATACGTTCACAGAAAGACGCACTAAACGGGTCATGTGTTACCATTAAAATAGTAGCCTGCATTTTCTTGTTGATTTCAGACATTGTTTCCAGTAATAATCTGGAAGCTTTTGAGTCCAAAGCTCCCGTCGGTTCATCAGCTAAAATCAGTTTCGGTTCATTGATTAAGGCTCTAGCACAAGCACAACGCTGTTTTTGTCCGCCAGAAACTTCATAAGGAAATTTTGATAAAATTTCTCGAATACCTAATTTATCAGCGATAGCATGAACCCGTTTCTCAATATCAGCAGAGTTCTGTTTGTTGATAACCAATGACAAAGAAATGTTTTCTTCAATCGTTAATGTATCTAAAAGGTTGAAGTCTTGAAAAATGAACCCTAGATTTTCACGTCTGAAATCAGCAAAATCTTTATCCTTGATTTTGGTAATATCTTGATTATTGACTGTAATGTGTCCGCTGGTTACAGTATCAATCGTAGAGATACAGTTTAATAGGGTAGTCTTTCCAGAACCACTAGCTCCCATGATTGCGACAAATTCGCCCTTATCTACATACATAGAAATACCGTCTACTGCCTTTGTGATATTTCCAGAGTTACCCCCGTAGTATTTTTTTACTTGCTCTAAATTTAAAATGTGTTCCATTAAAAATCGCTCCTTTCTTCCTGCCACATTTATTTGTTTTGGAATACAATTAAATTATAGCAAGGGCAGTATTCAATTACACTTACAGTTTTGAAAGTAAACAGAGAGTAAAAGAGCCGTGATAATGCAGATCACAATTCTGTGAAGCATTTCCACGACCCTTTTATTATAATTTTACCTTTGTCTTTTTCGTAATGGTATAAATGTATTCCTCTGGTGTAGGGCGTTTATTTCCAAAATACTTTTTGAAATTTGCCTGCACTTCTGGGTCGGTGCTGTTCATAGCTTCATCAATCGTTGCTTCAATATCCGCCCGAACATCAGCCAATGATACACCGCCAGCTTTTGCTCCTGCTTTCAAGGCTTTTTTAATATCTCGTTTTTTAAGTCCTATCATAGTATTACCTCATCATAATTTAGCGAATGTTTTAAAAATGTTTTTCAAAATGTTTATACAGAACAATCCCTAAAAATGTTTGCAGTAGGAATAACCCAAAGATAACACCTATAATCCAAGCTTCAATATGAAGTAACGCAAATACAAACGCAACAAACAAGTACACGAAGGTCATTATCTGATACACTAAAGAACCAGCTTTCATTCTTAAAAATACTTTTCTTTCATCAACATTATTGATGTGATTTTCTCTATTTATATTTTCAAATTTTTCTTATTTTTTGGCATTTCATAATAACAAATTTTCAATAATTGAACACCAGAAGCAAAAGCTAATCCGAACCCCATTGCGCAAAAAAGTGTAGAGTAATAGTCAGTATCAATAACGAAACATCCCAAACATATAAAAATTATACCTATAATAATCTCAATGATAAATGATAATTTTTTCTTCATTGTTAATTCCACCTTTCAAAAGACTACATTTTCTTATCTAAATAACGAGCTGTTGTAACCCATGTGATTTGTCCGATAGCAATAACTCCTACTATCGAAAAAAATACAACTTTACTCATATATCCCATAAAGATAAGAGCAAATAATACAAGAACCAATAATGTAAGTGTTACTTTGTAAGCATTCGCAAGAGAAGCATTAGTAATTGCGATATTTCTTTCATCATTTTCTAATATTTGCATTTCTTTTGTTGGCTTACTGAATATATCACAACCCATAAAAATCAATATTATTCCAATAAGCGTTGTACCATAGACAACCAAATCTGGACGAGGTACGGGCAATAGTTGGTGTACGCCTAAACCATAAGTTAGTAAACCACCTAAAAAGATTATTACACCGATAAATAATTCAACTTTTTGTATTTTATGTTTCATTTGCTTTCCTCCTCATAAATAAAGATTTCTTCAATGCTCATTTGAAAGTACCTTGCAATTTTAAAGGCTAACATGATAGAGGGATTATAGCGTCCATTTTCTAAAGAGCCTATTGTTTGACGAGATACTTCAAGAGCAGTCGCTAAATCTTCTTGTTTAATACCTCTTTGTTTTCGTAATTCTTCTAAACGATTTTTCACAACATACCCCTTTCTTGAACGAATGGAAAGCTTACTTTCCTTTTCTGATCTTATGATACTCCTGCGAGCAAAGAATGTCAAGTAAACTTTCCATATTTTATTATCCTACAATCTTCCAGTTACTATCCTTTTGTAACACAAGCTCATACTGCGATACCTGCGTCGCTTTTGTCTGATTATCAATGAATTTTACCGCAACCTTGACTTTCACATTGTCCCCGTCCTTTGTAAAGATAGGGTTTACCAATTCAGAATAAAGATAGTCCCTGCCGATAGGTTCAATCACATTTCCCGATACATAGTAAGCAAGCTCTTTTTCTGTCGCTGTCGGGTAGAGCTTAAAGAATGTTTCCAGAAATGCGGTAGCGTCATTGACAGTATCAGCGTCTACGTTTGCGTCTGCTTCTAGTGTCTTAGGCTCATAGTCTGATTTTTCAACTGCTGGTGCAAGGGTAGGGTTTTGAACGATTACCATATCCCCGTCAGCGTCTACATGGACTTTTACGGTATAAGTTGCTTTCACATTGCTTGTCTGTTCTCCGTCTTTTATCTGCTGATCTACTTCGTAGGTAGCAGAAAAAGTGTCCGTTCCCGATTGCTCGATATGCCATACAATCACATCTGTAACCGTGGAGCTGGTCGGTATATCCGTTCTGATTGTATCAATATTCAAGTCCTGCAATTCCTTTGTCAGATAACCGTTGATTGCCTGCGTCCTTGATTCAATCGCTTCTTTACTGTTATTCCATGTGTAATAGGACTTCGCAAAATTCTTCACGAAATTTTCTATCCCGTTGGTGTCCTGCAAGCAAAGTTCAATGATTTCTTTTTCATGGGTCGTGTGCTGGTCGATAGCGGTAAAATTCTTATACACCCCAAAACTCACGCTTGCGATAAGCACCACCCACAACGCAATCACGGTTTTCTTATGTGTGCCTACCTTGACAGTACGCACCTTTTTTTCTTTGGTTCTTTGATAGTTTCTGTCTGTTTCTTATTCTTCTTAAACATATTTTTCAAGTCCTTTCTATTGTTTTACTCGTCCTGCACCGATTAAGTGCTGTTGCCAGTAACTGCTACTTAAATCTGCATATCCTATCGGGTCGCTTGCATGATATATCTGGTTATTTCCTACATAAATTGCAACGTGCGTTACATAAGTACCAGCGTTATAGGTAGAATGGAAAAACACCAAGTCCCCAACCTTTGCCTGCGAGAGTGGGAGATGTTGGGTAGCGTCATACTGTGCTTGTGCCGTTCTCGGTAAGGAGATACCAGCTTTTCCATAGCACCATTGCACAAGTCCGCTACAATCAAAGGAAGTGTTCGGGTTACTGCCACCATACACATACTTCCAGCCTTGATATTTCAACGCTTCATTCATAATCGCTTGTGCCTTCGCATTATCAAAATGTGCCACGGTCAGATATTGATTGACTAATTCGACGTAGAACATATTTCCATAGCCATACCGCCAGCCCCCATTCTTAGCAACAGCTATCGGGTTAGTGTAGGTTACTTTCTTTCCATCCGATTTCTCACGGGCAAAATTTTCCGCAAGGTTAAAGGTGTGTTTCTTTCCTTTTCCTGCCACATATCCCGCATAACCACCGCCATAGTTATAAGACTGTATCGCTACATTCAAATCGTCGATACCTTGATTTTTGCAGGAAGAAAGCAGGGACGCAAAATACTTACACCCCTGCTTGATTGAGCTTTCTGTATCTAAGGAATTAGGCGGTAAACCAAGACTTTCCGAACTCTGCATAACATCTTCTGCCGTACCGCCACTTTCTACTTGAATGATAGCCAATAGCACATTGACATACTCGGAGATACCGTTTTCTCTGGCGTACTTTTCCACCATAGGCTGATGTTTCAAAACTTCTGCGGATAAATTCATACCCGTAATGCCAGAAGAAAAATTGCTGTTCTCGTCGTCGCTGTCCGCACTAATGAGGACACCAAAGAAAAGCACCAGCGAAAAGAGGATAGGAAACAGACTGCCAATGATAGCGATATGTTTCAGTTTCATTTTTTCTTCTGTCCTTTCTTCGTTACAAGGTTACGGCTTTTCTCTGTGGTCTGCTGGTTCTTCTGGACGCTCTGGGTCTGCTGAACCTTTGTCCTGCGGTCTTTTGTGTAATTCTGGCGTGTTTCCTTTGATACCACTTTTTCTACATTCTGCTTATGTACTGGCTGTGCAGGTTGGGTCGCTTTCCTATCAGAAGCATTAGAAGATAACGGACGTTCTTTGATAACATTTGTCTTGACTGGCTCACTTGCTTTTGAAGTGGTCGCTGTGGCAGGGCGTTTGACTTCCTGCATTTTTTCCGCACTCGGCTTTGAAATGGTTGAAGCTGTGGCTGGTCGCTCATGGGGACGGGTAGCTCCCGTTGTCGCTGATCCGTCAGCCTTTCGCTGTGCCTGCCTTGCTTCTTGTGCCTTTTGAAGCTCCATACGTTTGTCAGCGATATTTTTCTTATGCTGTTCCTGCTTTTCCAAGCGTCCCGTCTGTCTGGACTGCTGTTCCTGCACCATGCCACGCTTGAAGTCGGACACGCTGGACTTTGCCTTTTCCTTTGCGGAATACACCGCATAAGCGGTCTGTGTCGGCATATCCTTGATGTTTTCTTTGACAGCATTTGCCTTGTCTTTCACTTTATTTTTCGTATCTAAGACAGCACCCACCTTTGAGCCTGCACGCTGTCCCATGCTGGAAGTGGTATTGCCCCGATTTTCTTTAGAAGCTGTATTTTTTCTTTCAGCTCTTTTGCCAGCAACAGAACTACCAGCCACCGCACCAGCAACACCACCAGCAGTAACCGCACCAGCAAGCCGTCTTTCCATACGCCTAGCCCTATGTGCCAAGTATAGATACGGTCTGTGGAAAATTCTTCGTCCCATGCTTTGACTGTCGTTAGCGTTCAAAGAGAACATACTCATTAAGTCGCCCAGCTTCATATAGATACCTGCGAAACATACTATCTGCAAGAACGCCACCATGAAAAACGGGTAATCTGTGGAAATGTTATAAAACATACTGGAAATACTGAACGCCACTGTTACAATGAGCGTTATTCCTGCCCGTGTCATTATGGTATTAAACACCCTTACGATTGCCTGCTTTGCCATGCTTTCATAGCTGGGTATCATGGAAAGTAGAAAGCTGATAGGTAAAAACATTGCAAAAATAATAAAAAGTATCTGGCTAAACAACATCATGCCCGTAAGCAAGAATACAAATATCGTTATCCCCAAGTTGAAGAACAAGAGGAAGAACACCATACCTAAACGGTTTACCACCTGCGGTATCGTCAGATTATTATTGTCGTTATCCTCGATTTCTGTTTTCACGACTTCCTCTCTGGTCTTTCCGTCCTCGTCCTCTGGACTTACTGATACCAGAGCTTCCACACGGTCTGTCCCGATTTCTTCTATGTTGCTGTTACCGAATTGCAGAAGTAGCCACGGCTGTTCCACTTGAATAGAAAATAGGCTGTCCCGTATCAAGTCCACGCTGTCCTTGCCCTCGCTGTCGGAGTTGGGGAGCATGATTTTTGTTCCCAAGTCCAAAGAAGCGGTACTGATGTCTGATGAAAATTCATTTATCTTCTTGATGTAGTCGGGAGCGTAGGCAATAAACGAAGCGGACAGCACGAACACCACCACAAAGTTGATAACAGCGTGAAGTGCCTTGCTGGTTTCCCGTTTAATCAGTCCCGTATAAGCAACATACATTCCCACCACTAAGATAATGAGAAGCAGGAAACCAACATAGAAGCCCGTAGAAGAAAAGCCGTTCTCGGTTACACCTGCAAGGGTCTGTATGCTCTTTCCGATACTGTCTGCCATATCGTTAATAAAATCAAGTTTATAGGCTTCCTGCACCACATAGCCCGTGGCATTGCTTAAATAAAGGCTTATCGTCCAGACAAAGTTGGTAATGCAGTAAAGCCCGTACTGCACCGATTTTCCGATACCGTCCAGCCAGTTCCACGGAAGCCACGACCAGCTATTATCCACATAAAAATCAAGCTGGTAGTTGGAAAGGGGATATTTTGAATAAAGATTTTCTGCGTTTATGGTATCGTCCACAAGCCCCGTCGCATGAGCCACCGTCCCCAAAAGTGAAAGCAGGATAAGGGAGAGTGCCACCACGAACAGAGCCATTTTGAGAAAGTGGAAAATCTTCCTTTTGTGAACGCACCTTTTATCCTTTCTTTCATCACTCCACCTCATTTCTCTGTACGGGCGGTCTGGTATCAAAGGCGTGTAGCAGTTCTTCAAAAACTGGGTGTATCTGTACCACACCGACACGCCCGTATAAGTCCTGCAATAAGCATTGTCCGTTCTCCAAATCACGAAGCCGTTTCTGGTTGTTTTCATCGTCCTTGTCGATACCGAAAAATTCTAAGGTCTGTTTTATCTCGTTGATGTCAGTAGAACGGAAAGCGAATTTTAAGCCGATATTGTTTTTCAGACTTTCCTTTGCCACGTCCCCAGAAGATTGTGTAACGAAATAAACGCCTGCCTGCATAGCTCGTCCAGCACGAACCAGCTTGTTAGAGAGCGTTTCTCCTTGTGCCACATTTAAGAACGCCCACGCTTCGTCCAAATCGACAATCTTAAAAATACTTCTGTCCGAATGGATAAAATCAAGGGCAAAGGTACTAATCACAATCAGCATAGACACCGACAATAATTCAATAGTCGTGTATTCCTCAAAGGTCGTGTCCTTATCTGGCAGTACAAGGTCGGCTACTTGAATGATATTGAGCTGGTTATCAAGGCTGATTGCATTTTCCACCGTACCGTCTGAAAACAGCAGATGTGCAAAGTCGTAGTCCGTGAAGCTGTCGATATGGTCTGCGATATTTCTTGATATGGGCGTATCTTCACGGCGTAGCTCGTCTATCACATGGAGCAAGCCCCGACTGTCGCTCTGGGTAACGGAACGCACCGCTTTTCGTAACACGGGGAATTTTTCGCCGTCCCTAGAGGAAATACCCGTAAGGAATGTTAAGATGTCGATTGCCAGACTTTCAGCGTCCTTTACATTCTTCATAATCACGAATGGGTCAAGAAGTCCTGCATTGTCTTTATCGCTGGTAAGATTTACGATATTGATTTCATGGGCGATTTCTGGAAGTGTTTCTTTCCAGTTGCCACGCTCGGCTTTGGGGTCTAAAATGACTGCTTGACCGCCAAACAACACCGAATAATACACCAGAAGATTGTTGCAGAACGACTTTCCACCGCCAAGCGAACCGACAAAAGCAGACGCTAAAGCGTTGGTAACTGTACCTTTTACGCCCTGCGAAGCTAAAGACGGTTGCAGGTACACATTTCTTCCCGTATCAACAGAATAGCCCATATAGATACCCGTAGTTTCCCCTAATTGCTGTGTCGCACCAAAGCCAAGCCCTGCCAAGAAGTCTGATTTTACATACTGCACATAGTCATTGATATATCGCTTGCTGGCTGGAAGAAATTCAGAATGAAGCCCCAGCATATCCCCAGCAGGACGCACCAGCTTTACATTGAGGTCGTCGTAAAAGTCCTTGACTTCATCACAACGGCGTTTCAGCTCGTCAAGATCGGGTGCAGACACCCGTATCACGTAGCTTAACTTATACATACTTTCTTTTGTCTGGTCTAAATCAGTTTCCAGCTCGTCCACGCTGTCTAAGGCGTCTACCACATTCGAGCTGGTTTCACTTCCTGCTTGATAAGCGTGATTGTCAAGGTCTTTCAATTCCTTTTTCTTATTTCTTACTGTGGTAAGAGCCTTTCTGTTCTCCACGATTTCTACATTCATAGAAGTATCAACGGGAAAGGTAAATTGCTGTTGCTGGAAATAGAAGATTTCAGACGACGGAAAATCCAGCTCGCCGACAATCGCATTGACGGTAAAATAGGACACATAACTTTCCTTGTCCTCATGTTCCAATCGTAAATACCGCTGGTTTTCCTCAATCACACACCTTGTCGGACGGATAAGGTCGTAGTATTTTATCAGCGTTTCTTTGTTCAATTTTTTCTTTGGTAGTTGGTACTCATAATCTTCATAGGCGATACCGTCCCTGCCGTAAAGATGTTCCATGAGATAGCCAAAATCATTGATTTCCAAGCGACGCACCTTGAAACGACGGGAGATTTTATTTTCCAGTAACTTTTCCATTTTCATGTAACGGTTGATTTCATCATTTGGCATGGAAACAAAGTCATTCATCAGCGTGTGGTTCACTTCATGGAGAAATTCCGTGAACGTCAGCCACGCCGATTTTTTGATGTTCTTCAGATTGAACTGTTCTTCCGTAACCATGAGCTTAAAGCCAAGAAAAAAGCGGTAGTCCACTTGATTGTCCCCAATCATAGATACTATGTTTTTTGTCTATTGTCTATTTGCAAACGTACCCCTCTGTTAGATACCGAGGGGTTTTACCTGCTGGCGTGGCTAACGCCACACCAGCAACGGCTAGTCCGTGCCGTCGCCTTTCGCTTCGCACGTCGCCGTCCCGTCCTGCCTTGCTTGTGCAAGAGAGCCGATAGTCTGCAAAAAATCATGTCCTTTCGGGACTAAAGGCGTGTAAAACTCACTTATAACGCTTGTTCCCACATCACAATATCCACGCCCCTTGATACGCTTCTGAAAAAACTGCTTTTTCACATCTGAACCAAACAGCATACCGTAACCTAATTCGCTGATACGCCCAAGTCCCACACGGAAATTGAAGTTATCTCTGATACCGTCCGAGAAATACTTTGCGTCTGGACGCTGGCAGGCAACGATAAGGAAATAACCTGCTTGTCGCCCTAACATAACGATTTTCTTTAGCTGGCTAAGTAAGCTCACGCTTTCTTTCGTCCCCAGCATTTCAAAAAACGCCACATATTCATCAAAGATAAGAAAGCAGGGTGGCAGTCCCAGATAGGCGTAGTTTTCGCCTGTCTTATAGTTCGGGTGTCGCTTCATTTCCTCGCTTCGCTGTACCATGCCCTCATAAAAGGCATTGACGCAGTCTATCATTTCTTCTTTGGTATGGTAGACGTTTGGCATGACCGTTCCTAAGTCCGCAAGGTCGCTATTCTTCGGGTCTAATATGTAAAGGACAGCGTTGGTATGCAGTAAGGCTTCAATGAGCGTCAGCAGAAAATAAGTTTTACCGCCACCAGTTCCACCAGCAATCAGAGCGTGGGGGAGTGCGTCATATTCCCAGACAAGATTTTTCATCAATCTAAGACAGCCTTTTTCTGCACGTACTTCATCAATGGTAATGCGATTTGCTATCATATCATAAAGCAGGGTATATTCGATATAGCCGTCATGCAGGGTCTTGTCGGTCAGCTCACAATACAAGCCACTTTCCAATTTATCCTCTAACCGTAAAAGCTGGTCTTGATATTTCCCCAGCGTGATTTCACAGCGGATATGAAGCAGTCCCTTTTCCATTTGATAATAAATCTTTGGAAACCAGACGATTTTTTCTCTTGATCTGCTTTGCAGGTCAGTAAAAAAACCGCTGTCTTGTACGGTATCGGCTTCATACCACTTATTTTCCAGTATCATTCTTGCCAGCTTTTGACGGTGCAGGAGCTTCTTGAAACTATCGTAACAGAAGCGGTAATACAGAAAAGCGACCAATGCACAAACACCAGTCGCTATCAGTATGGTTATGAAGTTGTAAGGGGAGAGCGTCAAGCCGTTCTCTAACAAGCTGAAATGCTCCCAATCGGTACGCATGAGCTGTTTCGTATTCAGTAGCAAAAGAACCGCTACGAATACAAACAGAAGCGTCCCTATGGAAAAGTGATAGACAAGTTGCTTGTCGCTGGCTCTGATACGGTGTCCTTTGTTACAAATCTTACGCATAAATCAATCACTCCTTTCTGGATATGAAAAAAGCAGTCAATCCTAAGACTAACTGCTTTAAACTGTCTTTATTCAAAAATAAATATATCTTCTATCGGAGCTTTTACAGCTCTTGAAATATCTATTGCCAATTTAAGTGACGGATTATATTGTGCTTTTTCTAATCTCATAATAGTTTCACGACGAACACCTACAATGTCAGCGAGTTGTTCTTGTGTTAATTCTTGTGCTACACGATATTTTTTTAAATTACATACAAACTTTGCTTCCATAATTTATTCCCTTTTTTCATAACGATATAATAAATAGTTGCTAAGAAAAAGAACAAGAGCATAGATAAGTGAAACAGAAATCAGCATAAATATTGCACACCACTCAACATTACGGGAAAACATACCTATTGCCATAAGCCAGATAACTACAAATAATAGTTTAAAACCTATCTTGTAGGCTTCTAATTGTGCCTTACGTTTATTTTCTTGAAAAAGCTCATCTTCTAAGATATGAGAAAGTTTACCTTCAAAGAAAAAACTGAAAAAACCAAAAAATATGAAAAAAGCAAAAGGAAATATTTCTCCAAATTTATAGTATGTCCAAAATCCGCCAAACCCCAGAAAACCAAACATTCCACAAAATCCCCAGTAAGGAGAAATTGTTCTTGAATATCGTTTTTCCCTGCTGTTTTTTGAAAAGACATTTTTAAAGCAGATAATTACTATATAGATAGCATATAGTGCTATTAAAGCTCCAATTACTAACATAGGAATATCCTTGTAAGAAAATACATATTCCGACATATCCATATTTTTGACCCAGCGTCCATCATTGTATAATAGGGAGTAGATTGTACCAACAATAAGCAATAAAGCACACCCTACCCCCATAAAAATAATTTTTTAATTTGTTTCTTTGACATATTTATCTCTCCTTTCAAATGAGATGTTTTTGTATCTTTATGAGATAAATATATCACTCCGCATTGTTCGTGTCAATCAAAATTAAGACAAATACATCACTTTTATTTCTTCGGCTGTCCCTGCGGTGTAGGGTTCTGTGGGCTACCTGCGTTCTGGTTGCCTTTATTCTTCAACACAATATCCTCTGCCTTTACATACCAGTCCACATCTGCACCCGTATAGGTTTTTCTTGATACCGTATCGGCTACTGGATTGACAAGCTCCACAACTGCATTGTAAGGAAATTCCCTTAACGGTACTTCTGGCGGTACAGACACGGGGATAATTCCACCGTGCAGACTGCACTTCAAATCATAGATACGCTTTTTAAGCTGGGTACTCGGTGTCCCGTCCTCATTCTGCAAGAACACATCACGTACCGCTGTAAACTTTAATTCTCCAAATGTTTTCTCTTTGTCAATAACAAACCCGTTTGATAATCTCATAAATTCTTCACTCCTTTACTTTTCTTCAACTGCTACAATATCATCAGCAACTAATACATAATCGGTATGTCCCATATCCCCGATTGCGTAACCTCTGCCGTATAACTTCGGATTGACAAGTTTTACTTTCTGTTCATACTTGAAATGCTTTTCGCCAGCCTGCACAGGAATTTCCACCACAACATTTTCGCCTTTCTGTATGTCAGAATAAAGGTTATAGCTTCGTCTGGCTAAGACCCTGCGGTTATTTTTATCTCTTTCAAAGACTGGCTCGCTTTCGCCTGCAAATTCAAGAGTTCCAAAAGACTGTGTCATATCTGGCACGACATATTTCATTTCCATATTGTTTTACCTCGTTTCTTTCTATATTTGATAAGTTTTTTAATTGTGATTTCTTATTCTGGCGGTTTGGGAAGTACCAGCAATCCCCCAGATAGTAAAGGGTAAAATCAATGCTTACGCACCCTTGACTATCCGTGTTCTTGCAGGTTGTAGGCAGACAAGCCAGAATAAGCAAAAATCTGCCGTTTGACAGCTTCGGCGGAGAGCGTGATTTTTCTTTCCTCATACCGTTACCGCCTTATGATTTCTTCATTTTACGGCGTTTGTAAAGATATGTTCCAGCCAGTCCACCAGCAGACGCAAGCAACATCACGATAAATGCCATTACATTTGTACTGTCGCCCGTTTTGGGACTGTCGCTAGGTCTGCTAGGCTTTTCTGGTGTCGGTGGTGTTTCGGGTTTCTCTGGTTCTTCTGGCTTTTCCTTAAAGGTAATCGTCTGTCCCTTATCCTCAATATTCTTATGTTCGGTAACTTTCTTCGGTTCGTCTGGATTGCTTAAATCGTACAATTCCTCAAAAGTTACAAGCTGTTTGCCGTCAAGAGAAGTAGCGTCAAACGTAAAAGCAACTTCCACTTTCATAGTTTCGCTGTCAACAATAAAAGTGTAATCACTTTCCACACGTTTTCCATTGATAAGAAGTTCTGCATTTTCTTCTTTCAACATCTGCCAGCCCACAAGTTTGTACTGTGTACCGACTTCTAAGCCCTCTAAAGTTACGGTATCAATGATTGTTACCTCTTTTCCTGCAAGGATAGTCTTTTCGCCGTCTTTGCTGGTCGCTGTGGTATGAATAGAGATTTCTTTCTCGTATTCATCAGTTAGCGTTCCTAAATCAATCACAAGGTTATTTCTTGATACCACGATTTCAAAAGGTGGGATAAGTTTAAAGCCTTTGTTACTATCGCAACGCATTTCTTCAATGATATAGGTATCATAAGGTAATGCCCCCTTGCTGTCGTCTGGTTCAGAAGTCCCAAACCACACACCGTCCTCACTGGTCTTGCCTGCGTTTGTATTGTGCTTATGAGAAGCCCAGTCAGCAGAAGTGGAAAACTGCCCGTTATCATCAGTTACCACAACATGATTTTCGCCCGTTGTCTTGCTTGTGATCCTAAAAGGAACATCAGCAAGACGCTTGTGTGTACCTGCACCGATTTTTACGCCCTCAATATCCCCACGCTTAATCTGATTGTAGATAGAATGGGTTTCATCGGTTAAGTCCACGATTTTTCCATTTTCTGTGATTGTAAAATCAATCGGTTTTGCACCGTCAGTTAAGTAACCGTTGGGAGCTTCACTTTCAACGATACAGAATTTTCCATAAGGTAAGAGGTCAGAAGAAGTAGAAGCGATACCCTCAATATCTGTACGAATAGTTTTTACCACTTCATTTTTCTTGTATAGCTTGCCCTCAACCAAAACAGAATTATCATTTAGGGAAATGATGTCAAAGGCAGTATCTTTCAAAGTGGCACTTCCTTGTGGCTTTGTATCGCCCGTTTCTAAATCTCGTTTCTGAATTTTGACACCGCCACGGATAACCTTGTCTGATACGGAAAACTGGTTACTTCCAGATAATACGGCAAGGTCGCCGTCCTCGGTAATCTGTGTTACATATAAGCCTTTTATCTGTTCGGACTTATCGCCAGCCTGCATATATGCACCCTCTAACAAGTAGCCGTTTGGAGCTTTTGTTTCTTCTACGGTTAGTGTTCCAAGTGGAAGAACCGCCTTGCCGTCCTGCATATAGAAGCTGTCGCCAGATACTTTGTATGTGTCCGCTAATTTTGTGATGTAATGAGTTGTCCCGTCGCTGTCTGTTTCAGCGATTGTCTTTGTAACCCATGTACGAGTAGCTTCGGCAGGGAGATTGTCTTTATTGTAGAAGCCAGCATAATACTTCCATGTAAATTCCGCACCTGCTAAAGAAGCGTTCCCTTGCGGATTGTCTTTCTGTGTTTCCATATCAATCTTGAAAAGCTCAATCAAAGTGTCCGTTACTTTTGGCGTATCTGATACGTTCAAGGTTGCTGTTTCGCCAGCTTTGATTGTCAATGGATAGACTGTTTTATCCACTTTATATCCTGCTGGTGCGGATAATTCCTTGATATAAACTGTCCCTGCTTTTACCTCTGCAATATCTGTATCTCCGTTTTCATCAGTCGTAAGGGTGGCAAGCTGTTTCGTGCAGTCCTTATCAGCAAAGACACCGTATGTTGCACCAGCGATAGAGTAATTCCCGTTACCGTCTGTAATGCTGGTATTACTGGAAACCTTTTGCAGTTTCGTATTTCCGACATTCAGTTTCGCCCAGAATTGTCCCAATTCCTGCCCCTCGCCAGAGTAGATATAACCGCCACATTCATAGCGTTCTTTATTCTCTTTAACAAAGGCTCTTGCACCAGCGAAAACTTCGTCCTGCGTAGCCTTTGGTATTTCATCATAAGAAGCTCGCACGTTATCACATTGCCAGCCAAGATGTACGCTTAATCTCTGCCAGACTACACATTGTTCCAACAGATAGACTTGTTTGTAGTTCAATTCCTTGTGAGCTTCGCCATACTGTTTGACATACTCTAAGGATAACGCCACATCTGAAATCTGGTCGGCACTCATGCGTGAGCTTGCGTCAGCTCTGGTCTTGTAACCATTCTTAAAATCTGTATTGATGTCAATACAATAGGCAGTTTCGTCCTCGACTTTCATATAACCCTCATTGAATGTCGAACCGATAGAACCGTCATTCATTACTTTTTCAATGATACCGACACGCTCTGCACTTTCCGTCCAGTATTGCTTACTTTCTGCATGGACGGGTATAGTCGGTAAAGCAGTAACGACAGTTGCAAGAGCTAAGAAGCCCGTACACAATCGTTTCCATGTCTTTTTCATAAATCTAATGCTCCTTTCATTTTGGGTGATAAAATAGCCGTCCAATAAGAACGGCTGGAAATAGAAAAGGAACGTCATGTTAGGCGTTCCATAGTCTATAAAATATTCAATTTTTTATACTGATGTGTTGCTCATCAAAATCTCAAATTAAGGTTATTTGACACCAATTTTGACACCAATTTTTTGTATATTGACGATTTTTGATGAAATATGATAAATTCATAAAACCCGTGAAAAGCCTGTAAATAGGCACTTTACGGCACTCTATGAACTAAGACAAAAGCTACGCTGTAATAACAAGAGGTGAGTGCCAATTTTTTTATAGAGAATTTGTGGCTCTACGAGCCATGCACATTTACATGAGACTTGCGTTGCAACATGAAGTCCTCCGTTGCCAGCCAAAATAGCAAAAGCATTAGACGGATAATCCTTTCCATCACGCTCAAACAAAATGCCCCAGGAGCGCAACTGCTGTCTGCCCTCAAAAATCTCTACCACAATAACAGTTTTACCATCAACCGTCTGTAAAGTGCTATCCGGGATAATTGCCGGTTCACAACTGTCTGATACAGCATTGGCAATGGCATCCATTTTCTTGAACGCATCTT
>ENA-OQOA01000334-OQOA01000334.1-human-gut-metagenome-genome-assembly--contig:-NODE-334-length-22171-cov-3.307249_pt1 | contig 22171 bp, 27 predicted proteins | sample MGYA00242633_ERZ504888 | MGnify/ENA primary metagenome ERZ504888 (study PRJEB26092, sample SAMD00036372) | human gut metagenome | host: Homo sapiens | study: EMG produced TPA metagenomics assembly of...
ACCTATTTTTTTGCAATAACTCAAGTAGAAATGAGGTGAATATCGATGATGCAGCAATTGTATAAATTGACATATGTACAAAAAAGTGGGGGGGGGAGAAGCCTACTGACCGTGAATGACGCTCAGGAGAGAATGACAAAGGAGGACTTTATGAATATTATCAAACATAAATATGGCAAACGAACGGTATCTCTGCTGCTTGCGGTAATTTTGGTGCTATGCCCTTTGCAGGTTAGGGCGGCAGATAACAAGCCAACCATCGAAATTGGTGACTACATTCAGATGGGTACTTATGGGGGAGTGCCAATTGTGTGGCGTTGTGTAGCGAAGGATAGCAATGGGCCATTGATGCTTTCGGATAGAGTATTGTGTGATTACATGCCCTATGATGCAAAAACCAACAAAAATGCCGAAACAGGCTCGCACCGGCGCAATAGCTGGAGAGATAATTTTGGTTCTAATCACTGGAGAGACAGCAACATACGTTCTTGGCTCAATTCCAACGCTGAAGCAGGAAAAGTGAAATGGCTTTGCGGAAATCCGCCAACAGAGGATTCTGTCTATCCTAAAACGGCAGCATATGACCAAAAGGAGGGCTTCCTTCGCAGCTTTCGTTCGGATGAGCTGGGAGCGATTCGAACGGTGAAGCAGCGTTCTATCGTTTCCCATCCGGAGTATACGGCAGGTTATATCGACGCAGCCGGTGTTGATCTTCCCTATAACACCACAATTGATACGGTAGCGGATGGGTATGACAGTGCCCATTATGAATATATTTGGGATAGAGTTTTTCTGCTGGATGTTCAGCAGCTCAAAACGGTTAATGATAACCTGAACGGCTACCATATCGACAAAAAACAGAAGCGGTGTAGCATGGAACTATTGGCTGCGTACACCGATTACAACCTGTAACCATGATATGCGATTTGTGACCCCTCAAGGGAATATTTTGCGTGACGCACCCTATAAGGGATATTACGGCGTTCGTCCTGCCTTCTATCTGAATACGGAAAATTACACCGTATCATCCGGCACAGGACAGAGCGCACAGGACCCCTATGTTGTTTCCGCACCGGATGCGCCGGATGACAGCATTGGCATATCCGGCGCTGTGCGAGAGGATGTGAATGGTGACTGGAATGTGAACACGGATGAGTATCTACAGCTGGAGATGAGTACCCTCTACACTGAGGATCCTGCATATGCAAATGTAACCGTACCGGTGTATACAATCCAGAAGCCTCGCAGCGATAAGGAGAACATGGTGATTGTGTACTGCGCCGAGGGCTACACCAAAAGCCAGCAAAAGCAGTTTGTCGAGGATGTAAAAAAGCTGTGGGGGAGGTATTGCAGATAGAGCCATATCGCAGCATGGCGGATCGCTTTAATGTCTATGCACTCTGCACGGCATCGGTGGATGGCTATGGCGGTACCAGCACATTTTTTGCTGCGACCGCCAAAGGAGGAATTTCTACTAACAAAGGGAACTGGCGCAACCATGTTTTGGAGCGCATCATAGGCCCTGCGTTTATCGAGAAGATTCATGACGCACATATTCCTAATGAAACGCATCCAAACGAAAACACGATGGATCATAATTATAGACAGTATGATTATGTGTATGAAAATATCAACCAATTCGTTGTGTTGGCGAATAGCGGTGAGTATTTCGGTGGCTCTCATGATAATAAACAATATGGTATTCACTATATTGTTGCGTCAGCGAGAAACGCATATTCTGCGTTTACCCAGCGGCATGAACTGGGACACGGTCTGTTCCATCTGGGAGATGAATATAATTATAGCACTGTTCCTGTAGATGAGTGGAATTACACTACATCACTGAATATGACTGCAACAAAAGATCCCACGAAAGTGAAGTGGAAGCAGCTGCTTGGCTTCCGCAATACCTATACCTGCCCGCATTATGACAGTTATCCTTATACCTATAATTCCAGCAGGGATTGTCTGATGCGAGAAACCTTTCAGAATGATTTTTGCGATGTGTGCAAGCTGCAGGGCATGAAGGTTATGAGTCAGCTCATTAAAAATCCCCCTGCGCTTTATGTGGCTGTTCCTGAGGTGAAAAAGTATATCGGTGATTACAGAAATCCTGCAGAAAAACCTTTTGCCTTTGAGGCAGCGAATTCCTCCGCATATGCGAGCTATCAATATGACAGGAATAGCCGTCTATTAAGCGGCGGCAGTAAAAACACTTTGATTATAGCAAAATGAAGGGGCAGCAGGTTGAGCTGCGTACCATTATACAAAATCTTTCGGATACCCAAGCGAAGACTGTGACCCTGCGCCTGTGGGTGGAACATTCCAACGGTGACAAAGCGGTCACGACAGATGGGAAGCAGGTTTTCACTACAAAGGAGTTTGACATCCCTGTTTGGAAAGAGAAAAGCAAATTCTGGCCAAAGGGTGCATTGGATTACAAGGGCAGCGACTTTGATTCCGGCCTTGTCAACTGCTCTCTGGTTTACACGATTCCGGAGAATGCCATTCTGCAATACGGCGATACCATCGGCTTTGATATTGTAGATGGTGCGACAGGCGAGGTATTGGCTCATGATGATACGGAGAAGCAGCGCTATGTCGATGTCACCATCCAATATCAGCTGGAGGACGGCACAGATGTTCCAAACACCATGCCGACTACCTTTACTGTTCCGGTAGGCAAAAAGGTTGATTGGCAGCCGCCGCAGGAACTGCACGGCTACGTTTTTGTTCACGCGGAGGGAATGGAAAATGCTGTCCCGAGCAATGGTATGACGATTCGTTATATTTATAAAAGGACTGAGGAACGCCCCGAGCCGCCGGTGACAAAAAATTATACGGTGAAATATGATTGGGGCTCTGTATTCCCGACAGGCGTAACGCTGCCGCAGAATAGCAACTCCTATTCCAGCGAGCAGCAGGCGAGGGATGCTGTGGATACGGAATATACCGCTGCAACTCGCATTAAGGCGCCAAAGGATGGCAAAAACGGCACATGGGCTTTTTCAGGCTGGGGTACCGGCAGCTTAAACGATACAACCGTGGTATTCAGTGGAAGCTGGAGTTTTACGGCGGATACAGCGCCGATAACGCCTCCGAGCGGTACAGCAAGCTACAAGATTACCGCAACGGCAGGTATCGGTGGAACAATCTCTCCCGGTGGCACGACAACGGTATCTGCCGCAGGTCAGCTTACATATACAATCAAGGCGAACGAAGGATATTATATTGCGGACGTAAAGGTGGATGGTTTGGAAGTGACAGCAACCACAAGCTACACCTTTAGTGATGTGAATACTGATCACACCATAGAAGTTACCTTTAAACAGGAAAGCCAGACACCGGATGTGCCGGATGTGATTGCACCAAGCATAACCACACAGCCTGGCAATGCGACAGTGAAGGTAGGTGAGACTGCGTCCTTTACCATAGCAGCAAGCGGTACAGATCTTACCTATCAGTGGCAGATAGACAGAAATGATGGGAAAGGATGGGTAAACATTGACGGTGCAACGGCAACGAGCTATACCACATCCACAGTCAATATAAGTTGCAACGGATTTAAGTATAAGTGTGTTGTTTCAAACAGCGCAGGAAACGTAGAGAGTAATTCTGCAACATTGACCGTACAGGATGCGGGCGGTTCCGATAATCCTGACACACCGAATAACACCTATCAGATTATTGATGGAGCAAACAGTAGTTGGACGCATGACAGTGATGGTAATATCACCATCCGGGGTAACGGAGACTTCTCCAAGTTTACCGGAGTTAAGGTGGACGGAAATTTGATAGACAGGAGCAACTACACTGCAAAGGAAGGCTCTACCATTATCACACTGAAAGCTTCCTACCTGAATACACTTTCGGCAGGAACCAATACAGTTGAAATCCTTTGGACGGATGGTTCTGCAAGCACCACATTTACCATCAAAGCAAATACCTCTGATAACAGTGATAACAACCAGAATGACAATAACAATAGCGATTCCTCTGATGACAAGCCATCGAGTGGAACTGATAAGAAGGATGTGACTGCACCTAAAACCGGGGACAACACACCGAGTGTATGGCTGTTTATACTATTAATTCTTTCCGCAACGGGATTGATTATTACCGTAAAGAAACGCAGAGAAAATTTGAATTCATAGAAACGATAGTTAAAAAATGAAACGAGAAAATAACCATGGAGAAGGCGGGCATGTATGTCCGTCTTTTTTTCAAAGAAAACACAACAGGGAGTGTACGCTGCGGAAGAGGTGAAAGAAAAGACACAGACGGAATCAAAGCAGAAGGCGTGTATGGGAATGGAAATGGAAATTTCTTCTCAATCAGGTAAATCCTAAAAATGCAATGCGCTCATTTGGAACATTTGTTTCTAAGATTGATTGGTCGAAGTCAGATTCCTTAAGAGAACTGTTTAGACCATTTGAGCATCTTGGGACAGAAAAGATATATGCTTTATAGAAATAAAAAGCAAGATTGAATAGCAACCATCCCAAAGTTGCGCGTTTGCAACCAATGTTTTCTTTACTTTCAGCCACCTGTCGGTATAATTTTGGGTATAAATTGAATTGGAGGTACTTATTTTGATAGGTGACAATATTAAGTTTTACAGAAAAAAGAATCAGCTTACACAGGATGACATTGCTGAGGCATGTAATGTGACAAGACAGGCGGTGTCGAAATGGGAGAACGGAAAAGGAACACCGGATATTGCAAATCTGATGGCAATAGCAGCTCTCTTCCAGATATCAGTAGATGAATTACTTTCGAATGAGAAATCAGATAAAAAGCAGTCTGATTACATCTATGAAAGTCGTACTGAATACGATATTGATGGTAAGAAGAATTTTGATATCAAGCTTGGTGGAGCATATGCTGTAGATTTAAAGGCATATCATGGAGAAAAAATTGAAGTCGCAATGTTTTCAAATGTCTATAAGAATCTTCTGGCAGATTATAAAGTAAAGATTGATGATATAAAAAACAGAATCGATATTGATCTTAAAAGATTTAATGAAGCCAGTGAAGCAGATGCAAAGGAGAGTTTGGTCATTACTATTTTTATTCCAGTAAAATATATTGGAAAAATCGAATTATCAGTTAATGCAGGGACACTGAATATTACTGATATAGAAAATGAACATATTGAGGTAAATGGCAAAATTAGCGAAGTTACCCTTCAGGGAAATAAAAGTGAAATTGAGATAGATTCAAATCTTGATATGCAGATCAGTGTTTTATCACATGAGGGTGCGCTTGAGATTAATCAGTTGTCAGCAACATCAAGACTTACAATTCCTGCAGATTATAGATTTAGAAGCACAAAAAAGGGAATAGCAACTCATATTTATTATGAGAGACAGGGCAAAAAGGTTGATGATTTTTCAGATGCCAAAGCAGACAATTACATTGAGCTCAATGGTATAAAGAGTGAGCTTGTGATTGTAGAGGCTGAGGTGTAGTCATGGAAAAGTATATATATCGACCGGTCAGATTCTATTTGATTACATTTGCCTGCACTTGGTTCTGGTGGCTATTTGCAATTTTACTTAATGAAGGGACGGGGCTTTATCTTGGAATGTTTCTTGGCTTGGTTTCACCTGCCGTGGTTGCCGTAGTAACTGTATTTACGTCTAAGAATAAAGCACTCATTAATGACTTTAAGAAGAAGCTGATTGGGTTTTATAGAATAAAACCTAAATATATATTAATTGCAGTGCTGATATTTGCTGTGATAGTGACGGCTTCAATCGGTACATCAGTATTATTTGGCGGTAGTATAAATCAGTTTTCATTTTACAGAAGACTTTTCATTTTTCTATAGGTGGTACGTCTGCATTTCTTACAATTTTGTTGGCATCCTGCATAGAGGAGTTAGGTTGGAGAGGTTATGGAGAGGATGCTGTTGGTGCGTACAACAGCTGGTTTAAGGAGTCTATCATCTTTGGATGTATCTGGTCTTTGTGGCATGTGCCATTATTCTGGATACCTGGAACGTACCAGTATGGACTTAAAGAGATGGGAATCATGTATGTGATTAACTTTCTTCTTAGCGTGATACCACTTGATTTCCTTCAGACATGGGTATATGTAAAGAATAACAGAAGTATGCTTGCAACAATTATTTTTCATTTGTTTATAAATATTATGCAGGAAAAGATAAACATGACTCCTGAAACAAAATGTATACAAACTATTTTTGTTGTTATTGCGGCAATTATAATTGTTGTTATAAATAAAGAAATGTTCTTTGAAACAAAGCATGTGGGTAATTTACTTGAAGAGAAAATTATGAATCGAGAGATAAATTGAACTTTATCAATGTAAAGAAATCGACAATTTCCTGCGCAAATTTTCTTCGCCTCTTCGCAACAAAAGTTGCTCAGAAATGGAGATTAGAATGAAGATTAATGAATATCAGGAATTGGCAATGACGACTTTAAATCCTGAACTAAGCAAAAGAGATGTATTAATAAATAGTGTAATGGGATTATGTGGCGAATCAGGAGAAGCCATTGATATAGTAAAAAATGGATGGCTCAAGGACATGAATTGGACAAGGAACATTTTACAAAATACCTGTAAATCATCAACATACAACTATATATAATAATTTTGATACAAAGAAACAGAGCAAGTACTAAGGGAACAAAAACTTTTTAGTACCTGCTCTTATTTTATTATTGGAATTATTAGAAAAAAATTTTTATATTTGGGAAATTTATAAAATTTTATATTGGAATTATTAGATTAGAATTATTAGAAAAAATTTTTCATTGACAAAATTAGAAAGGTATGTTTTAATCTATTAAAGTTAGTCAAGGGTAACTATAATTAGTCTTGGAGGACAAGAGGTTGGAAAAAGTAAATGATATCGCCAAATCTAAAACATTATATGCGGTTGTAATATTTTTCCTGATGGCAATGCTTGTGATTACAGTTATTACGGCGGTATCACTTGGACAGGTGAATATAAAAGTATCAGACACATATAAAATTATTCTTGGAAAGCTTATACACAATGATGAAATATACAATTCGTTCAGCAAAGCGATGATTGCAATAGTCTGGAATATGAGATTGCCAAGAGTTCTTCTTGGCTTGTTGGCCGGTGCCGGGCTTGCATTATGTGGATGTGTGATGCAGGCAACAGTTAATAATCCAATATCTGAGCCATATATTCTTGGTGTGTCATCAGGTGCTACATTTGGTGCAACTCTGCTTATAGTTATGGGACTGGGAGCGTTTGTTTCCGGTGGTGCATTTGTGGGAGCAGTTATAGCAACAGTTATGGTTCTTGGAATCGCTTCCGGACATGGCAAAATGACAACTACAAGGCTTATTCTTGCGGGAACTGTTGTTAATGCATTGTTTACAGCATTTTCTAACTTTATTATCTCAGTTGGAGCCAATGCTGACAGCATAATGACAATCAAGTTCTGGACTATGGGTTCACTTGCTAATGCAGGCTGGAAGAGTATTATACTTCCTGCAGTTGTTGTAATAGCTGTTACATTATTTTTCTGTACGCAGTATCGCATACTTAATACGATGATGTTAGGTGATGAAACGGCAGTTACACTTGGAATAAATTTAAGCCTGTACAGAAAAGTTTATATGACATTAATAGCAGTAGTAACAGGTGTGCTTGTTTCAAGCTGTGGAATAATTGGTTTTGTAGGACTTATAATACCACATATATCAAGGGCATTTGCAGGAACGAATCATAAGAGATTAGTGCCAGTGGTGATACTTCTTGGAGCGATATTTCTTATATGGGCTGATGTTCTTGCAAGAGTACTGGTTAAGAATGCAGAGCTTCCTATAGGAATATTTACAGCTCTGGTTGGTGCTCCATTTTTTATTTACATTGTAACTAAGAAGAATTATGGCAGGGAGTAGTTATGGAACTTAGATGTGATAATATACAGTACAGTATAGAGGGCAGCAGAATATTAAATGGCATATCGCTTGGTGTTAGTAATAATGAGTTTCATACAATACTAGGACCAAATGGTTGTGGTAAAACCACATTTTTAAAGACGGTTTACAGAATAACAAAACCGGATTTTGGAACGATATATCTTGATGGAAAACCTCTGGATAATATAAGCATAAGAAAAGTGCACAGAATATGGCAGTTGTTGCACAGTTCAATAATCTTAATTTTGACTGTTCTGTGCTTGATGTTGTTTGCTTGGCCGTTACCCCGCATCTAAAGATGATGGAGCAGGAGAAAAAAGAAGATTATGAGATTGCATATAATGCATTAAAAAGCGTTGGTATGTATGAAAAAAGAAATCGTTCATATTTGTCATTGTCAGGCGGTGAAAAACAAAGAGTGGTGCTGGCAAGGGCGATTACACAGCAGCCTACGCTTTTGCTGCTTGATGAACCGACTAATCATCTGGATATTAAATACCAGCTTGAAATATTAAAAATTGTAAAAAATTTAAATGTAAATGTTCTGGCAGTTTTGCATGATATACAGCTTGCATGTAGATTTTCAGATTATATATATCTTATAAAGGATGGGAGAATTAGATATAAAGGAAAACCGGAAGAGGTTATTACAAAAGATAATATGAGAGAAATATATGATGTAGAATGTGAAGTTATTAATCGTGGCAGCAATCAGATATTAATTCAATACACATGATATAAAATATAAATGTATAATAAAGGAGACTTGAAGCAATGAGAAAATTCAAATCACTAATAACAGTTTTAGCAATAACAGTTACATCAGCAGTATTATTTACCGGTTGTGGAAATACAGCTTCCAATGATAGTAACAGCAGTTCGCAGTTACAGGGTGAATCGAAGCAGACACAGTATCCTGTAACAATAACAACATATGATGCATCTGGTAATGAAGTTGAGCAGACATTTGATAAAGCACCGGAAAGAATTGTAACGAATAATTTGTCAGCAACGGAAACACTTATTGAACTGGGGCTTGGTGATAAAATAGTCGGAATGATGAATCCGGACAATAAAGTTACCTCAATATATAAGGACAGTGTTGCAAATATAAATAAGCTGGGTGATAAGAAAACTATATCTAAAGAAATAGTCTTATCTGCGATGCCGGATATAATTGTGGGAAGAGCGGCCATGTTTTCTGATAAATCTCTTGGTGAATACAATGAATGGAATGCGAATGGTGTTGAAGTTTATGCACAGGCTGCAAGTGTAACCAAAGGAGAAACTAAGATTGAAAGTGTTATACAGGATGTTAGGAATCTTGGTGTTATATTTAATGTTCAGGACAAGGCAGACTCATATGCAGATGAACTTCAGAAGAAATATGATTCAGTCCTGACATCAGTAGGAAATACAGGAACAGACAAGAAAAATGCACTTGTAATGTGCGCATTTGATGGAAATACATTTGGCACATATAAATCATCTTTACAGGAGAATATGTTGAATAAGTTAGGATATACAAATGTATCAACAGGTACATCGGGTCTCTCATTAGAGACACTTGTAACAATGAATCCTGAGCTTATAATATATGTAACAAGTGACCGCAATGCAAAGAATGATGCAGATGCAGTTAATAAATTGCTTTCATCTGATGCAGTATCTGATGTTGCAGCTATAAAGAATAAGAAAATAGTTACAATAGGATATGATGAATTTATGGATTATGGACCAGCTGTATTCGATGCATTATCAAAGATTGCAGATAGTGTTAAATAATATGTGAATAAGAGAAGTGAATTAAATATGATAGAATATATTGAAATATCAGGTATTAAAACGATTGTGCGGCTCCCGGATAATTATTTATGCGGCAGAAAATATAAAGTGATATTTATAAATGATGGAGAAATAGTAAATAATATTGAACAGCCTGATAATCAGATATACGTTGGACTTATCCCAAAAAACAGGCTGGCTGCATATACACCATGGCCATATAAAGCTATAAGAGAGGGGGCTGAAGACTTTGGTGGTGAGTGCAGGGAATATCATAACCAGCTTGTTGGGGAAATAGTTCCATACATCCGCAAGCATTATAATGTGTATGCAGAATCAATGGCATATGGAGGGTATTCACTGGGTGGTCTTGCAGCTATATATAGCCTGTATTTTGATGAAACATTTTCTACAATATTTTCAGTCTGCGGTTCGTTCTGGTATCCGGGTTTTGCAGACTATGTAGTTAATAATAATGTAAAAAACAGAAATGCAGCTGTTTATCTTCTCAATGGTGAACAGGAGGGGGTAAATCACGGGAATCTGCTTGAACAGGCACCGGTAAAGGCACATAGGTAGTTCGATGAGCATCTTATGTCGGTTATGAATGCTGTAAGTATATTTGATGAATATGGACATCATGAAAATAAGTCTGAAAGAATTAATAGAATTGTATCCGGTATCCTATAAAAAGGGTTGCCGGATATATTTTTGTTTAATTATGTTTATGTACTATTATCTGATGTAACATAGAACAATGATCTTGTTGCTGCAATATTATTTTGATTTATATCTGGAAATTTACATTTCCAGGGTTTACAATACCAGTAACCTTATTCAGTAAAACCAAACCAAAGCTTGGACTTCAGCTTTTGTTTTAGAATTGTAAGAATTATAATAAAATATTATCACATGGAGGTATAACATTATGATGAAAATTAAAAATTTTGTAGATCTTATGACTGGTGAGTTTGATAACAAAGAGCAGTTTATGGAAATGAAGGAGGCTGGTAAAAGTTTTCCATATGCACAACATATAAATACTGTCTGCAATGATAAAATAAAAAATATTCCAGAGGACTTTAATGGAATATTTGTTGTAGAGGAAAGTTATTATGAAACAGATGGAAAACGTCATGCATCACCACATTTATTTCTAATTACAGATAGTAATGATGGAATTATACTTTCTTCTTATGAAATTCCTGCAGGAGAAGACAAGAATACATTTTCCTATAACTCAATGAAGAGTGTAGATTATAGTGAACTTAGAAAATCTGAGAAGTTTACGCCAGCATTATATAAGGAAAATAATGGAAGCTGGGAGGGAGGAAGCGTAAGCCAGTTTACTCCTGTTATGATATTCAGATTATGGGAAAAGTTTTCAGAAGCTTGTCTTGAGGTATCAGAAAGCATGGAGGTAAACGGAAAGAGAACTTTCGGATATGATGTTCCTATTATTTATAAGAGAGTATAAAGTAATTGTTTAGTCAGAGAGAATACAATGCACAGTATTTAATATTGCCAGCCGGATAATCCGGCTGGCAAGTAACTGGCAGTAGTGCAAGGTAGTTATTCTGTAAGCTCCTTCATAAGTGAATGTACAGTTGTAAGCTCATTTATCCGTCCAACATTGGCACCGCAGAAGATTAAGCCATTATCCACATCGCCCTTTACAGCATTTATAAGAGCTTTTGTAATACAATATGGAACCTTTGCGGGGTTACATTTTTCAAGACAGTTGTAGCATTTAGAAATTGGAATTCTTGAATTGTCAAGTTGTTTAATAAATGCATTGCGAAGAGCTCTTCCAGGCATTCCGACAGGACTTTGGATAATCTGAACGTCTTCTTGTCTGGCATTGATATAAGCCTGTTTATAAGCAGGTGAGGCATCACATTCTTTAGTAGCAACGAATCTGCTTGCTATCTGCACTCCATCGGCTCCAAGATTAATTGCATGAATAATATCCTGTTTATTGAATATTCCTCCTGCAACAATAACAGGTATTTTTTGGAGTATTTATCTTCATATTCTTTTTTACATTCTATAATATTAGTTATTTCATTATCGAAATCAAGTGAAGCTGTATCGTTCAGCTGTTCATTAGAAAATCCGAGGTGACCGCCAGCCTTTGGTCCCTCTATTACGATAAAATCAGCGGTTCGGTCATACTTATGTGACCACATTTTTAATATAAGCTGTGCAGCTCTTTTTGATGATACGATAGGAGCTATCTTAGTCTGACAGGCTTTGTCTACAAGTGCTGGTAAATCAATCGGAAGACCGGCACCGCTGATAATTACATCGGCACCTGCGGCAACCGCTGCTTTTACATGTTCTTTATAATGTTTAAGTGCAACCATAATATTTACGCCAACAAGTCCATTACCACCAGCAATTTCTTTAGCTTTATTGATATGTTTCTTTATTGCTGCTAAATTGCAGCCGGCCTGGTCATATTCAAATGCATCATCATCATAACCAATCTGGGCAGTTGAAATGATTCCGACTCCCCCCTCTTTTGCTACGGCACCTGCAAGACCGCTTAAGCTCACACCAACACCCATGCCACCTTGTATAATAGGAAGCCTTGCTGTTTTATTACCAATATGTAATTCAGGAAGCTTATATTTATTCACACTAAGATCCATATTAAACCAATCCTCATTTCTATAGTATATATTGTTGGAGTATACAAGAATTATTGAACCATCATTACAATGCTTTGATACTCAAACTATTGTAATGATAATACATCGTGGCAGAGATGTCAAGATTTTATTATCAACAATACCTTTTGACGTAGTAATTAAAACTATGAAATGGCGTATATGTAATTGCAGTAATAACATTTAGTCTTAAAATAAGTTGTTTTAAAATTAGTTAAAAACAAGTGTCATATAATTTTTCAACAATGCTGTTTGTGTGTTATTATGATGTAATGAGCGCAAGAGAGCCAGAAAGCTGATTGCAGATTTCTGGCGAACGGCGAATGACGATCACGATAGCTGCGATAGCAGCGGCGAGTAGCAAAGCTACGAATCGTGATATAATGAGCGCAAAGGAAAAGAATGCGGCTGCGAAGCAGACATATTCTTTTCTTTTATAATAATATTATTACATTTATCAGGCAAAGGAGATAGTTATGAGCAAAGCAGTTGTTTATTATTCATTATCAGGAAATACAAAAGAAGCAGCGATAGAAATAGCAAGAAAGCTTGGTGTTAAAATATTTGAAATAGAGCCAGTTAAGCCATTGCCTCAAAATACAGTAAGGCAGATGATTGTTGGTGGAATGCAGTCAACATTTGGTAGAAAACCACAGATAAAAGGTGTTCCAGATAATATAGATTACTATGATGAAATTATATTAGGCACACCTATATGGGCAGGAATGCCAGCCGCACCAGTAAATACATTTATAAAAAAATATGGAATAGCTGATAAAATAGATGCAGTATTTACATTTAGTGGCGGCGGAGATAATGACAGATGCATGGCGCAGTTGTCAAAGACACTTAAAATATTAAAACCAGGTTGCATTAGCAGACCGTAATAGCGAAATGGCAAAGGATAATCATGATAAGCTTGAGAAATTTATTATGGATATTAAGTAGAATATAGGGGAGTTAATGCATAAGATGAACATACAAAAAGATGAAAAAGGATGTGAAATTAATGGGGAAACAAGGGAAAATAATGCATTGATATTATATCAGGTGCTTATGAAATATTCGGATAAAGAACATCCCTTATCTATGTCCGATATTAAAGATTATATGGCAGAGGAGACTGCTGAATGTGGAAGAGATAGTATTGCAAGATATTTGGATCAGCTTGAAGAAGAAATGGGGATAGATATACATAGGGGCAAAGGTCAGGCGGCAAGGTATTATATTGATAGGAGACTTCTTGATAAAGAAGAACTTAAGTTGATAACAGATGCCGTATATGCTTCAAATTTTATAGAAAAAGGCATAGCTGATAATATGATAAAAAAGCTTAAAACATTAAGAAGTATATATGATGGAGAAGAGCTTGATAGAAGTATACAGTGTGTAAATGTGGCAAAAGCCGAGAATGACAGAATATTGGAGAATGTCAGGATTATTCAGGAGGCAATAAAGAAAATAAGCAGATTATATTTGATTATATGAAATGGAATAATCATAAACAGCTTGTAAGGAAGAATATAGAAGGAAAATATTCAATCAATCCATGGACACTAATATGGGCAAATGACAGGTATTACCTATATGGATATGATACATTTGAAAAAGATGGAGTACGTAAGGAACGTCACTACAGAGTAGATAAGCTGGATAATATTGAAATAACGGAAACTGATAGACAAGGCAAAGAGTTATTCATGCATTTTAATGCAGATACATATGTTGCAAAAAGAATGGGAATGTATACTGACCAAGAAAGAAGAATCAAGGTAAGAATACCTGAAAGCCTTGTAGGAACTTTTATAGACCAGTTCGGAAAATGGATAGATATAAAAGAAGAAGCAATATGTCAACAGGATATAGAATCAGCTGATAATGAACATAATGAAAAAGCTGAGGAAAAGAAATTGGTTGTGACATTCTGTGCGGTCAAATCAAATGTATTATTAGGATGGCTTATAGGACTTGGCAACGTGGAAGTGTTAGAACCAGAAGATGTAAAGGAAAAAATGATAGCTCTTCTTGATAAAAATAAAGATTATTATAAATAGATTTAACAGTGGAAGTGCGTTTTGTGTATGCTAAAAAGATATATAATGTGTTTTAGATAAAATTTAAAATATAATAAAAAGAAAAAGGAATTGTTGTAAATTTGCGGCAATTCCTTTTTAGATGGTGGTAGAATATAGATAAATATTGAAGAAAATATTATAATGAATTAGCAAACTAATAAATTATAAAGTAAAGATGAGGAGGAAAATAATGGGATACATTTTTGGATTGGATATTGGAGTAGCATCCGTAGGTGTGGCAGTTATTAATAATCAGACTTTAGAGATTGAAGAAGTAGTTTCAGATTTATTTGAATCTGCAGATGCAAGTAAAAATGTAGAGAGAAGAAGCGCAAGGCAATCAAGAAGACTGCAGAGAAGAAGAAAAAACAGAGTAAGTGACTTTAATAGGTTATGGATAAAGAGTGGATATGATATACCTGAGGACAATGATGAGAATATTCTATTATTAAGAAATGAAGGAATTAAGAAAGTACTTAGTGAAAAGGAATTATATTATGTTCTTAGATATATGCTGCAGCATAGGGGGATTTCTTATCTTGAGGATGCTTTAGGTGAGGAAGAAGCAAAAGGAAGTTATCAGAAGGGGATTGCACTTAATCAGAAAGAATCACAAAATTTATTGCCTTGTGAGATTCAGCAGGAACGAATGAGAAGCTATGGACAATATAGGGGACAATATGAAATTACAGAGGAAGATGGCTCAAAGGTGACATTGAGTAATATATTTACTACAAGTTCATATATAAAAGAACTTAATAAACTCTTTGAGGTTCAGCAAGAACATGGACTTGTGAATGAAGAATTTATTAATCAATATATGGAAATCTTCAGAAGAAAAAGAAAGTACTATGAAGGACCGGGAAATGAATCTTCAAGGACGGATTATGGAAAATATACTACTAAGAAAAATGATGACGGAAAATATATAACTGAAAAAAATATATTTGAAAAACTGATTGGAAAGTGCAGTGTTTATAAGAATGAATTCAGGGCAGCAGGTGCTTCATATACTGCGCAGGAGTTCAACATATTAAACGATTTGAATAATATAACTGTAGATGGTAAAAAGTTATCAAAAGAACAGAAGGTATCTATAATAGAAAGCATAAAAAGTGCTAACAGAGTGAGTGTAGAAAAAATAATAGGAGATTGTATAGGGAATAAGAAACCATTTATTGAAGGTGCCAGAATTGATAAGAATGGTAAGCATATATACCATTCATTTGAACAATATAATAAAATGCGAAAGGCATTTGAACTAATTAACTTTGATATAGCTGAATTATCAGTAGATGAACTGGATGAGATAGGAAGAATACTTACTATTAATACAGAAAAGAGGGAATAGAGGAGGCTTTTAAAGAAAGTAAAAGTGTCTCTAACTGAAGAACAGATTAATGCATTAATTGATTTAAGAAGAAAAAATTCACTAGCATTTAATAAGTGGCAGTCGTTATCAGTCAGGGCTATGAGAGAGCTTATACCAGATTTATATGAAAGAAGTGTAAATCAGATGGTATTATTAACTGAAAAAGGTATTTTTAAGGAAAAAGAGAATGAATTTGCTAAGAGTGTATATATTCCAAAAGAAATTATAATAAGTGAAATATATAATCCGGTTGTTAAAAGATCTGTTAGTGTTGCACTGGATGCATTAAATGCACTTATTAAAAAGTATGGATATCCAGATGATGTTGTAGTAGAGATGCCAAGAGACAAGAATGAGGATGAACAGAAGGATAGAATTAAGAGGTTCCAGAAGAACAGAGAGAACGAATTAAAAGAAATAAAAATAAGCTTAAACAAGAATATAATATAGAATTAACTGATGAATATTTCAGAAAACATAAGGGATTGGAATTACAACTTAAATTATGGGTAGAACAGGAAGAAAAATGTCCATATTCAGGCAAATATATTAATATAAATGATTTATTATATCATCACGATATGTTTGAAGTTGATCATATCATACCATTGAGTATATCTTATGATGATGGAAGAAATAATAAGGTATTGGTTTACAGAGAGGAGAATCAGAGTAAAAGAAATAATACACCAATGGTGTATCTGGCTAATGTTAACAGAGATTATGATGTGCACGAATTTATGGATTATGTGTTGAAAAATAAAAAGTTTACACCTAAAAAGAAATCTAATCTGTTATACAGTGAAGATATAACTAAAATAGATGTTGTAAAAGGTTTTATAAATAGGAATCTGAATGATACGAGGTATGCATCACGCAGCATATTGAATGCTATACAGCTATATTTTTCAAGCAGGGATTGTAACACAACAGTAAGAGTTATCAATGGAACGGTCACGCATCAGCTAAGAAACAGATTAAAGTTAGAAAAGGATAGAGATAAATCATATAGCCATCATGCTATTGATGCGGCTATTATATGTTATACCCAGTTAGGCTTATTGAAGTTTAAAGAAATACAAAGCAGGTTTATAGATTTTGATAATGAAGTATATAAAGAGGCAGATATTCAGTCCTGCTATGATGAGAAGTATTATGATGAAGCTTTATTTTCCCAGATACTTAAGATTAGAAATAATCTAAAAAAGGCAGAAGGTGATCCACAGACAACGGTAGTAAGCAGAGGAATATATGCTGAAAGTGAGAAGAATAATGGAATAGTTAAGTATCACCATAGGGTTGATAAGAAAGCTAATCGTGGATTGAGTAATGCTACTATCTACGGAACAAGAAATATCCATAATAAGATATATAAGATTGTAAGCTATGACATAAGAGATAATAAAGATGTAGATTCAATTAGAAAGATTATAGCTGGAGGAAAACGGGAATATTTTCTAATGTATAAGAATGATCCAAAGACTTTTGAGATGCTTATGTCAATATATGAACAATTCAATGACGAAAAAAATCCTTTTGTGGCTTATGAGCAGGAAACAGGTGAAAAGATAAGAAAGTATTCTAAGAAGCACAATGGTCCCGTGATAAAGAAGATAAAATATGCGGATAGCGAAGTTGGTTCATGCATAGATATATCTGCTAATTATGGATATAACAAAGATGACAAAAAGGTAATAATGGACACATTAAAGCCTTACAGGGCTGATTTGTATTATAATAGGAGAAATAATAATTACAGAATAATAGGAGTAAAATATGCAGATTTTAAGTTTGTCAAAGGAAGATATATATTAGATGAGGCATCATACGAAGATATTCTTGTTAAGGAAGAAATACTTAAACCAGGTATGAAAATAACAGATTTAGAAAGTGAAGGATATGAGTTTAGATTATCTTTTTATAAAAATGACATTATTCAGTATGAGAAAGATGGAGATGTTTATAAAGAAAGATTTTTGTCCAGAACAATGCCTAAACAGAAGAATTACATAGAAACAAAACCAATAGTGGCAGCGAAGTATTTGAAACCACAGAATTTAATAGGACTTACAAAGGCTGATAATATAGGAAAAATATATACTGATATTCTTGGAAATGAGAAAATTGTATACAAAGAAAGATTTAAATTAAGTATTGATTAGCAGGTGGCAATGTGATATTATAATAGTAGGTTTGTGATGACTCAATTTTTTCAGACCTACTAAAATAAGGCTTTATGCCGAAATCAGAGACACCTGAGGGTGTCTCTTTTTTTGTATATAAAAGTTTCTGAAAGAGGATGAGCATGGGATATAAGGTGGTTTTAGTAGAGAATGATGTAAATATGAGCATCAGGCTTAATAATGTAATAATCAATAGAGATGGGCATGATATATGGGTATCGGTAGACGATATATCAGTATTGGTTATAGATAATATGAAGGTAAATATAACAGCTAGGATGTTATCGTATCTTGCAGAGCATAATGTGGGCATTATATTGTGTGATGCAAAGCATCTGCCAATAGGGTATTATGGAGATTATGATAATCATAGTCATATAACTAAGATATTAGGATACCAGGTGGAGTATACCAAAGAGGCCTATGATGAATTATGGAAAACGATAGTTGCAGCTAAATTGTTGAATCAGAAGAAAGTACTGATCAGATTAGGAAGAAGGATAGAAATAATCAAGAAAATAGAAGATTTCTGTGCGGATATAAAAGCAGGAGATACATCTAATAGAGAAGCACATGGTGCTAAAGTGTATTTTAATGAATTAATGGGGACAAGTTTTTCAAGAGGCAATGAAAATATACTTCTGAATGCCAGACTTGATTATGGATATACAATTATCCGTTCATATATAGCCAGACTGTGTGTTGGATATGGACTTAATTGTCAGATAGGAATACATCATAAGAATGAATATAACAGGTTTAATCTTGTTGATGACTTAATGGAGCCGGTAAGACCATTCGTAGATTTATATGTGTATCATCTTTTAGAAAATGAAGAATTTTTTAAAATAGATCATAGACATAAAATAATTAATATTGTCAATCATAAAGTCATGTATAGAAATAAAAGAATGTATATGGGTAATATGTTGGAAGAATATGTTATGCTTTATGCGAAAGGTTTGAAAGATGGCACGGAACTTATATTTCCCGATATTGATGGATATGAGGGGGATAGAGATGAGGTATGATGTAATGCGACTTTTATGCATGTTTGATTTACCAGTAGAAACAGATAGAGAAAAAAAGGAGTATCGCTATTTTAGAAAGAAGCTGGTAACAGAAGGGTTTGTGATGCTGCAATATTCAGTTTATATAAGAACCTGTCCTAATAGGCAGTATTCCGAAAGATTGCAGAAAAGATTGGAAAAGAATCTTCCAGTTAATGGGAATATAAGATTGTTGGAGATAACAGAAAAACAATATGAGGATATGAAGATATTAGTTGGAACTAAAAGTCTGAATGAAAAGATAGCAGGAGATGAAAGATTTATAATAATATGATTATATCGGTAAAAAATGATAATATTTCTTTAGAACCAATAACGCAGGTCTGTGGTACGAATATAAAAAGAAAAATGCAATAATAAACAATATTGTAAAATATTTTTTCGGGTAGTAAATATGCAGAGTACGATGAAATGCAGGCATATGATATAAGAATAGATGATAAAGTTGTTGGAAGAAAAATATTTTTAATGTATATAGAATAAAGAGTAAGGAAGATTTGGTTTGTGGAATAGAAATATCTAAGACAAGCCTTATGAGAATGCTCATGTGCGGTAAAGTAACAAATGATAATTTGATAGACAGCAGCCACTATTTCCGAAACACAGACCAATACGAAAAGCTGATGTGGGGATTTTCCTATATCAGCTTTTGTCTTTCTAAGCATTTTGGGGAAAGTGATGTATTTGTATCTTTCCTATTGACAGCCAGCCTTTGAAGTGATATATTTATCTCGACAAGCGACAAATACATCTCATCGGAGGACACCATTATGAAAAAAAGAACGAAACTCACAATTTGCCTGGGCGTGATATGCGCTCTGCTGGTAGCAATATCTTCATGGTACACGATAGCATTTAACAATTCAAGGTTTATTGTGCCTATGGATTTATCTGAATATGTTTTCAGAGTGCAAGACCTGCCTATGATTATTTCCGGCGTACTTCTTACCTTGTATATTGTGAATATTGTTGTGTTGTTTTTGGAATCTATTAAAACAAACAGGCGTAGGGAATTAACCTTGCAATCCACCAGAACAATAAATCCAAAACTAGGTTTTTTAGGTTTATTAGGATTTGCCGGATTTTTGGGATTTTGGACTTACAGCGTTGACAAGACAATTTTTCCTTTTGTGTTTTTCCTGTTTTTCGGCTTTTTCGGATTTTTCTATGAGGGAAAAATGTCAAATACTCTTATAGATGAACGATACAAAGAAAACAAAATGAAAGCGCAAAGTGTAGCGAACAAAACTTCTCTGTCCATTATTTTTCTTGCAATACTCATTTTGGGACAGGGAAAGCTCATGGATAACCTTGAATATACCTTAATTGCTCTTGTTATTGTTATAGCTCTCTCCATAGCACTTGAAATATTCCTTAGCGAATATCTGCTATATCATTATGATAACGATGAACAGTTTGATGAAAGCGAGGAATAAGCGTGCCGGATTTTGAATGTAGATTAAAAAAGTACAGGCTATTAAAGGATTTGACACAAGAGCAGTTAGCGGCACAGGTAGGCGTGCGGCGAGAAACAATTATGCGGCTGGAAAAGGCACAATACAATCCCTCACTTAAACTGGCGATTGATATTTCAAGAGTTGTTGAAGCACCGATTGAAGAAATATCGTTTTCAAGTGATTTGTGCGGAATTATGCTTATTTTATAGGCAGTTGCGCTAATGTTAATCTGCATTGCTTGCCGCATAGCAGCTATCATGCTATTTTTGATTTACCAAGACAAAGGAGTGGAACGCATCATGTTTCTATGAAATCTAAAAACTCTCAGAAAACAGAAAGGCTTTTCACAGGAAGAATTAGCAACCAGACTTCATGTAGTCAGACAGACTATCTCCAAATGGGAGAAAAATTTGTCCGTTCCCGACGCTGATACTCTTATTCGTCTGGCTGAAATATTAGAGGTATCTGTCAGTGAATTGCTGGGTACGAAAATTGAAAATGAAAATGTCGCCAGTGATGTTGCCGAACAACTATCCAGAATAAACGAGCAACTGGCAATCAAGAACCGCCGCTCACGTCGTATCTGGAAAATTGTTGCCATTATATTAGCAGTAATCGTTCTTGTGAATATTTTTATTGCTGTCTTTTTCAGCGTTCCAGACCTCAACAGCAATACCCAGAATAACCCGCTAGCAATAAGTGATGAAACGATAAGCATAGATGAATGAAGTCGCTAAAAATAGCAAAACCAGCCGAGCCAGTCAACGGCAAGTAAATGGGCTGCACCCACCGTTGACAGCCCCGCCTGTCCTTGCCGGTGGGTAATCAAGGGGCGACAGCAGAAAATGCTGCCGCCCTTTCCCATAATTGAAGAAAGGGGGATTTTCCATGACCGAACAGGAAGCCTATCAAGAACATATCCGCTATACCCATGATACCTATTGCCGGATTGTTATTCGCCATGCGTCCTTTGACGCTGCCCGTATGCTGGCGGCGAGGTGGAGACGGGAAATCTCTCTTGAATATTTGACCGAAGAAAAGTTTGTCCCACTAAGCACCACAGACGAGTATTTTCAAGTGCCGGACTATGGCGAAACTTATCCGTTTTCTGTTCGAGGGCAGACGATACTTTTAGATAGCTGTTCTCTTGCGGCAGCTCTTGCCCGATTGCCGGAACAGACGCAGGAGGAAATCTTTTTATATTACTTCCAGCACTTGACGCAGAAAGAAATCGGAGAACAAAGCGGCTGGACACGTAGCACAATCGGGCGACATATCCAGCTTGCCTTGAAGCGGCTGAAAGAGGAAATGGAGGTGCTGCCCCATGAGTAACCGACTTCTCCCCTATGAAACTATTATAAAGGCACATGAGGGCGACCCCATAGCAATACAGGCTGTCCTTGACCGCTATGCCGGATATATCCGCTATTTCTCCAAAATGAACGGCTATTATAACTCTGATATGGAGGACTACATCAGAACAAAGCTGCTTGAAAGCCTGTTCAAGTTCCGTCTTGACCGTTGAGCATAGAATATAGATGTGATAAAATTATCTTAATAAAATTTTAATTTGGAGTGAAACTATGGACTATATAATACGAGAAATGAGAAGCGAAGAATATTGT
>ENA-OQOA01000335-OQOA01000335.1-human-gut-metagenome-genome-assembly--contig:-NODE-335-length-22107-cov-3.817061_pt1 | contig 22107 bp, 15 predicted proteins | sample MGYA00242633_ERZ504888 | MGnify/ENA primary metagenome ERZ504888 (study PRJEB26092, sample SAMD00036372) | human gut metagenome | host: Homo sapiens | study: EMG produced TPA metagenomics assembly of...
CTTGTAGCCATCCTGAACAGTGACGTTCATCGACACATTGCCTTGCTCGCTTGCCTCACCGGGCACGCCAGCAACCACACCGTAGGCCTTGAACGAACCGGCCTTGGCATAGGAAGAAGCAGCGACCGGACGCCAAAATTACCGGGGAAGCAACGGTCGTGTCTCCATACTTCACGTCGACGGTGGCAGGCAGCGTGGGCGCGGTGCCGGTGGCGGTCGTCACGCCCTTCGGCGCAGTGATTGCCGGCGATTCGCTGGAGTCGGAGCCGACTTCCCATTCAGCAACGGCCACGGAGGCATAGCCGCCATCCACAGCTTGACCGGTCATGTCGAGCTTTAAGGCAGTAGTGGTCACCGCATCGAAGGTGACGGCGTTGGGGTTGGCCTTGCCTGTGGTCGTTGTATAGGCACTCGGGTTGGTGACATCCTTCCATGTGCCGTCCGCGTCCAAGTACTGAATCTTCCACGAGGCGGGCGCGCGCAGAGCGTTGGAATCCACGTCGAACCAAACCTTAGACGAGTTGACGCGCACAGTGCCATCCCATTGGTAGACCAGAGAATCGCCGGACTGCGATTGCGGGATAGAACGGTAGTTGGTCCAGTGATTCGGCGGGACCACAGCGGTTTGCAACACACGGCCGTCGTTCACCGAACCCTTCCAAGCAGGCGTTTCAGTGAACGTGGCGCTCACCTTTGCGTACGGAGCCACGTTGGTGGAGGGCTGCGTTTTCTCGGCCTTGGTTGGATGGGCGGTGGAAACCATCTGGCCGTCGGCGGTCCAATCGACTTCATCAATGCACACGGCACGGCGGAAATCGGTGCCGCCTTCCTTGTCGCCGGTGTGATAGGTCACATACCATTTGTCGCCGAACTGGAGCACCGAGGGGTGCATCGTGGTGGCCGAGCCAGAAGGCACGATTACGCCTTGGTACTTCCATGGGCCGAGCGGGCTGTCGGAAGTGGAGTACTGGATGCAAGCTTGATAGTTCGATTCCACGCAGGTGGCCGTGCCCCGAACCGGGCTTACCGCCGTCGTACACGTTGTAATAGGTATCGCCCTTACGGAACACCCACGCCGCCTCGGAAGGAATCCCTTCGGGCCGTTCGCGTTGCTGTCCGCGTCCTTCATGGTGTGGAGGTTCGGCGTGGTGCCATCAGCCTTGGTTTCGGTCTCAGTGTACGAGGTGCGGCCGGTTGTGGCGTCCTTCTTCATCTTGATGGCGAGCTGAGTGCCGAACGTACCAAAGTGCAAATATCCGGTGCCATCCTCGTCCACAAAGAATGCCGGATCGATGGTTTCAATCTGGGTTTGCGATGTGGTGAGCAGCGGCTTACCGATGGCATCCTTCCACGGGCCGAGCGGACTCTTCGACTTAGCCACGCCGATGGCGAACGGGTCCTGTCCAGCCGCCTCAGAAGCCTTGTCCTTCACCGGCACGTAGTAGTAGAACCAATCATCGGAAGTGTCGTTCGGAGTGCCGTTATCGTCGGCTACGACTTGGCCGGCGTACGCGCCATCGCCGGTGGCCCAGCTGAACAGGTCTGCCTTGGCGATGGTCTTGTAATGTGTCCATTTGCCTTGATTCAGGCCGTCTTCATCGGTGACGTATACGCCCCAATCCTTCATATTGAAGGAGCCGTAGTCAGGCGAAGCCTCATCGTGACCAGTGAAAACGAAGAGTTTGCCGTCATAGCTCAGCGCGGACGCATCCGCAGAGTAGTAGTTCTGCGAAAGATCGTTCGGAGTGTCAATACCCTCGTTCTGCCCGATGGGGTTGCGCATGTAGCTGGGCAGTGCGCTATTGTCGATTTGGGTGACGGTAACATCAGGATTGTTATACGGCAGTTCGTTATACGCGTGACCGGCAACGCTGGGCGCGTTGTCAGCGGTGGCTGAATCGGCGGCCATTGCGGTCGGCGCAAGGGCAAGGCCTGACAGCAATGTCGCTGCGGCGACGAGTCCACCGGCCACCGCGCGAACCGATTGCGCGGATACATGGAAACTCATAGTGCTCCTCATTGAGTGAGTGAAAAGAGTAATGATGGGTAGAAGGAAAAGGCTAGAGCCCCCTCTGTGAGGGGGCTCACTCGGCAGAATGACTCCGTTGCGGGTCAGGCCGAGTGGCGAGCCGAACCGTGGTCGCCGGACTGGCGACGCTTCAGGATGGTCACGCCTGCGGCGGTGAGCAGCACGGCAGCCGCAGCAACTACGGAAACCGCGGCACCAGTCGGAGGCACACGATCACCCTTGTTGTCCTTATCATCCTTATCAGTGTCGGTCACACCAGGCTGCTGGGAGCCGGGCTTCTGCTCAACCTTGGTGGCCCAAAATGCCTTGTCAAGAGCATCCTGTGCGGCATCGACATCGGCCTGCTTGGCATCCTTGTCGTCGTACACCTTCTGAGCGGCGGCAATCTGGCTCTGCAGAGCCTGCCATGCCTCCTCGGTGTACTTCGACTTGTCAGCCTTCTTGGCCTGCTCGATGGAAGCCTTGAGAGACTCCTTCTTCACCGTTTCGACGGCGGGCTTCTCTTCCAAGGCCTTGACGGCCTTGTTCAGCGAAGCGGACGCTTCCTGGACGGCGGCCTGAGTGACCTCACCGGACTCATCGCCCTTGAGCACACCTTCCGCAGCCTCGATGGCCTTGTTCAAGGCCTCGACACTCTTATCCGTGTACTTGCCGGAAGCGGCCTCGGCCTTGGCCGTGTCGATGGCCGCCTGCAACGTGGACTTCTCCACGTCGGTGGCGAGCGCAACGAGCACCTTCTGGCCGTCCTCGAGCTTGGTCACCTGCTCGGCGACCTGTTCTTCGGTGGCATTGACATCGTCGTACACAGCCTGGGCAGCGTCAATGCTTTGCTGGAACTCAGCCCATGAAGCGGCGGTGTAGCGGTTTGCATCGAGGCCGTTGGCTGTGTCAAGAGCCGACTTGAGCGCGGTCTTGTCGACCGGGGTAGGTTCAGGCTCGGTGCCGTCAATACCATGCACGCCCCACTCGGCCACGGCGGCCCCGAAGGTGCTGCTGCCGGTGTACGGAGTGAGCACGAGTCGCAGCGACTTGGTGGTGACCGGCTTGAAGGTCACAGCGCTCCAACCCTTGGCATCGGTATCCGCACGAGAAGCCGGCGAATTACGCACGACGGTGTAATCCTCGGTGGGCTCGACGTCCTTCCAAGAACCATCCTCGGCGAGGTACTGAATCTTCCAAGCGTCCGGGACTTCCAGACCACCCTTCGAATCGTCAGTCTCAGCGAAGTTGGCCCAGAACTGGGCGCGGCTCTGGTCAACGGTCACGGACTGACCGAAGTCGTACTGGGCGTACATGCCGTCCTTTGCCTTGCCCCAAGAACCCCAGACCTTGTCGTTGACGTTCTGATCATCCGTGGTCGGCCAAGTATCATCGACGACTACGCCGTCGTTGAGCTTGCCTTCGGCCGGTGACCAGGTCGCCTCGGAATCAGGCGAAATGGTGGTCCTGGTCGCCTTGCCTTCAATCCAACCGACCAACGGCTCAGGCTCAGGCTCAGGAGTGGAGGAACCGTTCGGGTCGGCAACCACGTGGACAGTGAGCTTGGCAGCTGCGGAAGACGAACCGTCGTCGACGGTACCAGCCACCTCGTAGTCACCAACCTTGGTCAGGTCGATGGCCTTGATGTCGGCATCCTTCCACGTGACCTTGCGGTCGTCGTTGTATCCGTTCGGGAACTTCACCGGAACCGTGGCGGGCAGGTCGATGGACTTGGCGTTCTGGTAGACGGTCTGCTCAACCGGCTGCGCATTACCCACGGTCTGCGATGCGGTATCGGAACGAGCCGCGATGTGTGCAACCGTACCGTTCAGCGCACCGGCGACGGTGCCCTTGACATCGAATACGGCATCGGCGGCCAGCTGAGCGTCGGTCACCTTACCCCACGTGACGGCGAGGTCACGGCGAGAACCGTCGGTGTATACGGCGCTCACGGTGGAGGGCAGCTTCAGATCATCAGCCTTGGAACCGGTCTGCACCAGTCGGTTGACTTCGTCCACGCTCACCGGCTCGATGGCGTACGCCTCGAACTCGGAAGCACCCACGATGGCGCCCTTCGGGAAGACCACGCGCAGCTTGTCGGTTTCGACGGTGTCGGCGAACTTCACTTCGTTGCCTTCGTTCTGATTGACCGTGTAGGACTGGCCGTCAGCCAGTTTCACATCCTGCCAGTTACCGTCAGCGTCAGCGTACTGGAGCTTCCAAGATGAGGCCATCGGCACGCCACCGCCATCGGTCCAGAAGAAGACCTTGGCCTTCTTCAGTGGCACCTTGCCGGCCCACTTCAGTTGCAGCCACGGCTCCACACCAGTGTTGTCGCCCCAGTTGTTCCAGGTCTCGTTCGGCGTGTTGGTGTATACCACCTGACCGTCGATGACCTTCTTGGCGTTGTCCTTCGGCTGGTAGCCGTTGGTGTAGCTGGCAGAGGCGCTCGACTGCGGGGCTACGTTCACGGTACCGTCAGAGGGGATGCCGTGAACGGTGATTTCCTTGGAGCCTTCCTTCTCGCCATCGGAAGCGGTGAGCTTCAGGACGTAGTCGCCTTCCTTGTTGAAGGTGACGGTGGTGCTGGCAGCAGTATCGTCCACGAACTTCGCGGTACCGCCCTCGGGGCCGGAAACCAGCTCCCACTTGGTGGTGACGTCGCCTTCTGCGGGCAGACCGTCATCCTTCACCGTACCGACGAGCTTGGCACCAGATGAGGTGCTGGAAGACACGTAAGCATCCACCTGCGGAGTCTGGTTCTCGGAAGTGCCGTCAGCCTTGATACCGGTGTTGTAGGCTTCGATCTCCTTGACACCGACGGCCATGCCGGCCTGCGGCGTGAAGGTGACGCGGATGGTCGTGGTCTCCACCGGAGTGAACTGGATACGGTTGTAGTTCGCGCCCGCGTAGTTCGGGGTGCGCACCTGATCCGCAATCGGGGCCCATGTGCCGTCATCCTTCTGGTACTCCAACTTGTAGTTGGCGGGCTCGGCATAGCCGGAGATGGTCTGGCTGGACGAGCTCTGGTAGAAGTACAAGCGGATGTCGTCGATCTTCTGCTTGCCGTCCTTGAACTTGATATTGAGCGTGTCGGTCTTGTTCTCAGAGCCCTTGGTACCCCAGAACGATTCCATCACGGTCTTGCCGTCCACCGCGTTCTTGGCCGGGTAGTTGGTGTCCTTCTCGGCGTAGGTGGTACCGGTCACGTCCGCGTCCTTGGCCACGTTCGTGGTGGACTTGGAGGCGGAGTCGACGTTGGTGCCGGACTTGGCGAACAGGTCGGTCACGCGCTGATCGGCATTGAAGGTAACCTGATTGGCGGCCTTCACGTTCTTGACGGCTTCGGCGCCGACGGTAACCTGGGCACCGGAATCGTCCTTGACCTCGACCGTTCCCGCAGCCGGGTCGATAGATGAGGTGCGCCAGCTTGTCGGAGGTGAAGGCGAGCTTGCCGCCCACGTACAGGCTGTAGCCAGCAGGACCACCGTAGTGGCTGCCGTCCTTGTCCCATACGATGGAGACATCCTGATCGTGGTAGCTCAGGTTGTTTACCGTGAAGTAGTTCCAACCGGGGATTTCGATCGGGTTTAGCTCAATCTTGTTATCCTCGCGCGGCACCATACCGGCTACGTCCTCGACCATCGTCCAGTTCGTGGTGCCGAGCTGGGTGTGGTGGATCCAGGAGCGGTAGGTGATCTTGCCGCCGTTCTGTGCGGCGTCAAGGTTCTTGTCGAGGTTGTTGATCACGCCGTCACCGTTCACATCGCCGACGTTGTTGTTGTCCTCGTTCCAGAACTCGTTCTGATCAGGGTAGTTGTTATCGCCGCCCTGGTAGTGCGCGAACGCCACCCAGTACAGCAGCTTCTTGAACTGCTCATTGGTGATGTAGCCATTCTTGGCTGCATCGTAGTTGCGAATACCGGCCGAGTAGACCTGCAGCAGCGGCTGCGCGTTGATAATGGAGAAGTTGTTGGAACCGGGGAAGTTCAACGCGGCCTTGTCCGCTTGGTTGGCGGTGAAGAACGGGAAGATCGGGAACTCGTTGGAATCCTCGAACAGGCGCAGAGCCTTGTTGTAATCTTCGTTGCCGGTAGGCATCAGGCCTTCGGAGTACGGGTAGTAGTTATTGATCTCCTTGTACTTGGCGAAAGCACCGTCGTTCAGCCACCTGTGCTTGAGCAGGTTGTCGGACTTGTCCCACAGTTCAGTGGTGACTTCTTTCTGGATCTTGTCGGCGATGGCCTGCATCTTCTCGGCGTTGGCGGTATCGCCAGCAGCCTTGTATGCCTGAGCAGCCGCGTTAGCGTTGGCCCACATATTGGCGGAACCATCGGCGCGATCCATGCGCTGGCCGGAGCGACCCGGCTCAGAGAAGGAAACGGCGTCGGCATCGTTACCGGTCATCGACCACCAGGACCAGTCAATCAAGCTGTTGTCATTGTTGTTCTGGTTGTCGTTGTTGTCCGGCTCGCTCTTGGAAGCGAGTAGACCTTGCACGTCCTCGGCACCCTGGTCGGCCAGCTTCTCGGCCACGGTGGACGGACCGCCGTGCACCTTGTAGGAGTCCCAACCGGCGCGCGTGATGTACTGCGTGTAGCTATGGTTCCAGTTGGCCGGGTCGCCCGGATTGTCGTGGTAGTAGTAATAGCCCGCCTTGCTCTTCTTGGCGGTATCGCCGGCGGAAAGCCAGGTGCCGTAGGAGTACTCGGGGTTGCGGAACCACTTGGTGTCCATCATGAACATGCCGGAGGTGAGCACGATCTGGTTGTTGTAGCCGAGCACACCCTCGATGGAGGTCGGGTACTGGAAGGTGTTGCCAGGTATGTTGGCGTCGAGCATGTTGAAACGACTCAGCCACCAGCGGTAGACCACGGTCTTATCGATGTTGTCTTCCGGAGTGTCCACATAGGGAGCGTTATCGACCCACCACTTGTTGTAGGTGGTCACGGAATCCTTGTAGGAGGCGGCAGCATCCTTAAAGTCGCCGGTGTAACGGGCCTCATATTCCTTGGTGGAGTCAGGCAGTTCGTTGGCGATCAGGCCGAGCTGAATCTTGACGGTCTGCGGTTCGTTGGCCTTGAGGCTCAACGTGCTGGTGAGTTTGCCACCGCTGACGATCCAGTTGGAACCGTCCTGGTTGTTGGCGGAGAAGCGCGGATAGATGGTCGTCAGGTTGTTCTTGACGTTCACGCGGCCAGTAAGTTCGGTGGCACCATCAGCACCCTCGGCGGCGAACGGCGAGGCCGTGGTCAGTGTGACATCGCGGTCCTGCGTGCTTTCCACGGTGAGGTTCGCAACCATCACGTTGTTGTAGGTGATGTACTTAACTTCCTTGATCTTGAGGCTCTTGCCACCGGTCTGGAACAGGGAGGTGAAGTAGCTCGGTGTCTGCTTGCGCTGGGAGGCGTCTTCGTTAAGGGTCTGGTTTGCACCGTCAGCGTTTACGGTAACGGTAAAGCCATCCCTGTTGGTCTCATCCCAGTAGGCGGTGTTACCCACAAAACCGAGCCGATTAGGCGTGTGCGTGTACATGTAGGCGGCGCGACCACGGGTGAACAGGTAGTTGTTGCCGTCGGAGCCTTCATACGAGTAAGAACCCTTGTCGTTCGTGCCTTTACCAGTTGGCTGTGCACCAGTACGGGTGAGAATCTTATCGATCCAGAAGTCATGGTCGGTGTCGGTGCCGGCCAGGTTCTTCACGTCGTTATCGAATGTCTCCTGCAGATAGCTGGCGGCAGGGTTATATGTGGTGTTGTTCGCCGCCGTCTTCATCGGATCATCAGATCCCTTGAACGACGGATATGCCACATCCGCATTCTTGATGACGGGCGTATCGGCTGCCTGCGCGGTGACTGCACCGCCGGTGGCCAGTGTGGCGACCGCTGCAACCGCGCCGATTGACGCAAGCCACCGCTTTCGTGTTGATTGATGCATTCCTGCTTGGACCTCTCCGCCCCGGTCTTTCGCGTCTTCGCTCAGGCTACGTCGCGTCTATGCGACCAGGACTTCTTCTGTGGATGCTGGGCCGCAGAGCCCGTTCTCCATCAGTTTCCTTTATTGGCTATTGGGTTCACCGGAATGAGTATCTTCAGTGAATCTGGTGTGATATCCGCCATGGATATCCCGGTTGGAGCAATTCACCGAAGCTGATTCCACATCATAACCGAGCGAATACGGTTTCACAACTTTCCCTCAGTGATATCAACCATCTTATACAACAAAAACCCGGTAATTTCTCAGCTTTCGCATTTATTTTCGCATTAGAGCATTGCTGCGTTTCGCCGTGTCGCAGTACCTACGGCGCAACGATTCAGCCTCGCTGAATCAGGAACCAACAGGCTCCCGCTGGCGGGAGCTGGCTCGCGAAGCGAGACTGAGGGTGGCTTACACGGTACCGCTTATGACCGCCCTCAGTCGACTCCGCCGACAGCTCTCACAGCAGGAGCATATAATTAAAAAAATAATCTCCTGCACGGGTATTACCCCGCACAGGAGACCTCATTCCCCGGATGTGTTTTCGGCTCCAATCGATACTGACATCCGGCCTATGCCGTCATCGACTTATTACAGACGATGGCGGCATAAGTATTTTTTTGCCGGCCAGTTGCGCGCAGGCCGGCATATCGCCGATATTTATCGACGCTGGAAGACACGCATCTCGCCTATCTCGCGGTTGGCCCACGAGTAGTACGGCACCAAGCGCAGCGTCGCGGGTTCGCCCGCACGCGGTTCGTCGGCATCCACGTACAGCGGCGCGTCATCCTCGTCGGCGTGCTCGCGCACTGCCGGCAAATCAACGGTATCGACGCCACCCAGCAAGTCGGCCTGGAAAGCCACAGCAGCATCCGCACCGGTGACGCCATCGGCCAGACGATAGTTCCACAGATCACCGGGGTTATCGACCTGTTCGGCGCAGTAGACCAGCGGACCGCGCATAACGGCCACCTGGCCGGCGTCGGAGCGCACGCGGGAGTTGGCGCGCACGAACTTGACGGACATGTCGAGCTCGAGCGCAATCTCCAACGTATCGCCGGCGTTGACCACAAGGTATACGAAGCCGTCTTCCAGCGAACCCACTGCGGGCTTGCCGTTCACGGTCAGCGTGTAGGAGCCCAAGGACCAGCCGGGGATGCGCAGTCCAAATCGGACCGAGCTGTCCGCAGCGCTGGCGGGCAGGCTCACCGTGTATTCCACGTGACTGTCCCACGGGAAGTCCGAACGCTGTTCGACCGTAAGGCCGGAAGCAAAATCGGCCTTGTTGGCGATGAACTGGTGGCTCAGCACGGTCTTGCCGCCGTCGCGCTCGGTGTAGATGTAACGGTCCACTGAAGCGATGAGTCGGGCGATGTTGGCCGGGCAGCATGCGCAGCCGAACCAGTCGACACGGTGGGAGAGCACGTGGTGACGATCCGGGTTGTCCAGTCCGTCGGGAGTAGTCTCCAGTGCGTTGACGTAGTAGTACTGCTTGCCGTCAAGCGAGATGCCGGCGATGGAGCCATTGAACAGTTCCTTCTCCAGCACATCGGCGTATTCGCCCTTGGGCTCGAGGTCGAGCATCTGCTGGGCGAACATGCTCATGGCCACGGAAGCGCAGGTCTCGCCGTACACCGTGTCGTTCGGCAGGTCGTAATCGTAGGTGAACGATTCGCCCACATGGGTGGAGCCGATCGCACCGGTGACATACATGCGACGGGTGACGATGTTCTTCCAGAAACGCTTGGCAGTGTCGATCAGCCCCTGATCGCCGAGTAGTCGGCCCACGTGAGCCACGCCGGTGCACAGGTAACCGACGCGCACGGCGTGGCCGTCCGCGGTCTGCTGGTCGCGTACGGGCTCGGCAGCCTGGAAGTAGGTGGGCTTGTAGAAGCCGAGATCATGGAAGATGTTGTCGCCGTTCATCGCCTTGAGCTGCTTGGCGTAGAACTGCGGATCCTGACCGCGCACGTCGATGAGATACTGGGAAAGCGTCAGATAACGCTTCTCACCGGTCTCTTCATACAGCTTGGCGAGGGCGAGCTCGATCTCAGGATGACCATCGGCGCCGTGGATCTTGCCTTCTTCGGGGCCGAAGTTGGCATCCAGGCAGTCGGCCATCTTTTTGGCGACTTCAAGGGCCTGCTCGTTGCCGGTCACCTGATGGTAGGCGACGGCGGCCTCGATGTAGTGACCCATCACGTACATCTCGTGGCTCTGCTGAATCAGGCTGAAGCGCGGGCGGTCGGCCCATACGCCGGACTTGATCTGGTACGGGGTGTCCAAATAGCCGTCCGACTGCTGGGCGCGGGCGATGAGATCGACCGTGCGGTCGCACAGCGCCTTGAGCTCGGGATCCGGGTGGTATGCCAGCGCGTAGGCGGCTTCCTCAAGCCACTTGTAGACGTCGGAGTCTTGGAAGACCATGCCATGGAACTCGTCGTCCAATTCGCCGGCGGCAACCTTCAGGTTGGCAACCGCATGGCTCTTGTTGTCAGCCAGCTGGTTGCCGGCTGGGTCGTCGGGCACCGTGGTGTCGATCTCGTCGTTCATCACGCCCCACTGGTAGGGGATGACGGATTCGACGATCTGGTCGCGACGCCGCTTCCAGAACGGGGAAGTGATTGTAACGTTCATGATCAGCCCTTCACGGCTCCGGCCATAAAGCCCTTGACGTAGTACTTCTGGAGTGCGAGGAACAGGATGGCGCAGGGAATCAGCAGGATCACGACGCCGGCCTCGGTGGCACCGTAATCGATGACGCCCATGGTCTGCTGACGCATGTTCACCATCGCCAGCGGCAGCGTGGACTTGGACGAAGAGCTCAAGTACAGCGGAATCATGAAGTTGTTCCATGCCTCGAGGAAGGCGAGCAGGCCAACCGTAACCATCGAAGGCTTGACCACCGGCACCAGGATCTTGAACAAGGCCTGGAGGCTGTTGCAGCCGTCGACCATGGCGGCCTCCTCCATGTCCTTGGGGATCGCGTCAAATGCGTTACGCATGATGAACGTGCTCATAGGCAGCTGGAACAGGGTGATGACCAGGCCCACGCCCAGCAGGCTGTCGTTCAGGCCGATCTGCTTGTACCAGACCATCAGCGGGATCAGCAGCGAGGCGTACGGTACCATCAGGATCGACAGGGTGACCATGAAGCCGAGGTTGCGGCCCGGGTAGTCGAAGCGGGAGAACGAGTAGCCGGCCAGCGTACAGACGACCACGGAGAACACGACCGCGACCAGAGTCACGATTACCGAGTTGAACAGGTACTTGGGCAGGCCTTCCTGATAACCGAACAGGGTCAGGTAGTTGGCCACGCCCCAACCCTTGGACTGGGCCGAACCGGCCTGCGGGCTGAACGAGCAGATGATGACCCAGACCAGCGGGCTGATGAAGATGATGGCGAGCAGAGCCTCAAGGATTCGAGCGATGACGCGCTTCCACAATGGGGTAGTCATAATGTGTTACCTCCCCTTTCTCACTTGGTGTTGTCGCGCATGCCGCGCATCTGGATGGAGTTGATGATGACCAGGGCCACCAGCACGATCAGCGAGAGCGCCGCGGCCATACCCAGATCCTTCTTGGAATCGAAGGCGAAGTTGTAGATGAGCTGCACCACGGTCATGGTGGAGTTGTTCGGACCACCCTTGGTCAGAATGAAGAACTGATCGAACGCGAGGATTGAACCGGTCACGCAGTAGACCAGGCACATCACGATGGTCGGCTTCATCAGCGGCAGGGTGATGGAGCGGAAGATACGCCAGGAACCGGCGCCGTCCATGCGGGCCGCCTCGTACAGATCACCGGGGATGGCCTGCAGACCGATCATCATCAGCAGCATGTAGTAGCCCGAGAAACGCCAAACAATCACGATAATCGTGGCCCACAGGGCCGACTGGCCGGTGGCCAGCACCGAACCACCCTCCTGCATCAGGCCCAACGAGCTCAGAATCTTGGTGACAGGGCCCACCTGCGGGGAATACAGGGCGTAGAACAGCAGGGACGCGGACGCCAGGCCCGTCGCGGACGGCAGCAGGAAGCAGGTACGCAGCACGTTGTTCCACTTCGAGCTCTCCTGCACAATCATGGCCATGCCCAGACCAAGGACCAACAGGAAGACCGTGACGATCACGGTGTACTCGAGCGTGAACCAAATCGAGGGCCAGAACAATTTGTTCTCGAACACCTTGACGAAGTTGTCCGGGAAGTTCACGCCGCGGTTGCCACCCAGCAGGCTCCAACGAGAGCAGGCCATGACGACCAGTAGAACAATCGGCACGAAGAACAGGACGATAATCATCAGCCAGTCCGGAAGTGCGTACAGCAGACCTCGCCTGGTCTGCGCCGCCTTCGCCTTGGACTTATGCACGGGCACAGCCCCGGCGCTCTTGGAAACACTCGACATGTTTCTCTCTCCTTTGGGAAATTACTGTGAAATGGTAATCACGGAATCCGAATGCAATCCGATGTCAGGGCTTCGAGGAAGGAGGACTCCGAAGCCCCGCCAACACACCGCATTCATAAGGTATGTAGTGATGAAGGAAGAGAAGGAATGAAGAAGAAGATAGAAGTTCGATTATGTGGTTGAGCCGGCTCCTGCCCTCACAAGGGAGGGACCGGCTCAATCTGTTCAGTTGTTATTCAGTTATTGCTGTGATTTGATGAGTGATGGTGAGGAGCATCACCACCGAATCACCGGGCAGACAGGACGTCGGTGACGGCCTTGTTGTCGGCCTTGAGGTCACCGGAACCCCACACGGCGTTCTGCACGAGCAGCTGCCACGGGGAGCCAGCGGCGTTGAAGGCTTCGTTGAAGGCCGGGGACTTCGGGGTCTGGCCGTTGCCGTCGATAATCACGGAGTTGATGGTCTGGATGCGTGGGTCAGCGTCTTTGTAAGCGGTCTTCAGGGTCTGGATGTTGGAGGCGGTGTCGCCTTGGTCAGCGAAGACTTCCTTCTGAGCGTCAGACTGCATCAGCCAGTAGAGGAAGTTCCAGGCCTGAGCAACGTGCTTGGAGTCCTTGGAGATACCCATGGCATCGCCGCCGAGGAACGTGGAGGTCTTGCCTTCCTTGGTGCCCGGGATCGGAGCAACGCCGACCTCGAAGCCGCCGTCCTTCTCAGCATCGAACAGAGCAGTGGTGGAGGTGTTCGGGTAAGGCATAACGCCAATCTTGCCGTTCGCGAACGGAGCGGTCCAGGTGGCGCCGGTCTCTTCCTTGGAGCCTGCACCCAGGCCGTTGGTGGTGTTGGCCAGCTCCTTGTAAGCGTCCAAGACGCCCTTCATGGAGTCGTTGTCCAGGGTGGCCTCGGAGCCATCCTTGTTCATGACGGATTCGCCGTCAGCCCACACGGACGGGAAGAGGTCGAAGACCAGAGCACCACCGGACTGACCGGCGAGGTAGGAGCCTGCGACGCCATCCTTGTTGAGGGCGGCGACCTTCTTGGCCTGCTCGACGAACTGGTCGATGCTCTTCGGACCCTGCTCCGGGTCCAGACCGGCTTCCTTGTACAGGTTCTTGTTCCAGACCATCACGGAAACGTCAGTGATGAACGGCAGGGTGTACTCGGCGCCGTCAACAGTACCGGCTTCGATGTGGCCCTGCTGCAGGTCGGCCTTGTTGTCCAGGCCATCGATTTGCTTGGTGATGTCGGTGAAGATGCCCTCGGAAGCCCAGTACGGAATACGGACCACGTCGCCGGCGAGGATGTCAGGCAGGGAGTCGGTCTGCGAAGCGCCGCCGACCTTGCCTTCCATATCGTCGTTCGGGATGATCTCGAGCTTGACCTGGTTCTTGTGGCTCTTGTTGTAAGCCTCGACCACGTTCTTGGCCTGACGCTCCAGAGGGGAACGGGTCCACAGGGTGATCTCGGTACCATCGTCGGTGCCCTTGGCCGGGATACCTTCGGCGGTGGCAGTGCCACCATTGCCGGAGCCACCACAGGCGGCCAGCGGAACGATCAACGCGGCGGCAGCGATGCCAGCAAGAGTACGGGTCAGTTTATTGAAAGACACCATGTTCGCTTCTTTCTCTATATATCCGCTCAACTATGAGAGGCGGTGGCGGACGGTCCGCCTCCTTGGTTTCGCCCTGCTCGCTCCTTTGCCCGGAGCAGGTAACACTGCGAAAGCCTTTTCTCAATATAAACAAACATGGAAGTTTTTGCAAAAGCGCTTTCGCATTTTCGCGTTTTTTCTCACATCAAACGGGTTCGAGACTGTGATTCGACTATGAATAACGTGCTTGAATTGGCTTAATATCAATGATTATTCCGGCGTGTCGAGCAAATCAAACAAAAGCGAACATGGAAGTAACGCTTTCTTTCACTTACCTTGCGCTTGAACAATTTCCCTGACTACGCCACGCCGAAAAAAAGATGTTTGCGAAAGTTTTCGCATTGAAGCTACAATTATTCCCAGATGCAATGGCGCACCACACCGTATGAGGTATTTCATCGCAAAACAATGCGTTATATACTGCTGAAGAACCAAGGAATCGAGGCATGATGACCCAGCCAGCAACCGGACGGGCAGCGCGACTTGAGGATGTGGCGGCATTGGCCGGAGTCTCGACGGCCACTGCATCCAAGGCACTGCACAACAAACCCCGTATCAGCGAAGAAACCAAGCAGCGTGTACTGGATGCCGCCAAGCAACTCAACTACTCTCCCAACAAACTCGCCCAATCCCCTAGCCCGCGGCACCACCGGCACTATCGGCCTGGTCACCTCCGATCTGCAGGGTCGTTTCTCCACACCGATTCTTATCGGCGCGGAGAACGAGTTGCGAGCCCAATCGACCTCAGTATTGTTGGCCAACGCTCGTGGCGACGCCGCCTTGGAACGTCAGCATGTCGAGAAACTGCTGTCCCTCAAGGTCGACGGACTGCTCATCGTGCAGTGCGAAACCAACCCCAGGCCCACGCTTGGCCATGACTGGGGCGTGCCACTGGTCTACGTCTACGGCCCCTCCACCGACCCCAAAGACTGCTCGGTCACTTGCGACAACGTGGACGCCGGTCGCATGGCCATCAACCATCTCATCTCGTGTGGCCGCCGGCACATCGCCATTATCGGCGGCGACGAAACCTATACCGCTGCCACCGACCGCACCAAGGGCGCGCTCGAGGCACTGGCTGAGCTAGGCATCGAACCGGCCGGGCCAATCCGGTACGGCAAATGGGACGAAGGCTGGGGCCGCGCCGCCACCCGCCTGCTGCTCGACCAAGGGGTCAAGTTCGATGCAGTGGTCTGCCAAAACGACCAACTGGCCCGAGGCTGCATTGACGTGCTCAAGCAGCAGGGACTGCGCATCCCGGATGACGTCGCCGTCATCGGCCACGATAACTGGTCGGTACTGACCTCCAGCTCGAGGCCCGCACTGACGTCGATCGACAACGAAACCGAAACCATCGGACGGCGTGCGGCACGATACTTGGTCGATGCCATCGACGGCAACCCGCATCACGGTGTCGACTACGTACCCTGCCACCTTATCCAGCGCGAATCCACCCTCCCGCTGGACTGATATCAATCGATGCCCTACCGCTTCTTGGTTTTGCGCCCCTTTAAGTAGATGTCGATGACGATCCATACGCCGAGGGCGAAGGCCACGACGTAGCCCATGAAGCCGATGACCGGAATGCCGAAGATAATCGGCTTCATGCCGGCGTAGTAGACAATCGACGAGCCAACGAACAAACCGACCACAATCAGGGCCATCGTCAGACGATTCACCATATCCGAAAGCAGCTGGAACGGCTCTTCGGAGCCGACCAGTTCCATGTTGACGCGCAACTGACCACGGGTCAGCATACGGGCCACGGTCTTGAGTTCGGTCATGGTGCCGAGCGTGGCATGCAAAGCCTGATGTCCCTCAACGCCCAGCGACTTGATCTCGTCTTTGGTGGCGTTCTTCAGCGATTTCGACGTGGCGATATGGTCGGAAATGATTTCGATCATATTCACATCAGGAATGAACTCGTCCAGCAAGCCTTCGAGCGTAACCAACGCGCGGCCGACGGTGGTCACCGTACTGGGCACCTCGATGTTGTGGCGGCCGGCCATCTGCGTCAGTGCGGTCAGGAAGGCGGCAATGTCCAATTCGGCCAGATCCACGGTGCCGAATTCCTTGACGATCACGTCCAGATCAGCCAGCAGTGCTGGGTAGTCCTCCGGATCGGCCTCGGTGCCGGCAAATCGCAGCAGCCCCTCGGCCAGAGCGGGCGAATCCTGTTTGGCGACGGCGAAAATCATTTCTTTGAGGACTGCACGGGTGCGCTGGTCGAGCCGACCGGTCATACCGAGGTCGATAAGTACGATCTGGCCGCCCCGGATGATGATATTGCCGGGGATGTGGGTCAGCGTGGAAGAAGCCGTCGTCGAGAATCTGCGTGGCGTAATTGTCGACGAGCTTGGTGCCGATCTCCTTCAAGTCATAACCAGCATCGACGAGCCGGCCCGGGTGGGAGACGGAGATGCCGTCGATGTACTCCATGACCACCACATGCTCGGTGCACAGTTCGGTGTACGCCGTCGGGCAGTCCATGTATTTGAATCGGGCGGCGAAACGCTTGAATTCGGCGAGATTGCGGGCCTCGATCAGAAAGTCAGTCTCCGATTCGAAGGTGTCCCACAGCTCCTCGACCACGCCCTTCAGGTCCACGATCTGTGAGGTGCGAATCACCTTAGTGGCGGCCTTGGCTATGGAGCGCATGATGGAGACGTCCTGGGCCATGGTTTCGCGCACACCCGGGCGCTGCACTTTAATGGCCACATCTTCGCCGGTTTTCAGCGTGGCGCGATGCACTTGCGCCAGTGAAGCAGAGCCCAACGGCTTGGGGTCGATATGCGCGAACACCTCGTCGGCGGGACGCCCGTATTCGGCGGCAAGCACATCCAACACCGTGGAATACGGCATCGGGTCGGCGTCGGCGCGCAGTTTGGCGAGTTCGTCGCAGAAGCTTTGCGGCAGAATCTCGGAGCGCATCGACAGAATCTGGCCCACTTTGACGAACGTGGGGCCGAGCGCCTCGAACATGAGGCGCATTTTGACCGGAGTCAGGCCGTGCAGCACGTCGAATTGCTCGACGATTCTGGTGATCTGCCCCAGTCGTTTGATCTTGCCACGGCGCGTCAGATGGTAGCGCGTGGCGAAATCGTTCCTGCGTCCGAACAGTGCCAGCGTTTCGTCGGATACGCTCGGAGTCGCCTTGGTAACGGTCTGCTTGAGCGTGTCCGACGTGTCGACGGACCGGTTCGCCGCCGCCTCACGTTCGGCTTTCGCAGGCGTCAGAATAGGGTCGACCCTGCTGGAAAGCGGGGTCGACCCTGATTCCGGCGTAGCGCGTGTGGGCTTGGTCACTCGGCCTTGCCCTCGTCAGCGGGCTTGTCGGCGGCACTGGTGTCGGCTGCGGCAGCAGCTTTGTCGCCGGCTTCGGCGGCGGCCTTCTTGGCGTCATCCACCGTCTCGCTCACCTTGCGCTTGAGCTCGGTGTTCAGCGCCTTGCCCTGCTCGACCGTAATCTCACCCTTCTTGACGAGTTCGTCGACGAGCTCGCTGCTCTTCTCGTATCCGGTGGCAAGGGCTCCGATGCCCGCCAGCAGGACCTTGCGCAGGCCATCACCCAGAAGATCAAAATCAGCCATGATACCCCTCCTTCGAGGTCCGACATGGCCTGGTGCCATGTCTCGTACCACCAAGCCTAGCGCAAACAACAGGGCAATGTACTAGACCCTCAGACTGATTTCGACTGATTTTTCGCTGATTGGTACTTACCGAGGACTCACCGAGAATTCACCGAGGACGTTCGGCAGCAGCCTTGCGCGCGTTGGTGGCTACTTGATCGAGCCGGGCGAGCTCCTTGGCTTGTTCGGGGGTCTGATCGGACGTATCGAACGTACCGTAACGACGAGTCACGGCAGTTTCGATAAGGAAATCGCTGATGGCGGGGTTTTTAGGCAGCAACGAGCCGTGCATGTAGGTGCCGATCACGTTGTGCACGCGCGCGCCCTCGGTATGGTCTTCGCCATTGTTGCCTCGGCCGTCCTGATTGACGGTGCCGAGTGGCTGAACGCCTTCGCGCAGGAAGGTCTGGCCGGAGTGGTTCTCGTAGCCAATCACATCGCCGAACTGGTCGGAATGCTCAACAAGATTGCCGATCATACGCACGTTCTGGCCCACGGTATAAGCACCGATAACGCCGATGCCGTCCAGACGGGTGCCGTCCACGGTTTCAAAGTACTCGCCGAACAGCTGGTACAGGCCGCAGATCATCAGCATCGGCGTACCGTCTGCGGCAAGCGAACGCAACAGGTCGGCGCGATGGTAGAAGTCGTCGATGATTTTCTCTGGCCGGTGTCTTGGCCGCCGCCTCCCAGAATAAGGTCCACCTGGTCGGGCCAGTCGTCGCCTTGATTGTACTGGTGGACGACCGGTTCATAACCGTACAGTTCCAGACGGCGGCGGATAGTCAGCACGTTGCCGGAATCGCCGTAGATGTTCATGTCTTTGGGATACAGGGACACCACATCAATGTTCTGGCCATGTCACGTTCTCCTTGTCGATGTCTTCCCGCTAAGGGGAAGTCTTATTCCCTCACCATGTCCTCCCGCAGGCGAGAGGTGGCGCGCGGGCGCTAGAGGGTGGTTACTTGCCCACGCCCGCGTCCCGTACTTCGGTGATGCGGCCCAGTACGGCACGGGTTTTTGAGCATGGCGGTGTAGGTGCAGTAGATGTGCTTGCGTGTGCCGGGATTGGCGTTGACGAATGCGGTGACGGCCTGTTCGAGGTCGGTGTTCGTATCGGCGACTGGCACTTGGTCATACCCCAGGCGCAATGCCATGTCCCAGGCACGCACGCCGGAGACCATGGCGACACCGGACGCGCGCAGGGAAGTGAAGTCCACGTCCCACAGCCAGCTCATGTCGCGGCCGTCGGCGTATTCGTCGTTGATGGCGATCATGGTGTCCGCGTTGGCCGGGTCGAAGCTGGCGAGCGAGAGGCGGAAGCCCATCGGGTTCTTGACCAGCAGCAGTTCGACCGGGGAACCGTTGACGTCGATGACCTCGCCACGGCCGAAAGCCGGCGTGACGCGGGAAACGGCGGCGATGAGCTCGTCGGCGGACACGGCGCAGGCGTTGGCTGCGGCGGTGGCCTTGGATGCGGCGGCATTGTCTTGCATCACCGCACGTACCACGGCGAGCGCGGCGGCCGCGTTGTACAGGTTGTAGACGCCTTCAAGCTTGACGTCGGTGGCGTAGCCCTGACCGTCCATCTGGAAGGTGGCCTTGTGGTCGCCCACTGCGGTAAGTGTCACGTCGGCGGGAAGTTCTGCCGTGCCTGCGGAAGCTCCTCTCAGTTCGCTTCGCGGACTGAGGGGAGTTCTGGCTGAGGGGAGCGGCCCGGCCACACCTTCCACCGACACGGTCGTGGCCATGTCGTCATCGGACGGGAAATAGCGGCGCAAATCGTCGGCGAGGCCGAAGTATCGCACGGTGGTGCCAGCCGGGGCCTTCGCGGCGAGCGCGGCGATACGCGGGTCCTCGCGGTTCAGTACCACAGTGCCGGTAGTCGCCGCAGCCACATGGCTGAGCAGTTTGGCCGTGGTGTCGATTTCACCGAATCGGTCAAGCTGATCGCGCATCACGTTCAGCAGCAATGCATAACGGGGCTTGACCTGCTTGACGAAGTGGACGGCGTACGCCTCATCGAGCTCGAGCACGGCGATGTCCGCGTCCAATTTGCCGCCGAGCGTGACTTCGGTAAGCAGTGCGGAGACCACGCCGCGCACGAAGTTCGAGCCGGTCGGATTGGTGAACACCTTCAGCCCCAGATCGGAGAGCATCGAGGCGACCATGCGGGTGGTGGTGGTCTTGCCGTTCGTGCCGGACACCAATACCACGCCAAGCGGCAACTGCCCGAGCGTACGGGTCAGGAAGCCGGGGTCAATCTTTTCTACGACTTTGCCGGGCAAAGCCGAACCGCCATGTTTGGTGACGCGGGATGCAAACCGCACGAAGCGGCCTGCGGCCACGGTGGCGAACGCATACCACGGTTTTGCAGGTCTGCACCACGGACGATTGGTCTTGCGAAACATCGCGTGAAACGTTGCTTGCCATCATCACACCCCCTGATTGGCGTTGTAGTCCTGCGGCATGTCTTTGAATTTGGACGTGGCACCGAGGAAGGCGAGGTGGAAGGTTTCGGTCGGGCCGTTACGGTGCTTGGCCATGATGATATCGGCCTCGCCAGGGCGGTCTTCCTTGTCGTAGAAGTCAGGGCGGTGGACCAGGAACACCACGTCGGCGTCCTGTTCGATAGAGCCGGATTCACGCAGGTCGGAGAGCTGCGGCTTCTTGTCGTTACGCATTTCCGGGCCACGGTTCAGCTGGGAAAGGGCCACGACCGGCACTTCGAGTTCCTTGGCCAAGAGCTTCAGGGCACGGGAGAATTCGGACACCTCTTGCTGGCGGGATTCCACGGCCTTGCCCGAGGTCATCAGCTGCAGGTAGTCGATGACTACGAGTTTCAGATCGTTGGTCTGCTTCAGACGACGGCATTTCGCACGGATCTCCATGAGGCTCATGTTCGGGCTGTCGTCAATGAACAGTGGCGCGTTCTGCATCTTGGTCCAGAACTGGTTCAGGGTGTTCCAGCGTTCGGGGGTGATGTCGTCGGCGCGGCGCAGGGCGGCCATCGGAATATTGGTTTCGGCGGAGATAATACGCTGAGCGAGCTCCACCTTGCTCATCTCCAAGCTGAAGACCACGGAAGTCATGTTGTGGTGCAACGCGGCGGCGCGGGCGAAGTCGATGCCGAGCGTGGACTTACCCATGGCCGGACGTCCTGCGACGACGACCATCTGTCCGGGCTGCAGGCCCTGGGTCACGTCGTCGATGTCGCGGAAGCCGGTCGGCACGCCCTTGTTGACGAGGCCTTGCTGCAGTTTGTCCAGCTGGTCGAGCGCGTCGTGGACCACCGGGCCGATGGCGGCATAGTCCTGACGCACCTTGCCCATCGACATCTCGTAGATCTCGGACTGGGCGAGGTTAACCACATCCTCAGCCTGCGATCCCTCGGCGGAATAACCGAGCTGGGCGATTTTGGTGCCGGCGGCGATCACATTGCGCAAAATGGCCCGCTGATGGACGATCTCCGCGTAGTACATGGCATTAGCGGCGGTCGGTACGGATGCGACAAGGCTGTGCAGATAGTCCGCGCCGCCGACCTTGTCGAGGTTGCCATCCGCCAACAGCTGGTTGGCCACGAGCACCACGTCCACCGGCTGACTGGCGGAAAACAGATCGATGATCGCGTTATAGATCGTCTGATGCTTGGGCTGGTAGAAATCGGTAACGTCAATGGTCTGCGAGACCTCGCCGATGGCATCCTTACTCATCAGCATGCCGCCGAGCACGGCCATTTCCGCGTCGTCATCATGCGGGGGCACGCGGTCGAAAATCGGGTCGCCGGCCGCCGCCGACGTCTGCGTGCCGCCCCGGCCCGCGCGGTCGCCACGATCGCCACGATCCAGGCCACCGCCGAACCCATTCTGATACGAGTGTTCACTTCCTTCTGGCATAGCCTCCAAGTATAGGATGTGGCGTGGCAGGTGAACGATATCGTATGGAAACGAAACGGTTGCCCGCATCGGTTCATTCCTTATTCACCTATGAGTCAGCGCCACGACACGCAGAAAGCAAAATGTGGATAGAAAAATAAGTTATCCACATTTTGGGGATAATTCTGGGGATAATCCACTAAGTTATCCACATACTGGGGATAACTTGGTGGATAGTCTGGGGATAACATTCCGCGCCCACAACAGGTGCTTGCGCAACGCAGTCAGGCGTGATATGCGTGTGAGCCGTGCCCATAGACTCTTCCGACGCCAAAGCCACCAGTTCCGGCGATACTACACGCCGCGATGGCTTCGGCACCCCGCATGCCGGCGCAAACACAAACGTCAGCAACGGCCCGACCGACGCCCGCTCCACCAACCGCCGGATCATGGCGCTGGCCCTGCCGACCTTCGGCCAGCTCATCGCCGAACCGACCTTCATCCTTATCGACACAGCCATCGTCGGCCATATCGGGGATGCGGCGTTGGCCGGCCTGTCAAT
>ENA-OQOA01000336-OQOA01000336.1-human-gut-metagenome-genome-assembly--contig:-NODE-336-length-22048-cov-3.785502_pt1 | contig 22048 bp, 19 predicted proteins | sample MGYA00242633_ERZ504888 | MGnify/ENA primary metagenome ERZ504888 (study PRJEB26092, sample SAMD00036372) | human gut metagenome | host: Homo sapiens | study: EMG produced TPA metagenomics assembly of...
TATCTGCAAAATGCTGGCGGACTGCTTTTTCGATTCTTACTTCTTTGAGTGTCGCTCCTAATTCTTTAATCAGTGATACGGCATTCTGGTAAGTTCTGTCTGTTGTTCCAAAACATGGCATTGTCACACAGATCAGGTTTTCTCTTGGAATGTCTAACAGATCAAAGGCTCTTGCTGTAACTAAGACTGCTAATGTGGAATCTAATCCACCTGAAATTCCTACGACTGCATGTTTGCAGTTTGTGTGTTCCAGACGTTTCTTAAGTCCCATAGACTGTAAAGATAAGATTTCATCGCATCGTTTATCTCTTTCATCTTGATTATCTGGTACAAATGGTGCTTTCGGGAATGTTCTTGTGATCTTGTTTTCTTTGACTTCTAGTGAAAATTCCTGTTCAAAATAATCATCTGTTTGGCCTCCTGGGAAAGAAGTCATCTTTCTTCGTTCTGCTGCCAATTTCTGCACATCGATATCTGCATAGATAATCTCATTTGTAAATCGTTTTGCTTCTGCTAAAACTGAACCATTTTCACAGATGAGATGGTGTCCACTGTATACAACATCCTGTGTGGATTCTCCTTCTCCTGCATCAGCATAGATATAAGCCGCTAACAATCTTGCTGACTGATTTGATACAAGGCTTCTTCGATAAGATTCTTTTGTTGTTGTCTCTACACTTGCAGATGGATTACAGATCACCGTTGCTCCTGCCATTGCGTGATATGTGCTTGGTGGAAGTGGTACCCAGAGATCTTCACAGATTTCACATGCTACCACAAGTTCTGGAATCTCTTTGCATTTGAATAACTGATTCACGGCTACATTTACATAACCAAATTCTTCTCCAAACCAAAGATCTTCTTCTAATCCTTCTCCAGATGTAAAATGACGTAATTCATAAAATTCTGAATAGTTTGGTAAATGTGTTTTTGGCACGATTCCTAAAATACTGCCATCACTGATCACAACCGCACAGTTATATAATTTTTGTTTTATAACGATCGGACATCCTACAACAACTAACATACTCTTATTTTCAGTTGCTTTCACAATTCTTAAAAGCTGATTTTTACATTCTGTTAAAAGTGGCTGCTGCAAGAATAGATCACCACATGTATATCCACTGATCGTTAATTCAGAAAATACCAGAATACTTGCTCCATTTTTTCTGTCTCATCGATGATCTTTAAAATTTCTTCTGTATTGTATGCAGGATCTGCCACTTTGATCTTTGGTGTTGCGGCTGCAACTTTGATAAATCCATCTTTCATTTTGTATACCTCAATTAAATATATGCAGGGGCCAGGTTTGATCACCTGACCCCTTATAAATCTCTTTGTATTATTCTTCTTCCATGTTACTTAATTTTGCTGCCTGATCTGCTGCTGTTAAGCTGTCGATCAATTCATCTAAATCACCATTCATGATAGAATCTAATTTGTGAAGTGTCAGCTTGATTCTGTGATCTGTAACACGACCCTGTGGATAATTGTATGTTCTGATCTTTTCAGAACGGTCTCCTGTACCGATCTGGCTCTTTCTCTTTGCTGCTTCTTCATCATGTGCTTTCTGCTGTTCTAATTCATACAGACGGGAACGTAATACCTTTAACGCTTTGTCCTTATTCTTTAACTGGGATTTTTCATCCTGGCATGATACAACGATTCCTGTTGGAATATGTGTTAAACGTACCGCAGAGTCTGTTGTATTGACACACTGTCCACCATTTCCTGATGCACGGAATACATCAAACTTACAATCATTCATATCGATCTCTACTTCCACATCTTCCACTTCTGGCATGATCGCTACCGTAATTGTAGATGTATGGATTCTTCCTCCAGACTCTGTTGCAGGGATTCTCTGTACACGGTGTACACCGCTTTCGTACTTGAATCTTGAGTATGCGCCCTGTCCAGATACCATGAATACAAGTTCTTTAAATCCACCGATTCCACTCTCATTAAAACTTAATGTATTTACTTTCCAACGTTTGCTTTCTGCATAATTTCGATACATACGTGCAACGTCAGCGACGAATAACCCAGCTTCATCTCCACCGGCACCGGCACGCATCTCAACGATGATATTCTTGTCATCCATTGGATCCTTTGGAATTAAGAGAATCTTTAACTCTTCTTCTAATCTTTCCACATTTGCCTTAGATTCATTCAGTTCTTCCTTGGCAAGTTCTTTCATCTCTTCGTCAGACTCTTCTTCTAAAAGCATCAAACTATCTTCGATATTCTGTTTCTCTGCTTTGTATTCTTTGTATTTTTCCACGATCGGTGTCAGCTCATTTTGTTCTTTCATCAGATCACGGAAACGATTCTGGTTACCTGCTACATCTGGATCATTCAATTCCTGCAGTACAGTGTCCAGACGATCTACTAAACCTTCTAACTTATCAAACATCTTATTCTCCTTCTCTTGCAAATCCAAAGACCAGCCGGTCTAATCCTGCCAGGTCCTTTTTTATCTCAACACAGGCAAAATCCTGTGCTTCCATCAAATTCTTCACTGCTTCTCCCTGATCATATCCGATCTCAAATGCGAGCATTCCTTGTTAGGATTTAAATAGTTTTTTCGCTTCTTTGATGATCTTACTTATAAAAATAAAGTCCATCTTCCTTCCCATCGAGTGCTAACATCGGTTCATAGTCTTTTACCTCCGGCATCAGCTTCCCACATTCTTCCGTTGTAATATAGGGCGGATTCGAAATGATCAGATCATAGCTTCCTGTGACATTCTCAAAAAGGTCACTTTGAATAAATTTTACCATAGGTGCGAGATTTTTCGCCATTAGCTTTTGCGATTTTTAATGCTTTTTCACTGATATCTGTCCCAATACATACTTCTGGATTTAAAATCAATGCCAGACTGATCGCAATACAGCCAGATCCTGTACAGATATCCAGTATCGTATCTGGTTTCTTTGACTGTTTTAACTGATCAAGCACTTCTTCCAATACTGTTTCTGTATCTGCTCTTGGGATCAGTACATCTGGTGTTACCTTAAATGTATATCCCATAAATTCCTGTGTTCCTAAAATATATTGCAGTGGAACATGTTCTTTTCTCTTCTGAATCAGTTCCTTATATCTTTCTTCCGCTTCTTTATCATTGATCTCATCGGTCATCCCAAACAGGTAGTCTTCCCTTGATATATGAAAACATTCGGAAAATAAATACCATGCATCACCGGATGCATTCTCGATCTGTGCTTCTTCTAATTCCTTTTGTCCATAGAGGACCCATTCTCTTCTATTCATCTTCTTTTTGTTCCCCTTTATGAAGATTTTCTAAATATTCTCTCCAATCGAAGACACCTTCCACCGATGCGATCGCAACTTCGATCATAGAATGATCTGGTTCTTTCGTTGTCAGTTTCTGAAGTGCCAGTCCTGGTTTTGAGAAAATCTGTACAAGTGGATGGTCACTGCTTCCTGCAAGTCTGATAAATTCATAGGAAACGCCAGCCACCAATGGTAAAAATAATAATCTTAACACGATTCGTAACCAGATGGTATCCACTCTGATAAAGAAGAAAAATACCATACTGATGATCATAACGATAAAAATAAAACTTGTTCCACATCTTTTGTGTAATCTTGAAAAGTTATCCACATTTTCAGGAGTTAAAGGAACACCTGCTTCTAAACAGTTGATCGTTTTATGTTCTGCACCATGATACATGAAGACTCTCTTGATGTCTTCCATTCTTGAGATCAACACAATGTATCCAAGAAATATCGCTATTCGGATAATACCTTCCATAAATAAAATCATATATTCATTCCTGATCAGCTTTCCGAGTGCTTCGGATGCGATGTATGGAAGGATCATAAATAATCCGATGGAAATTGCCAGTGAAAATACCAGTACGATTCCCATGATGATCTTCTCTGCTTTCTCTCCAAGAATCTTTTCTAAGAGCTGTTCTGTCCTGCTCTCTGTTTGTTCTTCTTCGTCTTCGTAAAAAGATGCAGAATAATTCAGTGTCTTCATCCCGATCACCATAGATTCCAGGAAATTTACCATTCCTCGAAAAACTGGTAATTGAAATAATGGATGTTTCTCTGCGAAGCTTACGCATTCTTCTACTTTCGTCTCTATCTTGCCATTGGGCTTTCGCACGGATACTGCATAACGATCCATATTCTTCATCATTACGCCTTCGATCACTGCCTGCCCGCCTATACGAACCGCCATTGTTGTCTCCTATATTTCTATGAGATTTTTCTCGTTACATTGAGTTTCTCGTTACATAAAAAAAAGGTTGAGATTTCGATAACCTCAACCTGATTTCTTACTTTTCTACTTAACACCATATTTACGATTGAACTTATCAATACGTCCACGAGCCTGAGTAGCTTTCTGCTGTCCTGTGTAGAATGAATGACATTTTGAGCAGATTTCTACGTGGATATCTTCCTTTGTAGATCCTGTTACGAATTCGTTACCACAGTTGCATACTACTTTTGCCTGATAATAATTTGGATGGATTCCTTCACGCATGTTCTTTCACCTCTTCTAAAAAATTTGTTGGATTTTGCCAACATTTACATACTTTGACTTTCGTCATTTCTTGTTTTATAAACAGCTTTTTTATTCTATCACAATTTATTTGAAATTGCAATCACTTTTTTATTTTCTTAATAATGATCGTTTGGTTAGTGCTACAAATTCTTTGTTGTTTTGGGTTCGTTTAAATAAATCTAACATCTGTTCCATAAATTCTTCCGAACGGTTTCCGGATAATTCTTTGTGAAGTGCTGTGACAACTTCTCTTTCATCTTTGGTAAGCAGCAGCTCTTCTCTTCTTGTTCCTGATTTGGCAATATCAACCGCTGGGAAGATTCTTTTTTCTGCCAGACGACGGTTTAAGACTAATTCCATATTACCTGTTCCCTTGAATTCTTCAAAGATCACGTCGTCCATCTTGCTTCCTGTCTCTACGAGTGCTGTAGCAAGGATGGTAAGACTTCCACCTTCTCTCATATTTCTGGCTGCACCGAAAAATTTCTTCGGCATATAGAGAGCGGCTGGATCAAGTCCACCAGTTAATGTTCTTCCGCTTGGCGGTACTGTAAGGTTGTAAGCTCTTGCAAGTCTTGTGATACTATCTAATAAAATTACGACATCTTCTTTATGTTCTACGAGACGTTTTGCACGTTCTAATACCATCTCTGACACTCTCTTGTGGTGTTCTGGTAATTCATCAAATGTGGAATAAATAACTTCAACGTTCTTTCCTTCGATAGATTCTTTAAAATCTGTGACCTCTTCTGGTCGTTCATCGATCAATAATACGATTAATTTGATATCTTTATAATTCTGACTGATACTTTGTGCCATTTGTTTTAACAGTGTTGTCTTTCCTGTCTTGGGAGGAGATACGATCATTCCTCGCTGCCCTTTTCCAACGGGTGATAGCAAGTCAACCATTCGCATTGGTATGGATGATCTCTCTGTTTCCATTCCTAATCTTTCGTTAGGGAAGATTGGTGTCAGATCTTCAAAATGCTGTCTTCTCGCTGCCATTTCTGGCTTATATCCATTGACAGATTCTACGAATAATAAGGCACTGAATTTCTCACTTTGGGTTTTGATACGGATCGCTCCTGTTAAGATGTCTCCTGTTTTTAAATTGAATTTGCGGATCTGAGCCGGAGATACATAGATATCATTCTCCCCTGGAAGATAGTTTTCACATCGGATGAAACCATACCCGTCTGGCATAACTTCCAGAATCCCATGTGCTTTTTCTCCGCTGTCCAGACTCTTTATATTCTTTGGGAATTCTTTCTGATGATGTTTTCTTTCTTGATGCTCTGAATAAGATTGTTTTGGTTCACGTTGTATCTGCGGTTCTTCCTTTTGTTTTGATTGTTCCTGATCATAGTTTTCTAATACTTTGATCAATTCTTGTTTCTTTAAGTTCGAAATGCCTTTTATTTTTCTTTCTTTGGCAATTTCACGTAATTCAATTACCGACTTTTTTTCATATGTCATTCTATCTTGCTCCTTTTACCTGGGAAAATGGATGAATTATCCTTTAACGATCGATCCAGATTTGTGTTTTCTTTATTCTAGCATAGTTTTTCAGATATTTCCAATCATTTGTCTTCTTAGTTTTTTTAAGATCTTTTTTTGTATTCTTGAAACCTGTACCTGTGAAATATGAAAGATCTTCGCAATTTCTTGTTGAGTTTTTCCTTCAAAATATCGGTAATAGATCATTTGCTGTTCTTTCTGTTCCAAATGTTTCATGGCTTCCTTTAACAGAACATGATCTACCACTTTCTCAGATTCATTTTCTCCTTTTGATAACTTATCCAGCAGAGAAATCTCACTGCCATCCTTCTGATATGCACTCTGATGAATGGATTCTACTTCATTGCTTGCCTCTAAGGATGTTACGATCTCTTCTCTTGTGATCTTCGTGATCTCACTGATTTCTTCGATCGTTGCTTCCCTTTGATACTGCTGGCAAAACTTTTCTCTTGCTTTCATGATCTTGTATACATTTTCTTTTAAAGATCTGCTGACTTTGATCATACCATCATCTCTTAGGAATCTACGAATCTCTCCTGTGATCATCGGTACTGCATAAGTCGAAAATTTCACGTCATAAGACAGGTCAAACTTGTCCACGGCTTTCATAAGTCCAATACTTCCGATCTGAAACAGATCCTCAGACTCATATCCTCTGTTTGTAAATCGTCTCACAACACTCCAGATCAATCCAACATTATTAAGAATGATCTGCTCTCGTGCTGCTTCGTTTCCTTCTTTGGTAAGCCGTAACAGTTCCCTCGTCTTATCCATTCAGCTTGTCTTGATCTCCTATTTCTTTGTCATGATCACTGTCGTTCCTTCTCCTTGTTTTTGAAATAACTTCTACTTGATCCATAAATGCTTCCATAAAGAAAATCCCATTCCAGTCCTTTCTTCTTCTGGTTTTGTTGTAAACATCGGTTCCATCGCTTTCTTGACATCTGGAATTCCGATACCCTGATCTTTAATCTCTATTCGCAGGATTCCATTCTGATTGGAAAGATCCATGCTGATCTTTCCATCTGGATTGTGATACGCATGTACAATACAGTTTGTCACTGCTTCTGACACTGCAGTCTTGATATCATCCATTTCTTCCATATCCGGATCAAATTTCATGATATAAGCAGCCGTCACAATTCTTGCGATTCCTTCGTTTTCTGAGTCACTGTTAAATTCTAAATGCAACATTTCTTATCCTCCCATTTCTCTATATTTCTTCTATCAGTTGATGCAATCCTGCCATATGAATGATCTTTCTTACTGATGCACTCATATTGCTGACTTTCACCGTTCCTCCCATCGCCTGTACCTGACGATATCTTCCTAAGATCACTCCAATCCCTGAACTATCGATAAATCCTGAATTTTTAAAATCAAACTCAATATCTTTGATCGGATATGATTTTAAAATGATATCGCATTTATGTTTTACTTTCTTCGCTAAGTGATGATCTAGATCACCATCCAGATAAATATATAAAACCCTGTTTTCTATCTTGTATTCTGTTGCCATATTCTGATCGCTCCTTCCTACTCTTTGCTGTGATACGTTCCTTTCCAAGATCATCTTGAATTTCCTGATAGAAAATAAAAAGAAAGAAGTTCAAACTTTCGCTTGTTCTTCTTCCTTTATCTTTTGTTTGTAAACTTGTATTGTTTGTAAACTTGTATTCTGTGTAATATTAATTATAAACTTTTGGCACTCTTTTTACCCATTGCATCAATTCGACTCTTCGCATTGATCGCCTGAGATGTTCCTGGGAACTTTTCGATGATCGTCTGATATGTCTTCTTCGCATTCTTCTGATCGGAAGCACCTTCATAAGCTTTGGCAAGATAATCATATGCATAACGGTTTGTATCGCTGACTTTGATCGCTTTCTTTAAATAAGAGATTGCTGTCTTGTAGTCTTTTGCCCAGTATGCATTCTTTCCTTTGCTGTATAATCCAGTTCCTGCACTTGGATATACCTTTGCTGTCAGATCTTTGTAGATTGCTTTCATATTCTTTGTTGTTAGTTTCTTACTGTCGATATCTAATAACGCATCTGCAGATCCTGTATAATCACGATCGCTGTATTTCTGTAAGGCACTTAACAGCAGATCATAGACACCGTCTTTCTTGCTTGTTCCAATGTACTCGTCTAATTCATCTTCTGCTTTCTTCTGTGCTGCCTTTGCTTCTTTAACTTTCTTCTCGCTTGCTTTCAACTGTGTGTCTTTGGCAAGGATCTGTTCTTTATAATCTTCTACCTGTGTGGAGTTCTTATGGCTGAAGCTTGCACGTACTGTTGGATAGATCAAAACTGCTGCCACGATCACACCGATTACAATTCCTGTTACCATGTAAAACATCGGGCTCTTTCCAGCTTCGTTTTCCTGAATTGAAGAAATATTAAATGGATTCTTCTTTTTCTTTGGTTCTTCTGGCTGGCTCACAACTTTTTTCTTCTCTTTTTCTTCTTGTCTTTCTTCTCTGACTCAGTTGTCTGTGGCTCTTCTTCGACTACTTTTGTCTCAAATTCTTTGCCATATTCCACTGCTGATTCGTTGTTTGGATCGATCTTTAAGATCGTATCAAGGAATGTTCTTGCATTATCATAATTCTCTCCCTTGATGGATAATAATGCCATTAAAAGATATGCATCTACAAAATTAGGAATAGCTGCCACAACATTCTTTAACTGTAACATCGCAAGGTCATCATTCCCTTGCTTGGCGTAGTTTAATGCCTGATTATATTTCTTGATCATCTGGTTGGCTTTATATAATTCTGTCTTATTCTTCTTGATCTCTTCTAATTCTTTCCCATATATATTCTCTTCCGCTTCTTCCAAATCTGCACATGGTTGAAACTTGGCTAATTCTTCGTTAAAGTCTAACATTCTCTTCCTCCTGATTTATAAACTCTTTGGCCATGCCTGCCAGATAAAAAGATCCGACAACAAAGCATACCGTTGTTTCCTGATTCCTGTCTATCATCTTACGAAAAGCATCCTGAAATTCTGCTTCATCGATTCTTCTCTTATGAATCCCCACTGTATAAAAGGCTTCAATCTCTGGAATCGTCTTCAGAATGTTCTTCATGTATTCTTCTTCATTCTGATGAGATGCTGCAAATAAGATCCGCTTCTTCATTCCATGGTAGTTTGCCTCCACAGTCTGTACAAATCCTTGCATTCCTTGGATATTGTGCGATACATCCACAATGATCCCTGGTGCGATCTCTTCCATCCTTCCGCTGATCCTGATCTGGCTCAGTGCTTCATAGATCTTGTCTTCATCGAGTCGTCCACAGATAAGTTCTGCTGTCTGCAATGCTGCTGCAAGATTGGACTTCTGAAATTCTCCTGCAATGTTGGTCCGCACATCTCTTTCCTTATCATACGCATTGGCATTTAAAAAATCAATATATTTTCCTGCTTTTTCTTTAAAATTAAGATTATCTTCAGAAATGTCATAAATTCGTGATTTTTTCTGCCTTGCTTCTTCAGAAAGGATTTCTTTTACCTTGGGTTCCTGTTCTATTGTCACAACTGGAATTCCTGGCTTAATGATCCCTGCTTTGTGTGTTGCGATCTCTTCCAATGTTTGTCCCAGAAATTCCATATGATCTTCACTGATCGAAGTGATCACACTAACCTTCGGACAGATAACATTGGTAGCATCATATCTTCCACCCATTCCTGTCTCGATCATACAGATATCTGGTTGTTCTTCCTGAAAGATCACCATCGCCATCAGAAATACTGCCTCAAAAAATGATGGGCTGTTCTTTCCTTCTGTTATTCCAGTTTCAATGGCATATCTTACCTTCACCGCAGCTGATGCAAATCGTTCATCACTGATCTCTTTCGCACACAGCTTGATTCGTTCATTGATCTTCACAACATGTGGCGAGGTAAAGGAAGCTGTCTTCTTTCCATGCTGGGTAAGGAGTGCTTCTAAAAATGCACAGACGGATCCTTTTCCATTCGTCCCTGCTACATGGATCATATGCAGCTCTTTTTGAGGATTTCCCAATCGTTCTAAAAAGTATTTTATATCTTCAAGAGAAGATTTTGTGGCGAATCCTGCGATTTTGTATAAATATTTTTACAGACTCTTCATAAGTCATGGTCATTTCTTCTGTTAGCATAATTCACCACTCAGTACTGCTTTCAATACCTGAAGTACCCCATCTTCTTTGTAAGATGGTGCTACAAAATTCGCTGCTTCTTTTACTTCATCTCTGGCATTCTCCACTGCAAAACTGTGACTTGCACGTTTTAACATCTCGATATCATTTAAATTATCTCCAAATGCCAGTGTTTCATCTGGTGTGATTCCGTATTCTTCCTGAAAATGTCTTAAGGCACTTCCTTTGTTCGCACCTTTGTTGGCGCAATCAACCCAGCATTTTCCGGATACTACAACATTCATCTTCTTGCCCCATCGTTTGATGAACTCATCCCCAACTACATCTTCAGCGCAATTGTGATGAAAAATACTCATCTTACATACACCTTCTGGATTTCCTAAAACATCATCTACGAGATCACCTCTGTAGCCATAGTCTCCGACCAGATGCTGGTAAATCCCGATATTCTCCATATATGTCATGTTATCTTTATTGATCGCAATCTCACATCCTGGGAACTGTCTTGCTTCTTCAATATAAGTTCTTACGATCTCTGGGTCGATCACATCTACATATTGATAATCTTTGGAATGAATACAAGTTCCATTTTCTGAAATAAAACTGATGTCATCAAGTACTGGCGTGAATACTTTCTCGATACTTGCTCTCTGACGTCCGCTTGACCGCTAACACGATTGTTCCCCTTCGTTTCAGTTCTTTGATCACGTCATAATATTCCGGATTCAGATCCAGTGTCCCATCTGCCACTAATGTTCCATCAATGTCTGTTGCGATTAGTTTGATCATTTGTTTTCCTTTCTTTTCTCCATATACATGCTGTATCATTATTTCAAAAAGGCTGCCATACTTTGTACAGCAACCTTTGTTTTATTTGTCTTTTTCCAGATCGTATGGTGTCACCTGATATACATAATAATTCAGCCAGTTATAATACATAGCATTTGCATGACATCTCCATGACTTCACTGGTTTCTTCGTTGGATCATCATCTTTGTAATAATTCTTTGGTATATCTGGATTCAGTCCTCGTTTCACATCCCTTACATATTCATAATGCAGTGACATCACATCATATTCTGGATGTCCTGTGACAAATACCTGACTTCCTGTGGAATTCAAAATAATGTATGGTCCTGTCTCATCTGATTCTGCTACGATCGTTAATTCTTTATTCTTGCGGATGGCTTCTCCGTCAACTCCTGTATTTCTAGAGTGTGGCACGTAGAACTTATCATCAAATCCTCGAATAATAGGAAGTTTATTATGTAATGGATGGTGTTCATAAACACCTGAAATCTTCTTATTCAAGATATGTTTCTTGATCCCATAGTGATAATAAAGTCCTGCTTGTGCTGCCCAGCAGATATGCAAAGTTGATGTAACATGTGTTTTGGACCATTCCATGATCTCAACAACTTCATCCCAGTAATCAACCTCTTCAAATTCTTTTAACTCTACTGGTGCTCCTGTAATGATCAGTCCGTCAAAACGTTTGTCTTTGATCTCTGAGAAATAATTATAAAATTTCTCCATGTGTGACTCTGATACATGAGTCGGAACATAAGATTCTGTCTGTAAAAATGTAATATCTAACTGTAATGGTGTATTTGATAAACTTCTCAGCAAATGAAGTTCTGTGTCTAATTTGTTTGGCATCAGATTTAAAATTGCAATCTTTAAAGGCCTGATATCCTGTGTACATGCCCTTTCTTTATCCATCACAAATACATTCTCTTCTTCTAAGACTGCCTTCGCCGGCAGATCGTTATCTATTCGAATTGGCATTTTATCAAATCTCCTTCTCTCTTTTTTCGATTGCTTTTTAAGCTGACAGCATTTTTCCTGTCAGATATTTATTATAAAACTCTTGCATTTTTATGCAATCTATATTTATCATCGTCCGATCAGATTAAGGAAATCTTCTTCGCTCAGTATTGGAATGTTTAATTCCATCGCTTTCTTATTCTTTGATGACTGCGACATTTTATCATTGTTGATCAGATAGTCTGTTTTCTTTGACACTGATCCTGTGACCTTGCCTCCCATCTGTTCAATCTCTTCCTTTAGTTGTTTTCTGTTATCGAAATGATCAAGTGATCCTGTCACAACAAATGTTTTTCCTTCTAAGATCTGTTCTGTCTTACTTTCTTCTTTCTTCTCAAACTGCACATATTGTAACAGTTGTTCTAAGATCTTCTGATTATGTGGTGTATGAAAATATGATACCATAGCTTCTGCGATCATCGGTCCAATCTGATCGATCGCAATAAAATCCTCTGCATCGGCTTCTCTGATCGCATTGAAATCTTCTTTAAAATGTTTGCAGATCAATTTTGCATTGGAAAGTCCTACATTCGGAATTCCCAGACTATAAATAAAGTTTGCCAATGCAGGCTGTTTGGAATCATTGATCGCATTGATCAGATTTTGGTAGGATTTTTCCCCAAATCCTTCTAATTCCAGAATCTCTTCTTTGTGATCTTTTAAAGTGAAGAGATCATAAATTTCATTTAATAGTCCAACATCGATCATCTTCTGTAATGTTGCTTCGGATAGTCCATCAACATTCATTGCATCTCTTGATACAAAATGCGAGAATGATTTGATCTTCTTTGCACTGCAAAATTCGTTGGTGCAGACTAGGGTTCTGATTCCATTTTCATCTTCGATCTTTGTCTCACCACCGCACGCAGGACAAGTATGCGGAATCTCTATATTGCCGCTCTTTGTTTTATTCTCTGCAAGCTGTGGAATGATCATATTAGCTTTGTATACAACGATCTCATCGCCGATTCCTAACTGCAGTTCTTCCATCACACTAATGTTGTGGAGACTGGCTCTGCTGACAGTCGTTCCTTCTAATTCTACTGGTTCAAAAATTGCCACTGGATTGATCAGTCCGGTTCTTGATGGGCTCCATTCAATCTCAGTTAATGTTGTCTCCGCTGTCTCATCTGCCCATTTAAATGCGATGGAATCTCTTGGGAATTTGGCTGTTCTTCCAAGACTTTTTCCATATGCAAGATCATCATAGACTAATACCAGTCCATCTGATGGCAGATCAAATTGTTCGATCTTCTTTGAGAACTTCTCAATCTCACCTCGGATCGTATCTTCTGTGACTCTGATATGTTCTACCACATCAAATCCAAGGCTTGCTACCCAGTCTAATTTCTTCTCGAAGGAATTATCAAAATCCATGCCTTCAACATCACTGACACTGAACGCATAGAAATGAACGTGGCGTTTGGCTGTGATCTCATTGTTTAACTGTCTGACGGAACCACTACATAAGTTTCTTGGGTTCTTATACTGACTGTCAACATCTTCGATTTCTTCGTTCATCTTATAGAAATCTGAATATGGTATGATCGCTTCTCCACGAATGACCAATGTTCCCTGATATGCAATACGTCTTGGAACATTTTCAAAAACCCTTGCGTTGTTTGTTACAACTTCTCCAACTTCCCCATTTCCACGGGTCACGGCTTTGAGGAGTTTTCCATGTTCATAGGTCAGAACGATCGTTAAACCATCGAGTTTCCATGACAGGATTCCTTCCTGGCCGTTCAGCCATGTTGCCAGCTGATCTGGCTCCTTTGTCTTGTCTAATGATAACATCGGAGATGGATGTGCTTCTTTTTCCAATACTGTCATCAATTCATACCCTACATGGATCGTTGGGCTGTTTGATAAAACAGTGTTCGTCTTTTTCTCTAGTTCTAAAAGTTCATCATACATCTTATCGTATTCGAGGTTGCTCATAACTTCTTTATTCTGCTGATAATAAGCTTTCCCTGCTTCATTTAGTGTATGAATGAGTTCTTTCATTCTGTCTAAATCATTTCACTTTTTAGCTCCTTCTTTAACTCTCGTAATTCATCCGGAGTTAATTTTCGATATCTTCCTTCTTTCAGATCGCCGAGTTTAATGTTCATAACACGGACTCTCTTAAGTTTTGTCACACGGTATCCAAAATGTTCACACATTCTTCGGATCTGCCGGTTTAATCCCTGTGTCAAGATGATCCTGAACTCGTTTGGTCCTTCTTTTATAACTTTGCATCTTCTTGTTACTGCATTAATCTCATCTAATGGTACTGGATTCCTCATATCATGAATGAATTCATTCGTAATTCGTTTATTCACTGTTACTTCGTATTCTTTTTCATGATAATTTCTTGCTTTCATGATCTGATTGGCTGCTTCACCATCATTGGTAAGCAGGATTAATCCTTGAGAATCCTTATCTAATCGTCCTACAGGATAGATCCTTGTTGGATAGTTAATATAGTCGATAATATTATCTTTCTCTTCTTTGCTTGCTGTGCATACAATTCCTCTTGGCTTATGAAAAGCCAGAAAGATCAGATCTTCCTGAATCTTTACCGGCTTTCCATCAAATGTCACGCTCTGCCCCGGAAGTACTTTGGTTCCGCTTACTGCAACTTCTCCATCGACTTCGACTCTGCCTTCCTCGACATAAGTATCTGCCTGTCTTCTGGAGCAGATTCCTGCCTGACTTAAATATTTATTTATACGCACTGCATCTTCTGTTTTACGTTTTGTCTCTTGCATTGTTACCTTTCCCACTTGTCACAAAGGGCGATGATCTGATCAGCAAATTTTCCCAGGTCTTTGTTCGTTCCACCCTCATTGTGCTCAATTACAGATTTCAAACGCTCGCTGGCTGTAAGAAGTCTGATATAAGCACTGCTCTGTTTTGGTTTCTTCTGGATGCGTTCTCTTGATCCCCATTCAGTCCATTCGCCTGCAATAAGGTCAAACACATCTCCGCTGTATGGTGCTCTGGCTTTGAATTTGTATTCATCTTTTAAGCATGATGTAAATGCTTCACAGACCGCATCTTCTCCATGAACTACAAATACTTCTTCTGGTTTCTTCTCGAAACTATTGACCCATTTTAATAACCCGTTCTTGTCTGCATGTCCGCTTAAACCTTCTAATTGTACGATATCTGCTGCCACTTTGATTGCCTCACCAAACAGTTTTACTTCTTTGGCTCCTTCGATCAGTGATCTTCCCAGAGTTCCATATGCCTGATATCCTACAAATATGATCGTATTCTCTGATCTCCACAGGTTATGTTTTAAATGGTGTCTGATTCGTCCAGCTTCACACATTCCGGATGCTGAAATGATCACCATCGGTTCTGTTTCAAAGTTGATCTCCTTTGATTCTTCTGTCGTAATGGATAAATGAAGATTGGAAAATGTAATCGGATTAATTCCTTGTTTCACTAATTCCATAGCTTCCTCATCATATGTTTCATCGATGTTCATATTAAAGATCTTCGTCGCTTCCACTGCCAATGGGCTGTCTACAACAACTTTGAAATCTCCATGATTCTTGATCCTATCTTCAGCCTTGATCTGACGGATATAATATAACAGCTCCTGTGTTCTTCCAACTGCAAATGATGGGATCACGACATTCCCGCCTCGGTCAAAGGTTCTCTGGATCACATTGGTCAGTTCTGTCACATAATCCTGATGTTTTCCATGATAACGGTCACCATACGTAGATTCCATAATAACATAATCTGCTTCTCTCGTATAGCTCGGATCTTTGATCAATGGCTGGTTAAAGTTTCCGATATCTCCAGAGAATACCAGTTTCTTTTCCACATCTGCTTCCCTTAACCATACTTCAATGCTGGAAGATCCTAACAGATGTCCGATATCTGTAAATTTGATCGTAATGCCGTCAGCAACTTCAATCTGTCTGCCATATGGGCATGGCACGAAATACTGCATGACATTGATCGCATCATCCATCGTATAGATTGGTACAACTTCTGGTTTTCCAGATCGCCTTGCTTTCCTGTTCTTCCACTCCGCTTCAAATTCCTGAATGTGTGCACTGTCTTGCAACATGATCTCACATAGATCGGTTGTTGCTCTTGTTGCATAGATCTTTCCTCTGAACCCTTTTGCATACAACAGCGGGATCAGTCCTGAATGATCGATATGTGCATGTGTCAGCAGGATAAAATCAAGATTCCCTGCATTCACTGGAAGATCAACATTCTCGTATACATTTAACCCTTGTTCCATTCCATAGTCAACAATAAATCTTTTGCCGCAAGCTTCCACATAATGGCAACTTCCGGTCACTTCATGATCCGCTCCGATAAACATTAACTTCATTGCTTATACCTCCTCTGAAATATAGATTGGGCCAGCCGGCACGATATCTTTTAGATACTCATGCTCTTTTAATATCTGTCCTGCATCGTAGTCAAAAAACACCTGTGTCAGCTCGTCGATTGAAATTTCATCTTCCCATCCCTGTGCATCCGTTGTGTGTATGTCTAATGTCTCATCTTGTGGTATGTCTGCACGTTGAATGGATATCTTATGATTCAGACATTGAAACTGGAATACTCCATTCTGATCCTTGATATATGGATCTTTCACCAATATCCTGAATGTAAAATCGTTCTTTCCTTGCAAGATATCTCCCCAAGCAGCAAGGTTCGTGATCCTTGCCATGATCTTTGGTACTTTTTTGCTTTGTATAAAATCCTTTCCTGTTGAATTTCCCTTGAATAAATTTCCTTCTGTGATATAAATCTTCTTACCTTTGTGTCGTTGTTTGATCTGGTTAATCATATGTTCTGGCTCTAAAGAATACGCCCATCGGATATATACTTCATCTTCTTCAAAACTTTCTGCAAATACGCCTTGTAACAGATCGTCTTCATAATAAGCTAAGAGGCTTCCATCTCCACTCTGGCTTTCTTTTTCCAGTCGTCTCAGGTATGGTTCATCCGGAACTGTATATATCTTGTATTGTTCCATAAACCGCTCTAAAAAATTCTGGATCGTCTGATAATCTTCTGCCATTATATGAACGATCTTATGATTTCTATCCGTTGTATCATCTGTATATAAAATGTTATGATCATCGATCATTGTTTCTTCCCAGTCCATCACAAATCGAAACTGAAATGGTTCATAATATGCTTTATTCGCAGGCATCAGATACGTAAATGGCTGTTGCTGCTCATGCATATCATTCAAACACTTCTTAAGCATCTCTGCCATGATGCCTCTTCTTCTATATTCCTTCCACACCGCAACTGCTACAATATAATTTAATGTATATGTCTTCTTTCCTGCTCTTATGTGGTATGGATTTAAATGGATCATTCCTAAGATCTTGTTGTCTTCTTCTGCCAGCATCACTTGATTCGTTGCATATATCTCTTCAAAATAATACTGTGCAAACGGCTCTGGATCTTCAAAAATCTCCTGATACATGTCATATACTGGCTGTTTGTCTTTGTTTTTCTGATAAACGATCTCCATCCTATTTCCTTTATTCTTATTTTGTTTCATTAAGCAGACACACTGCCTGTGCACTGATCCCGAGTCCCTCTCCTGTGAATCCTAAATGTTCTTCTGTCGTTGCTTTGACATTCACCTGATCTGGATCTACTTTGAGGGTCTTACTGATATTTTCTTTCATTGTTGGAATATAATTTTAATAACTTTGGTCTCTGTGCAATGACTGTCGCATCCACATTCCCAATCTCGTATCCTTTTTCCTCGATCAATCTTACAACTTCTGCTAACAACTTCATGCTGTCTGCATTATGATATGCAGGGTCTGTGTCTGGAAAATGCTTTCCGATATCTCCTAATGCTGCTGCCCCAAGGATCGCATCTGTGATCGCATGCAGCAGAACATCAGCATCTGAGTGTCCTAATAATCCTTTCTCATATGGTATATTTACTCCGCCTAAGATCAAGTCTCTTCCTTCTACTAACTGATGGACATCATATCCCATTCCTACACGCATATTCTTGCTCTCCTTTTTTGTTTTTATTATAACATGATTTCACTCTTTTATCATGATTTTTAGCAAGAAGAATCCTACTTTGTAGGATTCTCCGCCGCAGTGCGATCCTGCCCAGAGGGATTTTTTATTTCATAGGGGATTTCATCGAAATTTCCTATGAATAAAAAAAGACATATTCATATCGAATATGTCTTCCGAAAGTAGCGATGAGCAGATTCGAACTGCTGACACTACGGGTATGAACCGTATGCTCTAGCCAACTGAGCTACATCGCCATATGTTATGAAATTCATCCATGTAGTTCATGGATAGTGGGACCAATAGGACTCGAACCTATGACCCTCTGCTTGTAAGGCAGATGCTCTCCCAGCTGAGCTATGATCCCTTGTGTCTCTCAAGCTCTCTTGCCTGACGACAAAATATAATATACTCTTATTTTCGATGAATGTCAACACTTTTTTAATTTTTTTGATATTTTTATTTATAGATAGAAACCACGTAAAAAATGGCTTATTTACGTGGTTTCTTCATAATTTATTTTTTTATATTTTTTCGAATTTCATCGAAATTTTCTATGCAATAAAATAATCCCCCTAAAATCAGAATGATTCCTCCTATGAATGAAAGCTCATCTGTCCGTCACCTGTCTTGGAAGATTCAATATAGAATCATTCATAACATTGTACGTCAGATGATAGAAGTAATAATCATTTCCCTGTTTGATCGCTTTACTTGTATCCACATTCTGTTTATCCACCTCTGCCTGTGACATCGTCATTGGCAGTGTAACGATGATTGGTTCTTTTAACAGATTCTTTCCAACCGCTGTCTTTGTCTCTGTGATCGTATAAGTATCAGGTAGCAATCCATCAAAAGTGACTTCTCCAGCAGAATCTGTTTTGGCCTTCGCTACTTCTGCTCCATCAGATGATGTGATCACAAATTCGATATCTCTTAATGATTTCCCCTTAGAATCTTTCTTGATAAGTTTTACAGATCCTTGGATCATCTGATTCATAAACTTCGCTCCACCTGTCAATTGTGCTTTAGCTGTCGTTCCAGTTGGTCCAATATCGAACGTCACAGTTTCTTTCTCCTGATCGATCGTTGCATTGCTGCTGTTGCTCGTAATATTGAGTAATTTGAAATACTTGATCATACCTCCTTCATTACACGTATAAGTACCATATTCCAGATCATCAAACGTCACAGACAGTTCGATCAGATCTCCCGGATGATCTTTCATCTGTTTTTCAACCTCTGCCTTTGTGAATTTGACTTTCTTCTCATAACTGTGTTTCTTTCCATAGACATCGGTTCCAGTCAGTGTAAATATAAAAGTCGGATCCCCAACATCCATATTCAGATTACCTGGGTCCAATGCTTTTGTGATCGTAATGCTTCCTTTCGGCCCTGTACGGTCATGTGTGTTTGTGATCACTGTAAGATCCTGATCATTTTCATCCGTATCATAGGTTGGTCTGTATCCGATCTCAGATTCTCCCGTGATCAATCCTTCTTCGACTTCTTTCCATGTATAATTGACTTTTTTCCCATTGACTTTCACAGGAAGTACCTTACTGGACGCTTTCCAGTTATTCTTCGCACTGAGCATCAATGTTTCTTCCACTTTACCATCAGCCAACAGATTAACTAAAACAGATTTGGGACGTATGCCATCTTTATTCCCATGATCATTCCATACCTTTTTAACCTTTTTCTTCGTCGTATCTGGTGTATGCGTATTCGTGATCATGATATTCTTCGTTGTTGTACCATCATCATCTATTGTCTCATTTGTCTCATAAGTATCGACATATCCTGTTTTTGCATTACCTGTCAGCTTATCATAGACTTCTTCTTTCACTTCATACTCAAATGGTTCGCCAGCTTTGTCATACTTATCGAGGCAATGATACGTTACATCATCTGACCAGTTATTTGTTTCGTCTAATGTAATAGCATTCTTGTATTTCTCACCATTTCTATATAATTGAGCTTTGATCGATATCGGCCTCAGATTATCTCCATTGTCACCATCTTCCCAAACCTTTTGTACATTGATATCGACATATTCTGGATTTTCATGGAAGTTCGTAAACGAAATCACATACATCGCATCATTCCAGTGTGTACTCGTCAAAGTATAACCTTCGGGAACATCTTCATGAAACTCCCACTTTTCACGATCATCCTTCTTGATATCCGTAAACATTGTCCAGTTATTATCTTTTGTCAGTGTATACACCTTTACTTCTTTTGTTGTCTTACTGTGTTGCCTTGATCGTAACAACATCTGGACGGATCTTTGCTGCATTGTCATGATCATCCCATATCTTCTTCAATGCAATATAATCCAGTTTCTGGTTGACTAAAGTATCTGAATCATGCACATATGTTGTTGTATCATTATCCGTATTATTCTCGACTTTTACATCATGAATGAGATTTTCTTTCGTATCATTGATCACTTTACCCTTAAATGTTAATGTCTTGTCCGATTTCTCGTATCCATCTGGTGCATAGATTTCTTCTACCTCATACATATCACTGTCTGTTCCATCCTTGGCATAGATATCGGTCGGCAATCCAATAAACTCCAGATATTCAAACTGATCATCCTGTGATGTAGTGGTGGCGATCGTATCACCCTTCTTAAAGATATTTTCTCCTTTGCTATTAACGATATCTGTTTTCGCTTTTAAGGCAAATATGGCTCCCGCCAGCTTGTTTCCGTCTTGATCGGTCTTGATCAGATGGATGCCGTATTTTTGCAGAGTATCATTAGCTTTGACATGAATACTTACTTTCTTTGCAACCTTTAAGGCGATATCTTCCTCTTCTGGATCCAGAACCTCTACCGTAGTCTTGATCGTTTTCTCTGGCAGATCTTTATACGATCCTTGGTTGTTAAAACTGATATTAATCTCGTATTTTCCTGATTTTTCTGCATATGTCGGTGTAAATGCCACATCTTTATCCGTCACTTCCACATCTTCTGCTCCATCGTCATCATAAAAGATTCTCCAGCTAAAGTCCTCTGCCTTGAATTTATCACCTTTTAAGAACCTGTTCTTTGGCATGGCAACGATCTTTAACGGCTGTTCCTCGATAAACTTATCTTCTTCGATCTTTAAGATCTGATCCATGACATATGTTGTCTTAAGAACTGGATTTCCATAGAACATCTGGCTGACATCTTCTACATTGGAGGTGTTGAAAGATGAAAGATCGAGTGTTTTGATGGAATCCATGGCATAAAACATCTGACTCATATCCACGACTGCGGATGTATCAATATTTTTAAAATTGATCTCTGTGAGATTCCTGCAATTTTTAAACATTTTAGATGATATTGCATTCATGTAGATGACCTGTCCGGCTCTTTGACTTGAGATATAACAATCTCCACCATCGTTCCAAAGCACAATACTGCCATCTTTATTCTGAGAAACATCCGTTGTCACAGCTCCTTCTGGCGCACTCTTCCACGTGAAAGTCACAGATTCCGCATCCTTGATCTTCTGGTTCAATTTTTCGCCTTTTTCCAACACATAAATACCAGTACTTACATTATTGTCTTCATTTCCAAACGGATCTTCCTTGTCTGATACTTTATCATCATCACGAATATCATTGATACTTCCTGCAGTTGTATCCCATGTCAGTTCTACTTCATGTTTTTCCTGATCTTTGATATAGCCTGTCGGAGACTTGATCTCTTTTATGTAATACTTTCCTAAATAGAAGTTAGTTGTTTCTTTTCCATCCATATCCTTTCTTGTAAAATGGATCTCCTTCTCTTTTGTCGTTGTCTTTTGATCGATCAGTTCGTCCTTCTTCCAGACAAGCGTTCCGTCATCTTTCTTGATATTCTCATCCGCATACAGCCCATAGACTGCTCCTGCGATCTGATCGTTGTCATAGATAAAACTCTGAAAATCCTTGTCATAATCTGTTAAGATATCTCCCGTCTTACTGAACGTAATTTCTCCATAGACTGGCGTATCCATCT
>ENA-OQOA01000337-OQOA01000337.1-human-gut-metagenome-genome-assembly--contig:-NODE-337-length-22011-cov-3.707183_pt1 | contig 22011 bp, 21 predicted proteins | sample MGYA00242633_ERZ504888 | MGnify/ENA primary metagenome ERZ504888 (study PRJEB26092, sample SAMD00036372) | human gut metagenome | host: Homo sapiens | study: EMG produced TPA metagenomics assembly of...
GTAAATTCGCAGATTTGGTGCCTTCTATCGTAAAGCACAATACGGAAAAATATTTGGTGCCGATGTCTGATGTACACAATGATGAGATCAAAACTTTATTGGATAAAAATAAAATTCAGCATACGGAGGTAGTAATGTATCGTACGGTAAGTAATGATTTTACTCCCGAGGAAGAGTTCGATTACGATATGCTGTTGTTTTTCAGTCCTGCAGGAATCAATTCTTTGATGAAGAATTTTCCGGAGTTCGACCAAAAGGAAATTGCGATAGGGTGTTTTGGTCCTGCTACTGCTAAAGCGGTAAAGGATGCCGGATTGCGGTTGGATTTGGAAGCTCCTACTGTAGAGGCTCCGTCCATGACTGCGGCATTGGATATGTTTATCCGCGAGCGCAATAAGGATTAATTTTTAGTTTATATCCCAAAACCGGGGGTTTTGTATCAATAAAGTTGTAACTTTGTGATTCGAAACCCTCGGTTTCTTTATTTTAATAAAAGAAAGAAGATTATGGTAGAATATACACTCGGTAAAAAAGAGCGTTTGAATAGTAAGACATTGATTGAGCGTCTTTTTTTAGGTGGAAGCAAGTCTTTTCCGGCTTTTCCGCTACGTGTGGTGTATATGTCGGTAGAGCCTGTGGAGGAAGATATGGCGGCAGCTTCTATTCTGATTAGTGTGCCCAAGAAGCGGTTTAAACGTGCGGTAAAGCGTAATTTGGTGAAACGTCAGGTACGTGAGGCTTATCGGAAGAACAAGCATTTGTTGCTGGATGCGCTAGCTTCCCGGAACAAAAGACTGATTATCGCCTTTATATGGCTGGATAACCATATTCATTCTTCTGCAGAAGTGGAGGAGAAAGTGAAGAAGTTGCTGTTTCATATAGTGGAAAGATTGGAATGAAAAAGATACTTTCCTATCTGTTGCTGTTGCCCGTTTATTTCTATCGGGGGTACATTTCTCCGATGACTCCTCCTTCATGCCGTTTTGTACCTACCTGTTCGGAATACGCTATTGAGGCTATTAAAAAACACGGACCTTTCAAGGGATTATACCTGGCGGTTCGTCGGATATTGCGTTGTCATCCGTGGGGTGGGTCGGGCTATGATCCGGTTCCGTAAAATCTGTTGTTCCTATGTTGCTGGATATTCATACACATCATAAAGAGGGCATTCCGGGAGAAAATATTCTCAATGTAGAACCCGGACTATTTGAGCCTGCGGAAGGCTGCTACTATTCCATAGGTATTCATCCGTGGAAGGTTTTGGAAACTGAGCCGGAGGATTGGAAACGGCTGGAGGATGCGGCTGGCCATCCATCTGTTTTTGGCAATAGGGGAGGCAGGTCTGGATAAGTTGGCTTCGGCTGATATCTTGCTGCAAAAAGAGGTGCTAATCCGACAAATTTTATTGAGTGAGTCAGTAGGAAAGCCGTTGGTGATTCATTGTGTGAAGGCGTTTAATGAACTGATTGAGTTGAAAAAGCGGTATCGGCCGCAGATGCCCTGGGTGGTACACGGTTTCCGTAATAATTTGAATATTGCCTGTCGGCTGATGCAAGAAGACATTTATTTCTCCTTGGGGGAAAAGTATCAGCCTGATGTGCTGCAGAATGTGCCTTTAGAGCGTTTATTGGCCGAAACAGATGAAAGTCCGCTGGATATCCGCACGGTTATCGGGCAAATGGCAGAGGCGAAAGATGTGGCAGTCTCCTTGTTGTGTGATAGAATAAGTGAAAACACACGGAAAATCTTTTTTCAGCGATAAGAGTTGTTCTTCAGATAAAGAGTCGTACTTTTGTGGCATTAAAGTATAAAATCAAAACATTTAAAATAGATAATCATTCGATGAATTTTGTAGAAGAATTAACATGGCGTGGAATGGTGCACACGATGATGCCGGGCACCGAGGAGTTATTGGCTAAAGAACAAGTAACAGCTTATCTGGGTATTGATCCTACGGCTGATTCTTTGCATATCGGTCACCTGTGTGGTGTGATGATGCTGCGTCATTTCCAGCGTTGCGGTCACAAGCCGTTGGCATTGGTGGGCGGTGCGACCGGTATGATTGGTGACCCTTCCGGCAAATCGCAGGAACGTAATCTGCTGACTGAAGAAACATTGCGTCACAATGTGGCTTGTATCAAGAAACAGTTGGCTAAGTTCCTTGACTTTGAGAGCGATGCTCCTAACAAAGCCGAATTGGTGAACAATTACGACTGGATGAAGGACTTTACTTTCCTTGATTTCGCCCGTGAGATAGGTAAGCATATCACCGTAAATTATATGATGGCTAAGGATTCTGTACAGAAACGTTTGAACGGTGAGGCTCGTGACGGTTTGTCATTTACAGAATTTACTTACCAGCTGTTGCAGGGATACGATTTCTTGCATCTTTATGAAACAAAGGGCTGCAAACTTCAGATGGGTGGTTCGGACCAATGGGGTAATATTACTACCGGGGCCGAGCTGATTCGTCGTACCAATGGCGGTGAAGTGTTTGCATTGACTTGTCCGTTGATTACAAAAGCTGATGGTGGTAAGTTCGGTAAGACTGAATCTGGTAATATTTGGTTGGACCCCCGTTATACTTCTCCTTATAAGTTCTATCAGTTCTGGTTGAATGTAAGTGACGAGGATGCCGCACGTTATATAAAGATTTTCACGTCACTGAGTCAGGAAGAAGTGGAAGTATTGACAGCAGAACATGCTGAAGCTCCGCATCTGCGTGTATTGCAGAAGCGTCTGGCTAAGGAAGTGACTGTGATGGTTCATTCGGAAGAAGATTATAATGCGGCTGTTGAGGCATCAGGCATTCTGTTTGGTAACGCCACTTCCGAAGCATTGAAAAACTGGATGAAGACACGTTGCTGGCAGTGTTCGAAGGTGTTCCTCAGTTTGAAGTGTCCAAGGATGTATTGGCCGAAGGGGTGAAAGCAGTAGACCTGTTTGTTGATAATGCCGCTGTTTTCGCTTCAAAAGGTGAAATGCGTAAGCTTGTACAGGGCGGTGGTGTTTCGTTGAATAAGGAGAAATTAAATGCCTTTGACCAGGTAATTACAACTGCTGATCTGCTGGACGGAAAATACCTGCTGGTTCAGCGCGGGAAGAAGAATTATTATTTGGTGATTGCCAAATAAGAAAAAAGAGAATTTCTTTTATAGATAAAAATAAAAACCGGAAGGAGAAATGATAGGTTTTCTTCTTCCGGTTTTTGTATCTTTTTCTCCTTATTTCCCGTCTATCTCTTTCAACAACTCGTCTACCGCAGCTTTCAACTGGGTATCTTCACCTTTCACTACTGTTTCCGGTGAGTTAGCCACTTTGATATCCGGCTCCAGTTGTGAGTTTTCCAGATAGCTTCCATCCGGCAAGCGATAGCCGATAACAGGAATGCCGAATACCAGTGTCGGATCTTGCAATGTTTCCCAAGATACGCTGGTCATGGTTCCCGGTACAGGCATACCTACCAGTTTGCCTATTTTTGATGGCTATATACCCATGGAGTGCCATGTGCGTTGCTGTAGTTAGCCTCGCACTGCACCATGATACTCGGTTTGTTCCAACGGCGGCTGGGCATATCGCAAGCTTCACGTCCACGAACTACTTGTGTAAAGTATTTCTTTCCGCTGAATAGAATCTCGATATCCTCGTGCAGACGTCCTCCGCCATTGAAACGGGTATCGATGACGATACCTTCACGGTTATTGTACTTGCCCAGAATATCTGAATAAACGGAACGGAAGCTGTCATCTCCCATGGATTCAATGTGCACGTATCCCAAACGGCCGTTCGACCATTTGTCTACATCGGCTGCCCGTTGTTTTACCCAGCGTGCGTAAAGTAAGTCATTCAAAGCGCCATTGCTGATAGGAACAACTACTTCTTCCCAACGTTCTTTGGTCTGCGGGTTATAAAGCGTAACCAGTGTTTTCTTTCTGGCTTTACCGTTCAACAGAATAGAGTAATCGCTTTCGGAAGTGATTTCCTGACCGTCGATCTTTTCAATGATATCTCCGGCTTTCACTTTGGAACGGGCGTGGTCGAAGGGGCCTTTTTCCACTACCTCAGAAATCAACAGACCTTTGCCATTATGATTCCAGTCATACAATAATCCTAAGGTAGCGGTGGCATCTCCTTTCAGGCGCGGACGGTAACGTCCTCCTGTGTGTGAAACGTTCAGTTCGCCCAGATATTCGCTCAACAACTCCGCAAAGTCATAATTATTATTGATATGCGGCAGGAACTTGCGATAGGCTTTGGTCATAGCATCCCAGTCTATTCCGTGCATGTTCAGGTTGTAGAAGCGTTTTTGTTCTTGTTTGTATACGTGGTTGAACATATAGTCACGTTCGGCTGCGAGGTCCATCTTCACGTGGGCTTGATAGCTGATGGGTTTCAAGCTTTCAGAATTAGTACCCATTTTCTGCATCGTGTTGCTACCTAGCAAGAATAAGTTCTTTCCATCCTTGTCCATTTCCATGTTGGCCCATCCGGCATCCATTTTATGGAGTAACTTGGTGTCTTTCTTGCGCAGATTCATTTTCCACAGGTCATAGCCGCCTTCGAAGGCAGAGAGGTAATATAAGGTTTCACCGTCTTTTGTGATAATGGCGCTCCCCAAATCGGAAGAGTTGGGAGTAAGGCGTACGATGCGGTCCTCGATGTTGTTCAGTTCCACCACGATGTCCTTTACTTTTCCTCTTTCTTCTCTTCGGATTTTTCTTGTTATCACCTTTCTTTTACCGTTTTCTTGGTTTCGGTTGTGTTCTTTTGTTCTTTTTCCAGTTCTTTTTGCAATTCGTAATCTTCTTTGCTCAGGCGGAACTTGTCATACGCATCTTGGTTCATAAATACCAGCATCACATCGTTTAGTGATCCCCATGAAGCATGGGCACGCATACCATAACGTTCGGTAATGAATAAAATGGCATTACCATCCAGTACCCAGCGGGGGAGCCACTGGTATAGCCGCTATTGGTCAGATTGATAATTTTTCCTCCTTGTGCATTCACCATACCTATATCGGAATATGGATCATGCCGGTTTCCGATAAATTCCAATGTGAACCATTTGCCATCCGGTGACCATGAATAGTCAAAGCCACCGCCGGTGCTGAACCAGGTGGAGCCGTCAGTGACCTGACGTACCTTTTTGGTTTCCAGATTAAGCACCATCAACCGGTTACGGTCTTCTATAAAGGCTAGTTCCTTCCCGTCCGGCGAGAATTGCGGATAGGTACGTTCTGTCTTGTCCGAAGGCAGGAGTACTTCTTCTTCAATGGTAGTCGCATTGGGGAAGTTAGCTTCCTCCTTACGTGCAATCTTGGCCATGTAAAGTTCCCAGTTTCCGTTGCGTTCACTGGCGTACGCTAAAGTACGGTTGTCCGGTGAGAAAGTAAGTCCTGCTTCACGGGCAGGGGTATGTGTGATTTGCTTGGTAGTATTATAATCGGCAGAAGTGACGAATACTTCACCTCGTACAATGAAAGCAATTTGTTTGCCGTCCGGTGATACGGTAGCTGAGGTCGCTCCATTACTGAAATTCAGATCCGCTATTGTATTTTGGTCATCACGGGTGATATCGATCTTGACTTTCTGCGGTTTATCTCCTTGTTTTTGAGTGTATATTTCTCCATCATACGTATAACAGAGAGTGCCGTTGCTACCCATTGACAGGAAGCGGACCGGATGAGTCTTGAAGTTGGTGACCGTTTCCAATGATTGAGGACTACTTATTGGAAAGGAATATACGTTGAATGTACCGCCGTTTCGTTCGCTCAGGAAATAAACGGTTTGTCCGTCGGGTGCAAATACAGGGTTACGGTCTTCGCCTGCATGGGCGGTCAGGTTGGTATGCTTGCCGTTTTCTGAATTATATAACCATACGTCACGGGTGATGGACGAGGTGTGGTGTTTGCGCCATTCGTCTTCAAAACCTTTGCGGTCTTGGTAGAGAAATGTTTTTCCTGATTTGTCAAAGCAGACCATTTCTGCGGGAGTACCCAGCACCTGTTCGGTACGTCCGCCGGTTACAGGGACTTTGTATAGTTCTGTCATAGCTGAGGTAGGGAACAAGGCACTGTTGGCAGGGTCTTGGATGGAGGCCGAGAACAGGATATAGTTGCCGTCGGTGGTGAAGGTTGACGGTATTTCGGAAGCCGAATGGGTGGTAAGACGCCGGGCTGCTCCGCCATCGGCCGACATGACAAACAGGTCGAAATTACCATTGCGGTCACTGGCGAAGGCAATTTGTTTACTATCCGGTGACCAGATGGGGTTACACTCATATGAGGCTTGCGTAGTGAGTTGGGTGGCAGTTCCTCCGTTGGAGGGTACTTTATAGATATCTCCTTTATAACAGAATGCAATTTCCGTGCCGTCGGGGGAAATTTGCACGTCACGCAGCCATAAAGGTGTAGCTGCATAACTGCTTGCTGCAACAAGGCTTAAAGCAAGGCAAGTTAGAAGTTTTTTCATGTATTTATTTCTTTTAGTTTGTACGCAAAGTTAAGCATTTGCACTTTATTGCAAAAAAAAGTGCGAAAATATTTGGACTATATTGCAGGAAAAACGTATCTTTGCACCGCTTTCCAAGGAAAGCACATAATGATTGGACTATGGTGTAATGGTAGCACAACAGGTTTTGGTTCTGTTTGTCCAAGTTCGAATCTTGGTAGTCCAACAATTTTCAATCCGAAATGAAACAAAAGCCCGTTAAACATACAGTTTGACGGGCTTTTTCGTATCCGGTCGTCACAGTTTTAAAAATAGCCCTATAATCAGGGCCCAATTGGATGCCAACAATTTGCTCTCATTGCTTTGGGTGACTTGTCTGAGTAAGAACAAAGATACAAAAATAAAAGTCTAAGTGTTTAAGATATTGTTTTTATAAAAAAGTTAGAGCCATTCTCCTTTTATACTACAGATTTATTTTTGAAATTTCTCCTGTTTCTGTTGTTTGATTCATATTTGCTTTTCTCTTCTATATTTAAAGAATGCGGTATCTGTCTATATTAAAGTAAAAATAAGAATGAATAGGGTACTGAATATCGGGAATATGACAAGTAAAAATAGTTACAATATCTACATATCTCTTGGCAAGAGATCTATAAAGTATATTGCAAAAATACGTAAATTACTGGTAATAAGCAATAAAAATAACGATAATTCTATATTAAAGAAATAAAAAGTTATGATAATCAAAGTTTATATATGTATTTGGTGAAGGATATTTATTTTATAACTATCTGTATTTCAGTGTATTAATCATGAAGAGTATATCTCTTGCCAAGAGATATATCGTAACGTAGCATGAATTGATATAAATTATAGATATAATGAAGTTAAAAAATTATGCAATCTTGCTTTCTTTCCTGCTTGGTGGAAGTGCATTTGTGAAGGCGCAGGATATCGCGTTGAAGAGCAATATCCTTTATGACGCCTCAGGCACTATCAATTTGGGTGCTGAGGTTGGTCTTGCCCCCAAATGGACGCTTGATGTATCAGGCAACTATAATGGGTGGGTCCGTTCGCATGGTCGTACGTGGAAACATTGGATGTTGCAACCTGAGGCACGTTATTGGTTCTGTGATCGTTTTACCGGTCATTTTGTGGGCGTTCATGCTCACGGTGGACAATACAATGTGGGTAACCTGAAGAATGACATTTCGTTTTTGGGTAGTGATTTGTCCAAACTTTCTGATCGTCGTTATCAAGGATGGTTTGTAGGTGCCGGTATTGCTTACGGTTATTCGTGGATTCTTTCCCGCTACTGGAACGTGGAGGCCGAAATCGGTGTGGGTTATGCCTATACCCGTTTCGATGCCTATCCCTGTGCCGATTGCGGCACCAAACTGATTGATGGCAAATCCCATCACTATGTAGGCCCTACAAAGGTCGCACTAAACCTGATCTACGTATTTTAAAAGATACAGCTTATGAAGAAATTACTATGTATACTTCTTTTGTTATTTTGCATAATAGGAATAAACAGCCAGACTATTCTGACGTTGGGACGTGTAAAAGTAGACGGTCTGAATATTGCTCGTAGCGGTGAGAATCTGCTTGTGTCAATGAATATTGATGTGGCAGGTATTGATATGCCGTCTTCCCGTGAAGTATCTTTTGCTCCTGTGCTCCGTGCGGAGAATAATGAATTGTTTCTTTCTCCTGTAGTGCTGGCAGGTCGTAACCGTTATTATTTCCATTTACGCAATGATGCTGCTCCAGGCGTGGGTATTTCACTGTTTCGTGCCGGTCATGACCGGGTAATTCATTATAGCGCCATGGTGCCATATGCTGAATGGATGGCCGACGCTACTCTTGAGCTTGGCGATGAGGTGTGTGGTTGTTTGTGCGAGGTACTTTTGTCCGACCGTTCGCCGTTGACTACGCTGGATTTTCACCCGAAGATTTTCTCTCCGATCTTTGTTTATTGTGTTCCGAAAGCAGAGGAGCTGAAAACCCGTGAACTGAAAGGTTCCGCTTATATTGATTTTCCAGTGAACCGCACGGAAATTTACGAGGATTACCGTCGTAATCCGATAGAACTTGCTAAGATCCGTGCCACGATAGACACCGTGCGCAATGATGCTGATACCCGCATCACTTCTATCCACATTAAGGGCTATGCTTCTCCTGAGGGTAGTTATGCCAATAACACCGCCTTGCCCAAGGACGTACGGAAACATTGAAGGATTATGTACAGCGTTTGTATAATTTCCCGTCTGGTGTCATGGCTACAGACTACGAGCCTGAGGACTGGGCAGGACTGGAGCGTTATTTGAAAACTTGTACACTTCCGGATCGTTATGGCATTTTGGAGTTGGTGCACAGCGGTGGTGATCCGGATGCACGTGAACAGAAAATCAAGGCGCGTTATCCCCGGGACTATCAGTTTCTGCTTCGTGAGGTCTATCCCGGTCTTCGTCACTCGGACTATACGGTGGAATATGTAGTCCGTGCTTATACTGATATAGAAGAGGCGCGTCGCATTTGGCGTACTGCCCCGGGTAAGTTGAGTTTGAATGAATTTTATCGTGTGGCGGAGAGCTATCCGGCAGGCAGTGACGAGTATAATGAGGTGTTCGAAACCATGGTTCGTCTCTATCCTGATGATGCTACGGCAAATCTGAACGCTTCCAATGTGGCGATGTCTCGCGGTGATCTTGTTTCGGCGCGTAAGTATGTGGCAAAGGCAGGCGGCACGCCTGAGGCGGTATATGCGCGCGGTGTACTTGCCGGACTGGACAAAGCTATGTACAGGCACGCCGCTTGTTGTCGCAGGCACAAAGCATGGGTGTGAAAGAGGCTGCCGATGCACTGGAACAGATTAACAAAATTGATAAGAAGTAATAATAAGAAAATAAGGAATCAATATGAAAAAGTTTAGTAAGATTTTGATGTCCGGGCTTGCAGCATTGTGTTTGTGGGCATGCTCAGATGAGGCAAATGTGTCTCAGCCGGCCAATGCTGAGAATGATGTATATGTGGAATTCGGGGTGCAACTGATGCAGGGAAGCAGTTCAAGGAGCACGACAACAGATGGCGAGGATGGAAACGGAAGCAATTCTACTGGCGGTGCTGAAGTGGGCAAGAATTATGAGAATAGTGTCAAGGAGATATTGTTGGTGCTGACAAAGGCTGACGGATCTCTCATTGTCAGTCAACGTCTGGATGTAGAACCTAAAGAGGATGGAAAATACCCCAGACTTGTGACAACTTTGGACAGAAGTGCATTGGAGACATACAAAACAGGAGAGATTTACGCTTATGCTTTCTGTAATCCCATTTCTTCTATCAATATCAATGATCTGACCCATAGTATTCATACGCTGTCGGATGAACCTGAATTATTAACAGACAACGATGAAATCTGGAAAAAAGACGCTTTCCTGATGTCTAACCACAATTTGGTGAAAGTGGCAAATTCTACCCCGAATACGATTTGGAACTGGGAACAATATACTGAGTCCAATCGTCTTTCTCTGGGTACCATCTCGGTGGAACGTGCTTGCGCACGTTTTGATTTCAAAGCGAGCAGCTATCCCACTACAGAGGCTACTAACACTTATGTGCTGGAGAGCACCAATGGCGTCAAAGTCCTGCTGACTGATATGGTAATGGTCAATATCAGCAAGAGTTTCTATCATCTGCGCCGGGTGTCTGCTAACGGACTTGCGGATGATATAGACTTGTGTGGACAGGAAACTTCAAACAACTATGTGGTGGACACGGATGCAAGGGAAAAGAACGGTAATGTCGGAGAAACTTATAAAGGTAACTATTTTTATAATAACTTTTTTGCTAGATCGGCAGCTGAATGGGAAAATAAATTCACAAAGATATCTTCTTTGACCGAAGAAGACAATGACGAATCTTGGAACACAGGCAATCGCAACGGATACAAAATTTGGCGTTATGCAACCGAGAATACCATCCCTGCTCCTAACAGTAATCAGAAAAACGGTATCTCTACCGGTGTGATTTTCAAGGGAAAACTACAATTTAACAAGTCAACTTATGGCGTAACCGGTGATCAGCCCATTTTTGTATATAACAATGTGTTGTATGGTACTTGGGAGAAAGTGAAAGATGTGGCTAATGCTGCCAACGCAGATGAGAGCCTGAGAGCCGCTTATGCCCAAATAGGGGAAACACCCGCTGCCGATGCTGAATTTGGCAAAGCAGGATTCACTGTTTTACGCCCGAACGGAAGCGGTGACTATGAAATGTATTATTGCTATTGGAACCGTCATAATGACAATAATGATCCTAACCTGATGGGACCGATGGAGTTCGCTGTGGTGCGCAACAATGTGTACAAACTGATGGTGAACAAAATTAACGGCTATGGCCATCCTACCTCGCCGGGTCCTAAAGATGATCCCGATCCGTTCGATCCGAACAATCCGGATGAACGAAATGACCTCTACATCGAAGTAACCGTAGAAGTGCGTCCTTGGGTGGTCCGCATAAATGACATAGAGTTCTAAATAAGTACTTATTATACCCTATTAAACAATGAATAAGACAACAAGATTCATACATACATTAAGATTGCCGGGCATGGTGCTTTGCACCGTGCTGGCGGTAGCTGCATTGTTGTCCTCCTGCCATGGCATATACAATGATCTGGAACCCTGCTCGCAAGGTGTCCGTTTGCGTTTTGTCTATGACTATAATATGGAGTATGCCAATGCATTCCATTCGCAGGTGGACTGTCTGGCTCTGTTGGTCTATGACGAACAGGGCAACTACCTGGTTACTTATATCGGTACAGGTGACGAACTGAAAGATGAGAATTACCGCATGACCCTCGATTTGGAGAAAGGTAGTTATCATTTCATTGCATACGGCGGGCTGACTTGTCCGAAAACCTCTTTTTCGTTCAAGGCGGTTCCCGGCATCGGTTCAATCATGCAGGATTTGCGTGTAGAGATGCATAATGCCGGACGTGTTTCGGAAACCGATCTGCATCCCTTGTTCCACGGCTCGCTGGACATGAGTGTGGACAATGGCGCTTACGAGGAAGCGACTGTGTACCTGATGAAGAACACCAACAACATCCGTGTGGTGCTTCAGCAGATGAACGGCGGCGAGGTGGACGACAAGAACTTTACTTTCCGTATTACGGATGACAACACCTTGTTTGCTCCCGATAACAGTCTGATAAGCAATGGCGGACAAGTCTATGCTCCATGGACACAAGGGCAACGTACAGTGGGAGTGACAGAAGAAGGTGATGAAACAGTGACAGTGGCATACGCCGAGTTTTCTACCTCGCGACTGGTTGCCGGCAATCATACGCGCCTGACCATCACCCGTAATAGTGACAATGCGCAGGTACTGAACATTCCGCTGAACGAGTATCTGCTGCTACTGAAGAGTGATCACTTCGACAAAATGGGTGATCAGGAATTCCTGGACCGTGAAAATAACTGGTCATTGATATTTTTCTTGGATAATAATCACAATTGGATACGTACCCATATTGTTGTCAATGACTGGATAGTAAGAATTAATGATGCAGAATTATGAGAATAAAGGATTGGGGATATACCGTGGCCGTGCTGGGCGTCTGCTTCCTCCTGATGTGCGGATGTGACAGCAGAAGTGATGAGGGGCTTTCGTTATCTAACGGGCCTGATGCGGTCTATCTGGATATCAATGTCGCCCTGAGAGATGCTTCCGCATCCGGACGTTCTGTTTCCGGACGTGCGGAGGAAGAAATGTATGGTGAGGTGACGGAAGCCGAGAAGATGCATACGCTGCGTGTCATTCTGGTTCGTCCGGATGGCAGGGTGGAACATAATGTCTATCTTGATTTGAAGAATGCTTCTGTGAGCGACCGGTATGGAAAAATCCGCCTGAAGGTGCAGGGCAATGAGGAAAAGACTATTTACCTGCTGGGTAACGAGGGGAGTGCTTCGGTGGAACTTCCCGCTGTGGAGGGTGAGGTGTCTCGGGTATCCAAAGCTTGGGGCGACTTTAAACCCGGAGACAAATTTCTTGCCAAGGAGCAGATGGCAGGGCTTGTGTTGTCGTTTGACAATGTGGGGGCTTTCGATAAAACTCACCCGCTACCTATGAGCGAATGTCATACGGTGATGCTGGATGACGAAGGTCTGGAACCTGACAATGGGGAGCAGGGACAGACCGGTGAAGAGGGTGAGAAAGTGGTACTGAAAAAGAAGGAGATCACATTGAAACTTACCCGTGCTGCCGTAAAATTCACGTATGAGATAACGAACAAGAGTAGCCGGGATTACTGGTTGAGTGTAATCAGAATAGATAAGTCGGCTTCCCATGAATATCTTCTGCCTAATGGTATGACGTACGATGATGCGGAAAATGTGACTGATTTCCAAGTACCGGCAGCTAAATATACACCGTTTAATCAGCTATACAAGGAGAATAAGAAATTGACAGCAAAATCAACGGAGCCGGTCAAACTACCTTCATTCTACCTGTCGGAAGGAAAGTATGAGAATGCCAATGACACATATTCAGATAATACGAATGGCAATAATTATAAGACTTCCTACAAGACCGCTATTACGCTGGATACAAAGGATAATAGTGGTGAGGTGTTAGGCGACAGGGCCGGAAACACTTCCTTCGGGGAGTTCACCTTGGAAAGTTTCTTTCCGAATCTTTCTGCTTTGCCTCGTAATACCCATGTGGTGGTGCGCATCACCATCAATGATGCGAATGACATATCATGGCAGGTGGATTTGCGTCCATACGGCGAAGTGGTACTTGAACCTGAATTTGGAATATAATGAAAATAAGGAGAAGAGAATGATGAAAAATAAAGCGATGCGTTGTGTTTGGTTGGTATGCGGTCTGTTGATGCTTGCCGTTACCTCGTGCAAGGACGATCTGCTGTACACGGACGGGGAACCTATTCCCGAAGGAGAAACCACAATAATAGCACAGGTGGACTTCCGGCCACTGGTGGAGGGGCTTGCGGGCAAATCGCGTACGGCGGGTGATGCTATCAAGTCCATTCAGGATTTGTGTGTGTTGTTGTATGACACGGAAGGAAATTTTGTAGAGGGACATTCGTTGGAATCGATAAGCAATGCAAACCCGACTGATGGACAGTTTTATGTGAATGAGGTAACACGCAAGGATGGGGATGCACCTGATGGTGGCACTATAGCCGAAACGAAAACCCCACAAGCGAATCTCAAATTGACCATTCCTTACGGACGTTATTACATCTATGCGGTAGCCAATATGGGAGAGGACTTTAAGAAGGCGGTTCAGGCGCATGGGAAGGAAAATGGTGCTGCAGAGGAGGTTGCAAAGTATAAGACAGCTATTGCAACGAAAGAAGGATTAAAAAGCATTTCTCTTACTTGGGATGTTGCTGATGTGGCTAAGAACAGTCAGATGTTCGGTCATTTCACCATAGTGGGGCAAGAGAATAACAGTGAATTGATCACTATCAATAAAAAGGGCATGAAGTTGCATTCCTGGATACGCCGTGCAGCTTCCAAGGTAACGATTGCATACGATGGCAGTAAACTGGAAGAGGGTGTTTTCATTTATTTGAAATCGGTGACCATAAAGGACATCCCGCAGAATTGTTGTCTGGGACAGGATAATCCTGCAGTTCCGGAAAACTATCAACCGAAGGATAGGGACGAAGGAGTAAAGCTTGATTTGATAAAAAATGGTGAAACCATAAAATATTATGAAGGTGACACCGAGCCGACTATAAGTGATTTTAAGGAAACATACGAAGCCCGTATTACGAAGGGGAAACCTCTATTCGGCAGTAAAGAACAGGGTGAAAACGCATATCATCCCAAAAAGTTGGCGGATGTGCATACCGAAATTACCAACGCTCTTTATTTTTATGAGAATATGCAGGGTAAGGGTAAAGAAGGTACTCCTAGTGATAAACGTCAGGTGGTTGCAAATACCCTTAATAAGACCGAACCGACCTATCCTAACGGAGGTCAAGAGAACAATGAAGCATGGAAAGATGCCAAGCCATACGGAACCTATATAGAAGTGGATGCTTTTTATGTTTCTATCAATGATAAGAAAGTGGGTAGAGGTCCTATCAAGTACCGCTTTATGTTAGGAAAAGATGTGATAACCGATTATAATGCGGAGCGTAACCATCACTACAAACTGACTTTGAAGTTCAAAGGATATGCCAATGATGCAGACTGGCATATAGAGTATGAAGAACCGGAGCCGGGTATCGAGGTTCCGAATCCTTATTATATCTCTTATCTTTATAACCGTACGATGAATCTTCCGGTAAAGATTAATACGGGAGGAGGTACACTTACGTCTTTAAAAGCTGAGATTCTCACGAATAATTGGGCACCGTATGGAACACTTCCTTTGGCGAAAGGTGGGTTGGATTATGCCAGACAATATGATTATGCTGAAAATCCAAGTAACTCATCGCTAAATCAACCATGGAATGGATTTCTTTCACTTCGTAAAACTGCTGCCAGAGTTCTAGCTTGTAATCAAGAAGGGAATGCTAAGGATCAGGTACCCTCCGGTCTACCAGAAGGAGCAATGGTAAATATCAGTAGCAATAAGGACTATTATGAGACAACAAAGAAAGGAGTTCGTAAATATGTAGTGGGAAATGGAACACATGAGGAAGCAGACGGTAATTACAGTATAACTGAAAATGACGATCATTTACTTGCTTCTATTCCTTTATATACTCGCGCCAAACAGATGCATATTAAAACGGGTTATACAGGAAATAATCCGTATGTGGCTTATCAGCGGCATGCAAAAGTTAAAATTACCGCTACGGTAAAAAGTGTCAGACATAGAACATACACTTGAAGAAAACTGTCGATATATATCAAGTACGAAGACTTGTGAATCCCAAAAGGCATTTATAGAAAGCAATAACAAAAAATGAGCCTTTTCATGTAACTTTATTGCGATTGCCAAGGGAAAATGCAACAGAGTTTATTCCTTTTTCATCCGAAGGACCTTGGAAAGCGTATGTTGTAAATGCTACAAACAGAGGCTGATAGAGGAGATCCCCCTTATACAGATCCTAATCGTGGATTTATCAGTCTTTCTGTTTCAGATACAGAAAATACAAGTCAGGATGAAAAGGGGGTTATACATGGTGTTACTGGTTCGGATATTAAATTTGATATTAATTTTAATGGAACAATAGCAGCGGATGCCCCCAATAGGAATGCGATAGTGCGTGTGGAATATCATAATTACACCTGCGAACATCTTATTTTCGTGCACCAAGGAAACCGGCCGCAGAAGTTGTTATCCGACAAGCCGGCATGGCATGTGTCGAATCTGGTCAGCAAGAATAGGGAAGCTTCTAATCCGTTGGATGAAGGCTCTTTGTTTAAATATAAAAATCTTGATCAGCCTATTGCTGCAAAGAATCAGTATTCCAGTAAGATTCCAATGATAGATGTAACCTCCAAGGATTTCCCTGATCCTGTATCAAATCAGAATAGGTATGAATTGGTAGGTGGTGGTGAAATCAAGAAGTGGATGGAGATAACAAATCAGCCTGCAAATAATAAAGAGGCTTCTTGGGGGCTTGACTTGACGAGTACTCGTATTGCTCAAATAGAGGATTATGAGGTATTGTTTGAAAACGAAATGATTGCGCAAGGTTATGGTGTGCTTTATGGGGATGAATCTACGGAACCCAAAACAAACATTGTGGATGCATACGGATATCAAGAAGATCAAGCATATTACTTCGGTGGAAGTGCTATAAAAGACCGTGGAATACGTGGATGCTTTGTTTATAATAGAAATACGGGTAATCATATCTTTCTTCCGGTGGGGGCTTCCGGATATGGTCATAGAAAAGCTAAAGAAGGAAATGGAGTTCTGCGTTATTCTTGCGGGCAAACTCAGATATTCCCAACGAATCCTAATGGATTCTATACTGATGCATCTACCGCTCCGTTATTTTATGACCTCTATATGCGGCCCGGTGCTATTTATTGGACAGAGGATGTTACTGGAACAGGAACATGGGGAACGACTGTAGGTTGGGATATTAATTATTTTACATTTGACTTTAACAGAATATATGAGGCTAATGTGTTTAATGGAAATAACAGTGACGCCTGCTTCATCCGTTGCGTAGAAGATCCAAATTAGTTTCTTTTTAGGCAAATATAAACAGGACAATCGCATCCAAAGTTGCTGGAACTTGGATTCGATTGTCCTGTATGTTGTTCATGTACGTGCGTGAATGTTTGCAAATATTTCTGGTGACGCTCTTCTCTTAAAGTTTCATTTTCTGCTGCCACTGCTACCACCCTATGTGTAGGGTGTTCTTGAAAACTACCGGGATTAACGATGCAGCACATTTACAATTTCCACCACATACATCTTGTGAAAACCACCGTGCGATTCCCCGTACCATCGGTCTGTAATGCTCTTGTCGATAAAGTTTCTGGGCTTGATCAGGTCGGCATACAATTTCTTGCATTCAAAAGTCAGCCGCGCCTGCTCAAAAATAATGCTCCCGTTCTCGGTGAACAAGGGAGATAGTCCTGTCGCTTTTACTTTATCCATGTCACGTCCCGATTTGGAACCGCATATTTTATGCACTTCTTTATGCTCTTCACCTAGAAAAGAGAGAGTGAGATAGTCATTCTGCTCTATAAAGTCGAATGTATAACGCTCGGGGCGGATAAAGATAAAGGCTACCGGACGGTTCCATAGAAATCCTGTACCTCCCCAGTTTGCCGTCATAGTGTTGAATTTGTCTTTGGTACCGGCAGTTACCAACATCCATTCCTTGCTGATTGTTTCGAACAGATTGTCAGTCAGTTCGTTTACTTTTATTTCTTTCATTGTTTCCGTATTTTTAGCTAGTACAAAGATATAATTTTTTCTTTTACTGTTTCAGATTAAATTTGCTAATTATTATCTTTGCGAGAAATATTAATTTAAAAAAAGAAAGGACGATACAGTGGTAAATGATGTAGTTTTAACCCCGATGATGAAGCAGTTTTTTGAGTTGAAGGCAAAGCATCCCGATGCGATTATGCTATTCAGGTGCGGGGATTTTTATGAAACTTATTCAGAAGACGCTATTGTTGCCTCAGAGATTTTGGGTATTACGCTGACTAAGCGGGCCAATGGACAGGCAAAGAGCGTAGAAATGGCCGGCTTTCCTTTCCATGCATTGGACACGTATTTGCCCAAGCTGGTACGTGCCGGCAAGCGGGTGGCTATTTGTGACCAATTGGAAGATCCCAAGATGACTAAGAAACTGGTGAAGCGCGGTATCACCGAATTGGTGACCCCGGGTGTAGCCATCAATGACAATGTTCTTTCTTACAAAGAAAATAATTTTCTGGCTGCCGTTCATTTTGGGAAAGCTAGTTGTGGTGTGGCCTTCCTTGATATCTCTACCGGTGAATTCCTTACCGCAGAGGGGCCTTTTGACTATATAGACAAGTTATTAAATAATTTCGCCCCCAAAGAGGTGCTTTTCGAACGTGGTAAACGGGGGATGTTTGAAGGAAATTTCGGAAGCAAGTTTTTACTTTTGAGTTGGATGACTGGGTGTTTAATGAAAGTTCCTCGCGCGAGAAGCTGTTGAAGCACTTTGAGACCAAGAACTTAAAAGGTTTCGGGGTGGAGCATCTTAAGAATGGTATTGTAGCTTCGGGCGCTATTTTGCAATACCTCAATATGACGCAGCATTATCAGATCGGTCATATTACTTCTCTTTCCCGTATAGAGGAAGACCGTTATGTGCGTCTGGATAAGTTCACGGTACGGAGCTTGGAACTCATAGGTAGCATGAATGAGGGCGGAACCAGTCTGCTGGATGTGATCGACCGCACTATCAGTCCTATGGGAGCCCGTCTGCTAAAACGCTGGGTAGTCTTTCCGTTGAAAGATGAGAAGCCTGTCAATGAACGTCTGGATGTAGTGGAATACTTCTTCCGCGAGCCGGATTTCAAAGAGTTCATAGAAGAGAAACTACATCTGATAGGAGATTTGGAACGTATTGTTTCGAAAGCTGCCGTAGGACGAATCTCTCCACGCGAGGTGGTGCAACTTAAAGTAGCTTTGCAAGCCATCGAGCCGATTAAGAATGCCTGTTTGAATGCGGATAACGGGAGTCTCCGCCGTATTGGGGAACAACTGAATTTATGTCTGTCTATCCGTGAAAAGATAGCGAAAGAGGTTAAGAATGATCCTCCTTTGCTGGTGAATAAAGGTGGTGTGATAGCAGACGGGGTGAATGCAGAACTGGATGAACTACGGCAGATAGCTTTTTCCGGCAAGGATTATCTGCTTAAAGTACAGCAACGTGAAAGTGAGCTGACCGGCATTCCCAGCTTGAAAATTGCTTATAACAATGTGTTTGGTTACTATATTGAGGTGCGTAACACGCATAAGGACAAGGTACCTGCCGACTGGATCCGTAAACAGACACTGGTGAATGCGGAACGCTATATTACTCAGGAACTGAAAGAATACGAAGAAAAGATCTTGGGTGCCGAAGATAAGATTTTAGTACTTGAAACAAAGCTCTATAACGAATTGGTGATCGCTTTGGCAGAGTTTATTCCCGCCATTCAGATTAATGCCAATCAGATTGCCCGTTTGGACTGCCTGCTGGCTTTTGCGAATGTGGCGAGAGAGAACAATTATATCCGTCCTGTTGTGGAGGACAGTGAGGTGATTGACATCAGGCAAGGCCGTCATCCTGTCATCGAGAAGCAGCTTCCGGTAGGGGAGAAGTATATTGCCAATGATGTCTTTCTGGACTCGGAAACCCAGCAAATCATTATCATTACCGGTCCCAATATGGCGGGTAAGTCGGCTTTGCTACGCCAGACTGCGCTGATTACCTTGTTGGCGCAGATGGGTAGTTTTGTTCCTGCCGAAAGTGCGCGGATCGGTATGGTGGATAAAATATTCACCCGTGTGGGAGCCAGCGATAATATTTCTGTGGGCGAATCTACCTTTATGGTTGAAATGAATGAGGCGGCAAATATTTTGAACAACCTTTCTAGCCGCAGTTTGGTGCTGTTTGATGAGTTGGGGCGCGGAACCTCCACTTATGATGGTATTTCCATTGCTTGGGCTATTGTGGAGCATATTCACGAGCATCCTAAAGCCAAGGCACGTACACGTGTTTGCCACTCATTATCATGAGTTGAACGAGATGGAGAAATCTTTCAAGCGCATCAAGAATTATAATGTATCTGTGAAGGAGATAGATAATAAAGTGATTTTTCTGCGCAAAACTGGAACGTGGCGGCAGCGAACATTCTTTCGGTATTCATGTGGCAAAGATGGCAGGTATGCCGAAAAAGTATTGTGAAGCGTGCCAATGATATTCTGCATCAACTGGAAACGGACAACCGCCAGCAGGGCATTGCCAAGCCTACGGCTGAGATAGCGTCCGGCCGGAGCGGAATGCAGCTCAGCTTCTTCCAGTTGGATGATCCGGTATTGGGTCAGATACGGGATGAGATTCTGAATTTGGATGTCAATAATCTGACCCCTCTTGAAGCATTGAATAAGCTGAATGATATCAAGAAGATAGTAAAAGGCAAATAAATGCCTTCATTTTTCATTAACCATTAATTACTAACCATTAATCATTATCATGAAACACCTACTAACCTTATGGATGTTGGCCTTGTGTCTATGTGTTTCGGCCAAGGAAACATGTCCGAAAGTAATTCCGCCCTGCAAGAGTGGAAGGGGGGAAGTGGAAAACTCGTATTGCCTGCTGAAGGCAGTATTGTTGTAGCTCCTGCCGATGAGGCGGCACTGAAAAGTGTGGCGACTGTGCTGGCACAGGACTTGAAAGACCTGTTGGATTGGAACTACACCATTAGGACCGGGAAACCGGGAAAGAATGATATTTATCTTTCATTGATGAAACCCGACAAACAATTGGGAGAGGAAGGGTATGTGCTGACTGCTGGACGCTATGCCGGTATCGAAGCGCCGGCTCGTCAGGGAGCCTTTTGGGGAACCCGGAGTTTGTTGCAGATTCTTTATAATGAAAAAGGACAGTTGCCCAAAGGAGTTGCCCGTGACTGGCCGCAATATCCCAGTCGTGGCTTCATGCTGGATGTGGGCCGCAAGTTCTTCACAATGGATTTCCTGCGGCAATATGTCAAAATACTATCGTTCTATAAACTGAATGAATTTCAGATCCATCTCAATGACAATGGTTTTGTACAGTTCTTTGATAACGACTGGAACAAGACCTACGCTGCTTTCCGCCTGGAGAGTGAACGTTTTCCGGGGCTGACCGCCAAGGATGGTTCTTATACCAAGAAAGAATTCACCGACCTGCAACGTCTGGGCATGGAATATGGTGTGAATGTGATTCCAGAGATTGATATTCCGGCTCATTCATTGGCCTTTACACATTATAAACCCGAGATAGGCAGTGATAAATATGGAATGGATCATTTGGATTTATACAAGGAGGAAACCTATCGTTTTGTAGATTCTTTGCTGGATGAGTATCTTTCTGGCGAGAAACCGGTTTTCATAGGTCCCGATGTACATATCGGTACAGACGAGTACAATGCCAAGGAAGCTGAAAAATTCCGCTATTTTACAGACCGGTATCTGAAGTATATAGAGAAATACGGGAAGAATGTCCGTATGTGGGGAGCACTGCGCTGGTTGAAAGGAAACACTCCGGTGAAAGCAGATAATGTGACTATCAATGCCTGGTCATACGACTGGATTGATCCTAATGCTTCTTTGAAAGACGGATATAAGATTATCAATACGTGTGATGCTTATCTTTATATTGTTCCGGCTGCCGGATATTATCGTGATTTCCTGGACACGAAATGGCTGTATGAGCAATGGCGTGTGGGTAAAGTGAATCCTAAGGAAGAGTTGCCTGAAGGAACTCCGGGACTGTTGGGAGGTATGTTTGCCGTATGGAATGACCATTGTGGCAACGGTGTGTCACAACAGGATGTGCATTTCCGTACATTCCCAGCCGCCCAGGTACTGGCCGAGAAAATGTGGAGAGGTAAGAATGAAATGGTTTCTTACGAAGAATTTGAGAAATTGTGCAAACAGATGCCTGAAGCTCCCGGTATCAACCTGCTGGGGCGTGTGCAGGGTGAGGTAGTCTTTCCGGGGCAGAATGAAGAACTGTCTTTGAACGGTACGGACAGCATTGCCACTATGTTGCCGGAAATAGGCTATCCATACGCGGTAGAATTTGAAATAAATCCGGACAAAGAACAAAATATCAACGGTATTTTGTTTAAAGGCCCTCATTCCACCGTATATGCCAATTGGGAAAATAAGGGAAAGCTGGCTTTCAGCCGTGACGGCTATACGTTTGTATTCCATGCTGCTACACTGCCTGCCGGAGCATGGACGAAGGTACGCATAGAGGGAGACCACAAAAGGTACTAACTCTTTACATAAAACGGTGAGAAAAGCGGAAACGTTTGGAAGGACGTGGTCAAACAGTTTTACAACTATACTCATAAACGCAAGGACAAGA
>ENA-OQOA01000338-OQOA01000338.1-human-gut-metagenome-genome-assembly--contig:-NODE-338-length-22011-cov-2.694114_pt1 | contig 22011 bp, 20 predicted proteins | sample MGYA00242633_ERZ504888 | MGnify/ENA primary metagenome ERZ504888 (study PRJEB26092, sample SAMD00036372) | human gut metagenome | host: Homo sapiens | study: EMG produced TPA metagenomics assembly of...
CCGGGCAATGGGCGTGGCTTGGCACCGGTGGCGATGACGATGTTCGTGGCCGTGAGGTCCATCCGTGGGGCCGCTGGGCTCGGGGACATCGGCCTTGTGATAGGTGAGGATGTCGACTTTGGTCGGGGAAGGACGAGGTGGACGATGTGGTTGGAAGTTGCTGGAGCGGTCTCATCCGCATGGAACGCGGCATTGGCTCGGAACACGGTGATGCCGCGATGGGCAAGCAGTCCGGCCAGTCCTCCCACCATCGTCTTGACCACGCGCAGGCGATAGTCGCGCAGCGTGCCGAAGTCGATGCCATTCACCGAGGCGTTGACGCCGAGCTCGGCCGCACGGTGCACGGTGTCGATGGTGTGGGTGGCGGTGATGAGCGCCTTGGAGGGGATGCAGCCACGGTTGAGACATGTGCCGCCTACGGTGGCGTCACGCTCGACGAGTGCCACTTTCATGCCGAGTTCGGCGGCGCGCAAGGCCGTGGAATAGCCGCCGGGGCCGGCCCCGATGATGACCAGATCAAACTGTTCGCTCATGATTGCCTCCTTGATACATATAAGTATGGCTCCCACGCTAGGGAGCCATATGCGGCTATCGCCGCCACTTCGCCTAAAAACAGTCCACTGGACTGTTTTCTTTACGGCTCAGCCCCTCAACGAGGGGAGCCAGAGTATATATGGACATCAGTCTGCCGGCCAGTGACCGCGCTTCGGGTAACGCGGCTTGGGAAGCCTCCAACGACGCATCTGAATCGAACGGCTCCAAGCGTAGGAGAAGGAGCGGGAGCCCTTGGACACGGACTGTTCGCCGTACTTGGCGATGAGCTTGGCCTTGAGCTTGCGCCACATCAGCCATACGTCGATGATCACGGCAATCAGGTAACCGTACATAAGCGCCATCATGATGATGGAAGCCCACTGGTTCTGCATCAAAGAAGTGACGAACATGGAGACGATCAGAATCGCGAAGGCCACCGGGATGAACCATTCGCCAAGGTTGAAACGGGCATCCACATAATCACGGATGTAGATACGCCAAGGCAGGCGTTCCGCCTTGGGCATGTGGTTGATATCGCCCTTCTGCATCGCCTCGTACTCGGCGTTCTCCTTCTCACGCAGACGGGCTTTGGCGGCCTTGGCGCTGGCCTTGCGGTCCACCGGAACCAGCGGACGGATACCGGCGGCCTGAGCCTGCTTCATCTTCGGGGTAGGACGGCCTTTTTTCTCAGAAGGATCGGCGGTCTTCTTCGGGGCCTGCTCAACGGGAACTTGGGCCTCTTCTTTTTTCCTAAACGGATTCCATGTCATGCTTTGAGGTTACGGTGACGTTCAGACACTTGTACACTGGCGCAGCCATTGCAATGACGCCGCTCACACACATATATAAAGGAGGACCATCATGACAACGCTCACCGCTGACGAGATTCGTTCGCGCGTCGAAACCGATTGGAACCGCATAGTCAAGGTGCTGGCCGAAAAGGTCGCGCTGCAGTCGATCTCCGCCAAGGGCATCACCGCCGAACATATGAAGCGCTCCGCTGAATTCGTGGCAGACGAACTGCGCCTCGTGGGTGTGGATACCAAGGTGGTTCAGGCTTCCAATGCCGACGGCACTCCGGGCGCATGGGAGGTCATCGGCTCGCATATCGTTTCTCCGGACGCCCCCACCGTGCTGCTCTATGCCCATCACGACGTGCAGCCTGTTCCGGACCCGGCCGAGTGGAACACCGACCCGTTCGTGGCCACCGAAATCGACGGCCGCCTCTACGGCCGTGGCTCCGCCGATGACGGCGGCGGCATCGCCATCCACTCCGGTGCACTGAAGGCCCTGGGCGACGACCTCAACGTCAATATCAAAGTGTTCATCGAAGGCGAAGAGGAAATGGGATCGCCAAGCTTCATTCCCTTCATCGAGGCTCACCGCGACGAATTCGCCGCTGACGTGATTATCGTGGCCGATTCCGGCAACTGGTCGGCGGACATTCCTTCTTTGACCACCTCGCTGCGCGGCAACACCTGCGTGGACGTGACCGTGCAGGGCCTTGAGCACCCGGTGCACTCCGGTCAGTACGGCGGCCCGATTCTTGACTCCAACACGTTGGCCGCCATGCTCATCGCTTCCATGTACGACGAGAACGGCGATCTGGCCGTGCCCGGCGTGGCCGCGGAAGAGCCAATCGGCGGTTTGCAACGCGACCTTGACGAAACCACCGTGCGCGAGGATTCCGGCGTGGTGGCCGGTTACGAGTTCGCCGGCACCGGTTCACTGGCCTCACGCCTGTGGACCAAGCCGTCCGTGACCGTGATCGGCTTCGACGCCCACCCGGTCGAGGGATCCTTCAACGTGATCGCCCCGGAGACCCGCTTCCGTCTGTCGCTGCGCACCGCGCCCACCCAGCGCCCTGAAGAAGCGCAGGAAGCACTGGCTGCATTCCTCGAATCCCACGCGCCGTTCGGCGCCAAGGTCACTGTCGAACGCGGCGAAAACGGCATGGGCTGGGCCATGGACCCGACCGCCGTGGCCACCAAGGACGCGCTGGAAGCCATGACCGAGGCCTTCGGCGTTGAGCCCATCAACAAGGGCGAAGGCGGCTCCATTCCGTTCATCCCCGAACTGCAGCGCATTTTCCCCAACGCTCAGGTGCTGGTCACCGGTCCCGAAGACCCGAAGGCCAACGCCCACAGCCCCAATGAGTCCATCTCCCTGCCCGGCCTCAAGAACAACGTGATCACCGAGGCTTTGCTGCTGGACAAGCTCGGCAAGTAGCCGAACCGCATCGGTAAATGGTAGTGAGCCGCCGTCAGGTAGGTCACAGATGTGGCTATTGCCTTTGACGGCGGCTTGCTTTATAGTCGGGAGTTGACACGGGAGCGTGCCGTTGGGCGGGCTGGAGAGGAGACTCATAGTCTCGACCGATGGAACGTGACCGGATAATGCCGGCGCACGGAAATGTCGCTCTTACCTACCCGTGCCTGAACCAACCCGCGCGTGGCCACGAACATATGCATCATGTGCGTACATATATCCACGTATGTTCGGCCTGCGTGCGAGCAGAAGAAAGGCACATTCATGACTGAAGCTGTGGCCAAAGCCAATTACAAGTGGCGCGTCGTCGATATCGTCGTCGCCGCAATCATCGCCGTCGCATCCGGCGTCATTTTCTGGGGCTGGGACATTGTCTGCTCCGCCCCGCTGGCCCTGTTTGAAGGCGTGACCCCCGGTTTCGAGGGTCTGCTCAACGGATTCTGGCTGTTCGCCGGCCCGCTCGCTGCAATCATTGTGCGCAAGCCCGGTGCCGCACTGTTTGCCGAAACCCTCGCCGCCTTCCTTGAGCTTACGCTGGGCAACCAGTGGGGCGTCGGCGGCTCGCTGATCGTCGGCATCATCCAGGGTCTGGGTGCCGAAATTGCCTTCGCCGTCTTCGCTTGGAAGAAGTGGAACATCGGCACCACCATCCTGTCCGGTGCGCTCGCCGGCGTGGGCTGCTGGGCCTACTACTGGGCCACCAACCCGGGCTGGAACGGCCTGCGCGTCACTTGGTATCTGGTGGGCTCCATCATCTCCGGCGTCGTGATCGCCGGCGTGGTGGTCTGGTACTTGTCTCGTGCGCTCGCCGTCACCGGTGCTCTGGAGCGTTTTGAATCCGGCCGCAGCAAGGCGCGCGTCGTGATGCAGATTAATCCGGCTGCGGTAGAGGCCAGCGGCTGGGGATGGCGGCACGCCACGCGTAAGGACTTCGCGTTGCGTGCCGTCGATTTCACCATCCGGCCAGGTGAACGTGTGTTGCTGCTCGGTGCTTCGGGCGCGGGCAAAAGCACGATGATGGCCGGTCTCGCAGGCGTACTTGGCGGCGATGAGGAAGGCGAGCAGGAGGGCTCGCTCACCATCGATGGCGTCGATGCGCGCGAGGCGCGAGGTCGCGTGGGACTGGTGCTTCAGGACCCGGACTCGCAGATCATTCTTGAACGACTGGGCGATGACGCGGCCTTCGGCTGCGAAAACCTCAACGTGCCGCGCGAGGAGATTTGGCAGCGAGTGCGCGAATCATTGGATATGGTGGGACTCGGCGGACTCGAACTGGATCGGTCCACCCGCCATCTGTCCGGCGGTCAGCGTCAACGTCTCGCGTTGGCCGGCGTGCTGGCTATGAAGCCCGGTCTGCTGTTGTTGGACGAACCGACCGCCAACCTCGATCCCGAAGGCGTGGTCGAAGTGCATGACGCGGTCAAAAAGGTCATCGAGGCCACCGGACAGACCATGGTTGTGGTCGAACATCATATCGATGTATGGCTCGATCTGGTCGATCGCGTGATTGTGCTCGGCCGACCCGATGCAAGTTCGCCCACGGGTGCGGTCATTGCCGACGGCAAGCCGGACGAGGTGTTCGCCGAGATGGGCGACGTGTTGGCCGCCGGTGGCGCGTGGGTGCCGGGCCGTGCGATTCCCGATTACTCACCGAAGCAGGAGTCTGCGCACGATGCGCCGGTGCTCAGCACCGAGAACTTAAGCTTTGGCCGTGGGGCCGCTCTTGGCGTTGGTATCAATCTGGATTTTTATCCCGGCGAAGTAACGGCTCTGATGGGTCCGAACGGCGCGGGCAAATCGACCTTGGCCTTGACCTTGGCCGGGCTACTCAAGCCTATCGCCGGCAAGGTGCTCATCGCCGACAACCTCAAGCCCGCGCATGCCGGGCGTGAGCCGATCGACTGGAAAAGCAAGGAACTGCTGGGCCGTATCGGCATGGTGTTCCAGGAGCCCGAACACCAGTTCGCTGCCAATTTCGTGCGTGACGAAGTCGCCATCGGCCCCAAGTCGATGGGGCAGAGCCAAGACGAGGCTTATCGGACCGCCGACCGCATGCTTGAGCAGATGAATCTCACGCGCTTCGCCAAAGCCAACCCGTATACCTTGTCTGGCGGGGAGAAGCGGCGACTGTCCGTGGCTTCCATGCTGGCCGCCGCACCCAAAGTGTTGGTGATGGATGAGCCGACATTCGGACAGGGATTTTCAGTACGTGGAATGAGATGGTCAAGCTGATCGCCGCCATCCGCGATCAAGGCTCGTGCGTGGTCATGGTGACGCACGATGAGGCGCTGGTGGATGCGCTGGGCGCACGACGTGTGATGTTCGAGGAGGCGAAGGCATGAGTGACGTGGTAACCGTCAGCCCGCAGGAAACGCGCGTGGAGCCGGTCAAAGCCTCATCGCCCTCATGGTTCATCGCGCGCATCAACGCGGTCAGTCGCATCATCGGTGCGTTGCTGCTGTGCGTTCCGATGTTCATCAGTCTGGATGTGGTATCCGCATCCACGGCGCTCGGCATCGAATTCGTGCTGCTGTGGATTGGTGGCGTGGCTCCGTGGACCGTATGCCGTAAGACCTGGCCGGTATGGATCGCCGCCGCCGGCAGTTTTATCTCCGTGTTCCTCTACGGCCGCACCTCGGGCGAGATCCTGTGGCAGGGTGGCTGGATTGTGATCAGCGAGGGGTCCATCAATCTGGCCATCGCCACGGCTATCAGGGTGGCGGCCATTGCCGTACCCGGCGTGATTCTGGCCCTGGGCCTCGATCCCACTGATTTGGCGGACGGTTTGGTTGAGATTCTGCACTTCTCACCGCGATTCGTATACGGCGGGTTGGCTGGATTGCGCATGTTTACGCTGCTGCAGGAAGATTGGCGCGCACTTGGCTTGTCCCAGCGTTCGCGCGGCCTTGGTGACGGTAACGCCATCGCCCGTGCCCTCTCCCAAGCGTTCGGACTGCTGGTGCTCTCCATCCGGCGTGCCACCAAACTTGCCACCGCCATGGAAGCGCGCGGCTTCGGCTCCGGCGCCCCACGTTCCCAAGCCCGCATCTCGCGTCTGAAGCCTATCGACTGGATCTTCTACGTCATCTGTCTGGCCGTCCCGCTGGCCTCCATAGGCGTAGCCGTCGGCACCGGGAATTGGCACTTCGCCTTTCAGGGTGTCTGAAAGGCGGCAGACTGGCACAGTGCCTTTCAGGGTGTCTGAAAGGCGACAGATTAGCACAGTGCCTTTCAAGGTGTCTGAACGCCTTATGATGCCCCCGCTGGCGGGGGCTGTCGGCGTAGCCGACTGGGGTGGTTCCAGCCTCGACCACCCTCAGTCTCGCGACTGACGTAATGACCCGGCAGTAGGGTAGTGGCTATGCCCATCAACGCCCAGATTCTTGATAATCCGAAATCCGACCGCGTGCGCCGCATCGCCGATCTGACCCGCGCCAAAGGCCGCGAACGTTCGGGCCGTTTTCTTATCGAAGGCCCGCAATCCGTGCGCGAGGCCGTCACTTGGCGGCCGGACGTGGTGCAGGACCTGTATGTAGAGGTTTCGCAGGCGCTGGAACATCCGCGTATCATCTCCTCCACGTTGGAGAAGATCGTCGAAACCTCGCAGGATGCCACGATTTATGTGCACTACTGCACCGGCGACGTGATGCGCCGCATCAGTCCGGACGCCCAAGGCATCGCGGGCCGTCGGGCAATGCCGAGTCCATGCACGCCGGAGCCGATGACGTCGAACTTGGCAAGAACGGTCGGGCCCCGCAGATTGCCGCCTTCTGGCAGGTGCGCGATCCGGGCAACGCCGGCACCGTGATCCGTGCGGCCGATGCGGCCGGCTGCGACGCCGTAATCTTCGTGGACGACTGCGTGGACGTGCTGAACCCCAAGGTCATCCGCTCCACCGCAGGCTCCCTGTTCCATCTGCCGGTACTCGCCATGAGCACCGACGAATTCTTCACCTGGACAGGCGACCATAATATGGACGTCTGGGCCGCCGACGTATACGGCACCGAAGAACGCAAGCCGGAAAGCCTGCCCGCAGTACTGGCGGACAAGGCGGCGGTCGAGGCTCCGAAAGCCGTGCTGTTCGGCAATGAGGCGCGTGGCTTGGAACCGGACATCCTCACGCGCTGCGGCCGCATCGTCTCCATCCCGCTTTATGGCAAGGCCGAATCGCTGAACCTCGGCACCTCGGCCGCGGTGATGCTGATGTCGCTGTCTATGTCGGGTCATGTTGAAAGAATGTGAAACCGGTAAAAACGCTGTGAAACGCTGAGAAAACATCAGACGAAAGGGTTCTCGTGGCAGAACAAATGGTGTTCGACGCCGACCAGGTGACCGCTGAGGTTGCCGAGGGCATCGAGAAAATCCAGAACGCCTCCAACCTGGAGGAGCTCAAGGCCATCAAGACAACGTACGCAGGTGCCGATTCGGCGATGACCAAGGCCAGCAAGGCCATTGGCTCCCTGCCCGCCGACCAGAAGAAGGAAGCCGGCAAGCTCATGGGCAAGCTGCGCGCCGACTTCGGCCGCGCCTATGGTCCCAAGGAGGTCGAGCTCAAGGAAGCCGCCGAGAAGGCCGCGCTTGCCGCCGAAACCGTGGATATGACGCTGCCGGTGAGCCGTAAGCCTCTGGGCGCCCGTCACCCGCTGCCTAAGCTGATGGAGGATGTCGAGGACTTCTTTATCTCCATGGGCTGGCAGATTTCCTCCGGCCCGGAAATCGAAGCCGAATGGTACAACTTCGACTCCCTGAATTTCGGCCCGGACCATCCGGCCCGCCAGATGCAGGACACCTTCTACGTCAAGGGCAATCAGGCCAAGGACGCCGCGGGCTTCGTCGGCTCCAACATGGTGCTGCGCACGCAGACCTCCTCCGATCAGGTCCGTGCCCTCCTGACCCGTGGAGTGCCGCTGTACATCGCGTCCCCGGGCCGCGTGTTCCGCACCGATGAGCTCGACGCCACCCATACGCCGGTGTTCCACCAGTGCGAAGCCCTCGCCGTCGACAAGCACCTGACCATGGCCGACCTGAAGGGCGTGCTGGACAAGCTCGCCGTCGCCATGTTCGGCCCTGAAGCCAAGACGCGCCTGCGCCCGAGCTACTTCCCGTTCACCGAGCCGAGCGCCGAACTCGACCTGTGGTTCCCCGACAAGAAGGGCGGCCCCGGCTGGCTCGAGTGGGGCGGCTGCGGCATGGTGAACCCGAACGTGCTGAAGTCCGCCGGCATCGACCCGGACGTCTACACCGGTTTCGCCTTCGGCGTCGGCATGGAGCGCACGCTCCTGCTGCGCAGCGACATCAACGACATGCACGACCTGGTCGAAGGTGACGTGCGTTTCGCCGAACAGTTTGTGATGGGGGAGTGATTCAGCCATGCCTATGATCGATATCGATTGGCTCAAGGACCATGTCGAGGTTCCCGAAGGCCTGACCTACGAACAGCTCGCCAAGGACCTTGTCAAGGTGGGTCTTGAGGAAGAGGAGATTCACTCCTCTCAGGTGACCGGCCCGATTGTGGTCGGCTACGTGGTCGACGCCACCCCCGAACCGCAGAAGAACGGCAAGACCATCAACTGGTGCCACGTGGACTGCGGCGACGAATGGAACGAGACCGACGAAGACGGCAACAAGGTGCCGCGCGGCATCATCTGCGGCGCGCCCAACATGAAGGCCGGCGAAAAGGTCGTCGTCACCCTGCCCGGTGCCGTGCTGCCCGGCGACTTCAAGATCGAACCGCGCAAGACCTACGGCCACATCTCCAACGGCATGTGTGCCTCCGAACGTGAGCTGGGTCTGGGCGACAACCACAATGGCATCATCCTGCTGCGTCAGTATGGCTTCTCCGAGGCTGAATACGAGGCTCTGAAGCCTGGTCAGGACGCCATGCACCTGCTGCACCTCGACCAGCCTCTGCTTGAGATCAACATCACCCCGGACCGTGGCTACACGCTGTCCTACCGTGGCGTGGCCCGCGAATACCACCACTCCACCGGTGCCGCCTACACCGATCCGGCCGTGGCACTCAACGAGAAGGCCCCGGAACCTGCTGACTACCAGCCCGGCACCCCGGTGGACATCGATGTTGAAATCGACGATAACAATCCGATTCACGGCGTGCCCGGTTGCGACCGCTACTACGCGCGTATCGTCAAGGACTTCAATCCCAACGCCCACACGCCCAACTGGATGCGCCGCCGCCTGATCCGCGCCGGCATGCGCTCCATCTCCTTGGCCGTGGACGTGACCAACTACGTGATGCTTGACCTCGGCCAGCCGATGCACGCCTACGACCTCGACAAGCTCGAAGGCCCGATTGTCGTGCGCCGCGCCAACGAGGGTGAGAAACTCACCACCCTGGACGGCAAGGAACATGACCTGAGCGTCGAAGATCTGCTTATCACCGATTCGCCGAACGGCGAACGCGGCTCGCGCATCCTCGGCCTTGCCGGTGTGATGGGCGGCCTGTATGGCGAAGTGACCGCCGACACCAAGAACATTCTTCTGGAGGCCGCGCACTTCGATCAGGTGACCATCGCCCGTTCGGCCCGTCGCCACAAGATTCCATCCGAGGCCTCCCGCCGCTTCGAACGTGGCGTCGACACCGCGCTGCAGCCTGCCGCCACCCAGATGGCCGCCGAACTCATGGCCAAGTACGGCAACGGCGAGCCCAGCGAACACCCGAACGACGTGAACAACACGCCGCGCGCCAAGGCCATCCACTTCAAGGCCTCCGAAGTGGCCCGCGTAGCCGGCCTCGACGTGGACATCAACCGCATCTCCGACATCCTGACCGACATTGGCTGCACGGTGGCCGGTGGCGGCAACGGTGAGTTCGCCGTAACCGCGCCGAGCTGGCGTCCGGACTTGAACGAGCCGTGCGACCTGGTCGAGGAGATCGCCCGACTGGTCGGCTACGACCAGATTCCGATCACCGTGCCGCCGGCACCGGTCGAGGGTCTGGTGGGCCTGACCCCGGACCAGCAGCGTCGCCGTCGCGTGGCGGACGAGCTCGCCGAGTTCGGCATGGTCGAATCGCTGAGCTACCCGTTCGTGGGTGACGACCGATTTACCAAAGGGCCCTTTCCGGGCTTTCGACCCCGGAAGCCACCAAGAAGGTCAGCGTCGAGATCGCCAACCCGCTCTACGGCGACCGTCCGTACCTGCGTCGCGAGATTCTGCCGACCCTGGCCACCACCGTGCAGCGCAACATCCGCCGCGGCATCGAAAACGTGTCCCTGTACGAGCTCGGCCACGTCTACCTGTGGGATCCGAACGCGCCCGCCATCCCGGCACTGCCCGGCGGCGTGCGCCCCACCGACGAACAGCTCGCCGCGCTTGACGCCGGTCTGCCCGAACAGCCCGACCATGTGGCCGGCATCCTGACCGGTCTGGCCGAGGACGACGGCTGGATGGGCGGCAAGCGCCCGGTCGACTGGTCCGACGCCGTCGAGGCCGTGCGCCGCATCGCCGGCCGTATCGGTGCCGCAATCGAACTCGACCAGCCCGCCGCCGACGATGTGCCAGTCCAATGGCACCCCGGCCGCGCCGCCCGCGTCATGGTGGGCGACGTCTTCACCGGCTGGGTTGGTGAACTGCACCCGCGCGTCAACGAGGCGCTCGGCTTCCCGGCCCATTCCGCGGCCTTCGAGCTGAACCTCACCGCGCTGTTCGCCACGCTGACCGGCAAGCCCGTCCAGGCCAAGCCGATCTCCACGTTCCCGCCGGTCAAGCAGGATTTGGCCTTCACCGTGGACGAGACCGTGACCGCAGGCCAGCTTGAGAACGTGATTCGCAAGGCCGCCGGCGCGAACCTCGAATCCATCGAACTGTTCGACGTGTTCACCGGCGAACAGGTGGGCGAGGGCAAGAAGTCCCTGGCCTATGCGGTGGTGTTCCGTTCACCGAGCAAGACGCTGTCCGCCGAAGACAGCGACGCCATCCGCAAGGCCATCGTGGCTGAGGCCGCCGAAATCGGCGCCCAGCTGCGCGCCTGACCCAACCAATCATCCGAATCGAGGAGCGCCATGAGCCAAGCGGAGCAGGACAAGCCGAAATACGGGCAGTACCAGCAGCCTGAATATGGTGCTATGTCTGGCCAATACGGGCCGAATTACAACCCGTATATTTATGGCGCTCCCGAGCCGGATACTAAGAAGGATTCCGCCGCAGCCGCTGGCGATAACGGTGGCGCGGCACAATCTCAGCAGGCTGGCCAGCCGTATGGTCAGCAGCCGGCGTGGCCCGGCAATCAGCAGGCGGGCGGCTGGCCGTACGCTCAAGGCGGCCAACAGTCCGGTCCGGGCGCATATCCGGGCGGGTACCCGGGCATGCAGGGCCAGCCGTATGGTCAACAGCCGAACGGTCAGCCTCACCAGCCGCATTATTACCACGGCATCGACCTGAACGATCCAAACCAGAACCCACTCTACGGGCACTGGGATTCGTATGCGATCATCTCCTTTATCCTCGCCCTGTTCTTCCCGGTGCCAGTGCTCTCGGCACTGATGGGCGCGGTGGCAATGTGGCGCACGCGCACTTTCCATATGAAGGGCTTCGGTTTGGCCGTGGCCGCCGTGGTAATCAACGTGCTGTACACCATCGCCGTCATCTGGATGGCCTTCAATGGCTATGACGCCATGAGCCTTTACCAGGAAGCCCTCCAGCAACTGACCGGCGGCACCGGCTCCTCCTCCGACTCCATCTCCGCATAAGTAGCGTTCACATACCAACACACCCACTGCATAAATATGCAATAGTCTGCATAATCGCGTATACTCATCCGAAGACACATCAGTGAAAAGAGATGAGTATGGCGAAATATACAGTGGCCGTGGCCGGTGCCACGGGCTATGCCGGCGGTGAAGCGCTGCGCATTCTGGCCGCGCACCCCGACTTCGACATCACCTGCGTGGCAGGCCATTCCTCAGTGGGGGAGTCGATGGCCAAGCACATGCCGCATATTCCCCAACTGGCCAATCTGGTCGTTGAAGATACCACGCCCGAAGTGCTGAACGGGCATGACGTTATCATCCTCGCACTGCCGCACGGTGCTTCGGGCAAGCTCGCCTCGCAGCTCGATCCGAATGCCGTGGTTGTGGATTTGGGCGCCGACCATCGCCTCGAAGAACAGGCCGCTTGGGATGAGTTCTACGGCGGCGATTTCTATGAGCATTGGACCTACGGCATGCCCGAGCTCATCACCGGCAAAGCTGCGGACGGCTCCTACACCCGCCAGCGTGCGGCGCTTCCTGGCACCAAGCGCATCGCAGGTCCTGGCTGCAACGTCACCGCCACCACGCTGGCCCTCCAGCCCGGCATCGCCGAAGGACTGGTTGAATCGCAGGATATCGTGGCCGATCTGGTCGTCGGATACTCGGGTGCCGGCAAGAATCTCAAGCGCACCAACCTGCTTGCCGCCGAGGCCCTGCAATCCGCCCTGCCGTATTCGGTGGGCGGCAAGCACCGCCACATTCCCGAAATCCTGCAGAACTTCGCCCACGCGGCCGGCAAGAGCGCGGCCGAAGCCAGCGAATTCACGCTCGGCTTCACACCGATTCTCGCCCCCATGTCCCGAGGTATCCTCGCCACCGTGTCCGCCCGCATGACGGACAAGGCCAAGACACTGAGCGATGAGGAGATTCGCGCCGTATGGTCCAAGGCCTATGAAGGTCAGGACTTCATGGTGCTGCTGCCCGAGGGCACGCTGCCCGCCACCGGCAACATCATCGGATCCAACGCAGCCCACCTGCAGGTCGTCACCGACCGCAAGGCCGGCCGCATCTACGCTTTTGCCGCCATCGACAACCTCAACCGTGGTACCGCCGGACAAGCGGTCCAATCACTGAACATCGCACTAGGCCTGCCGGAAGACGCGGGCCTGACCAAGATCGGAGTAGCACCGTGAGCGTTACATTTGCACAAGGTTTCTCCGCCGCCGGCGTGGCGGCTGGTATTTCATCCGTCGAAGGCAAGAAGGACTTGGCCCTCGTGGTCAACAACGGCCCGCTCGACGCGGCTGCAGGCGTGTTCACCTCGAACCGTTTCTGTGCCGCCCCGGTGCAGTGGAGCCGTAAGGTCGTCGCCGACGGTCACGTCAAGGCCGTGATTCTGAACTCCGGCGGTGCCAACGCCTGCACCGGCGAGGCCGGTTACGCCCAGTCCGTCGCCACCGCGGAAACGGTCGCCGGGCTCATCGGCGCCGAACCGAATGATGTGGCTGTCTGCTCCACCGGTCTCATCGGTGAACTGCTGCCGTTGGACAACGTGCTGGCTGGTGCCAAGAGTGCCCATGAGGCTCTTGCCGCCACCGCCGAAGCCGGCACCGACGCCTCCCACGCCATCATGACCACCGACACCAAGCCGAAGACGGTCGAACTGACCGGCTCCAACGGCTGGAAGATCGGCGGCATGGTCAAGGGCTCGGGCATGATTGCCCCGCAGCTGGCCACCATGCTGTGCGTCATCACCACCGATGCGGTTGTCTCCGCCGGTCAGATGCAGGCCGCACTCGCTGTGGCTGCCGAACATTCGTTCAACCGCATCGACGTGGACGGCTGCATGTCCACCAACGACACGGTCCTGCTGCTCGCCTCCGGTGCCTCTGGCGTCGAACCGGACAAGGACGAATTCAACAAGCTGGTGCGTGAGGCCTGCGCATCCCTGTCCCGCCAGATCATCGGCGACGGCGAAGGTGCCTCCCACGACATTCGCATCACCGTCACCGGTGCCACCAGCGAAGACGCGGCACTTGCCTGTGGTCGTGCCGTCGCCGCCTCGAACCTGCTCAAGTGCGCCATCTCCGGCAACGATCCGAACTGGGGCCGCATCGTCAGCTCCTTGGGCACGGTGCCGCCTGAAGTCGCGCCTTACGATTCGAACAAGGTGACCGTGGACGTCAACGGCGTGCGCATCTGCGAGAACGGCGGTGCCGGCCGCGACCGTAGCGAGGTCGACATGACCCCGCGCGAAGTCCACATTGACATCGACCTGAACACCGGCTCGGACGCCGAGGCCACCGTCTGGACCGACGATCTCACCCACGAATACGTCCACATCAACGCCGACTACGAAAGCTGACAAACAGCCCAGTGGGCTGTTTGTAGCAGCCGGCAGCGATAGCGTCGCCGGCGTCGCAGAAAAGAGAAAAATTGTCTACAGAATTGAAGGGACCTGGGTTCCATTTCGACGTGCACACCGATTTGCGCGCCGATCAGAAGGCAGAAGTGCTTATTGAAGCGCTGCCTTGGCTGGAGGAGTTCGCCGGCCAGCGTATCGTCGTCAAATACGGCGGCAACGCCATGGTCGATGACCATCTGAAGCAGTGCTTCGCCGAAGACATGGTCTTCCTGCGTCAGGTGGGTCTGCACCCGATTGTCGTGCACGGCGGCGGCCCGCAGATCTCCCACATGCTCAAGGCCCTCGGCATCAAATCCGAATTCAAAGGCGGCCTGAGGGTCACCACCCCCGAGGCCATGGACGTGGTGCGCATGGTCCTGACCGGCAAGGTGTCACGCGAACTGGTCGGCCTGATCAACGCGCACGGCCCGCTGGCCGTAGGCCTGTCCGGTGAAGACGGCGGCCTGTTCTCGGCCATGCAGCGCAGGCCCATCATCAATGGCAAGCCCACCGATATCGGCTTGGTCGGCGATGTGGTTTCCGTCGATGCCTCGGCAGTCGAGGATCTGGTGGCCGCCGGTCGTATCCCGGTCGTCTCTTCCGTGGCTCCGAACGAAGAAGATGCCACTGAAGTGCTCAACGTGAACGCCGATTCCGCTGCCGCCGCTTTGGCTGCCGCTGTGGGCGCACACAAGCTCGTTATCTTGACCGATGTGGATGGTCTGTACGCCGATTGGCCGGACAAGAATTCTCTGATTGGCCGGATTGGTGTGGAAACCCTGCGCGATATGCTGCCGGACCTGGAATCCGGTATGCGACCCAAGATGGAGGCCTGTGTCAGGGCCATCGACGGTGGCGTGCCCCAAGCCCATATCATCGATGGGCGCAAGCCGCATTCGATTTTGAACGAGATATTCACCTCCGCAGGCATCGGTACCATGGTTATGCCTGATGAAGGACTGGAAATGAGGAGCTCTTATGGCTACTGAGCATGAGGAAAAACTAGGTACGGAAGACAGCAAGTGGCTGGGAGAGTACTCTCAGGTCCACATGAATGTGTTCGGTACGCCGCTGCGCGTCATGGATCACGGCCAAGGTGCCCACATCTGGGATGTTGACGGTAACGAATACCTCGATTTCCTGGCAGGCATCGCCGTCAATTCCCTCGGATACGCCCACCCCAAGTGGGTCAAGGCGGTTGCCGATCAGGCTGCCAAGGTGGCTCATATCAGCAACTATTTTGCGTCCGAGCCGCAAATTGAATTGGCATCAAAACTGGTCAAGCTGGCTGGTGCACCTGAAGGCTCCAAAGTCTACTTCGGCAACTCCGGTGCTGAAGGCAATGAAGCTGCCCTCAAGCTCGCCAAGCTGTATGGCCGCACCTTGCCTGGTGCCCTGCCTTCCATCGGCGGCAAGCCCGCACGCATTCTCGCAATGACTCACGGCTTCCATGGCCGTACGATGGGTGCGCTGTCCGCCACATGGAAACCCGGTATCCGCAAGCCGTATGATCCGCTGGTGCCGAACATCGAATTCGTACGCGCCGGCGACAAGGTCGCCCTGCACGACGCTTTTGCACAGACCGGTCTCGGTCGCTATGGCAAGGGTCCGGTGGCTGCTGTGATTCTGGAACTTATCCAAGGCGAAGCCGGCGTGCAGCCGTTGGGCGCCGATTACGTCAAGTTCGTGCGCGAACTGTGCGATATCAACCACGCGCTGCTTATCATCGATGAAGTACAGACCGGTATCGGACGTACCGGCAAGTGGTTCGCATTCCAGCGTGACGATCTGTCCGGCGGCGTGACGCCGGATATGGTGACTTTCGCCAAGGGTGTGGCAGGCGGATTCCCGATGGGCGGCATGATCGCTTTCGGCGAGAAACTTGCGGCTCTGTTCACTCCTGGTTCCCACGGCTCCACCTTTGCCGGCAATCCGCTGGGTGCGGCTGCGGGACTCGCCACTCTTGACGTGATTGAAGACGAGAATCTGGTGGCCAACGCCGAAGCTCGCGGCGAACAGCTACGCGATGGCATTATGGCCACCGGTAATCCGCTGTTCGTTTCCGTACGCGGCCGTGGTTTGCTGGACGCCGTCGAGCTCAAGCATCCCTGCTCCCACGCGGTGATGAACTACTGCCTCGAACACGGGCTCATCGTCAACGCGGTGGCTCCCAATGCGCTGCGTTTCGCACCGCCGCTGATTGTAACCGCACAAGACGTGGACCAGGCACTTGCCATCCTCAAGGATGTGCCTACGGACCTGCCCGACGACTGATTTCTCTCCGTCACTGCCGACCCACCGATCCAAGGAGATCATCATGACCCCAGAACTTCGCCACATGCTGCGTGACGACGACCTCAACCATGAGGAACAGAAGCAGGTGCTCGAACTTGCCATCAAGTTCCACCACGACCGCTTCTACAAGCAGCCGTTCGCCGGTCCGCAGGCCGTCGCCGTACTGTTCGACAAGCCCTCCACCCGCACCCGTTCCAGCTTCTCCATCGGCGTTGCCGAGCTTGGCGGCTACCCGCTGGTCATCGACAAGTCCGGCTCCCAGCTGGGCCGTGGCGAGCCCGTGGCCGATACCGCTCGTGTGCTCAACCGCATGGCTTACGGTGTGGTGTGGCGCACCTTCGGCCAGGGCCGCGTCGAAGAAATGGCCAAGTACTCCACCCATCCGGTGGTCAACGCCCTGACCGATGACTTCCATCCCTGCCAGATTCTCGCCGACTTCCAGACCATCGCCGAGCACCGAGGCGGCGTCGACAACCTGAAGAACCAGACCATCGCCTACCTCGGTGACGCGGCCAACAACATGGCCAACTCCTACCTGCTCGGCGGTGCCGTGGCCGGCATGGACGTGCGCGTGGCCGGCCCCTACGGCTACCTGCCCCGCCCGGACATCGTGGCCGACGCCAAGCGCGTCGCGGCCGAGACCGGCGGCTCCATCCTGGTCACCACCGATGCCAAGGAAGCGGTGAAGGACGCCGATTGCGTGTTCACCGACACCTGGGTCTCCATGGGCGAGGAGGCCGAATACGCCATCCGTTCCAAGCCGTTCTGGGATTACCAGGTCAACACCGAACTTATGGCATTGGCCAAGCCGGATGCGCTCTTCCAGCACTGTCTGCCCGCCTACCGCGGCAAGGAAGTCACCGCTGAAGTGATCGACGGCCCGCAGTCCGTGGTGTGGGGACCGAGGCCGAGAACCGTCTGCACGCACAGAAAGCGTTGCTGACTTGGTTGACCGGCAAGGCCCGTGGAGACGAAAGCCTGCTCGCATGAGTGAAACCGGTCCGTCCCTGCAGCGCCCTGCCACCAGGGCGGCGCGGCTGAGTGCCATAGAACAGGCGCTCGCCACGCATATCATCACCTCGCAATCACAGCTGTCCAAAATCCTTATCGACGAGGGCATTGCGGTGACTCAGGCGACCCTGAGCCGCGATCTTGACGAGATGCATGCGGTGAAGACCCGGCTGAAGGACGGCACGGTGGCCTACACGGTGGGTCGCAGCGTCGTTGCTTCAGAAGGTGAGGATGTAGGGGAGCGCGGTGAGGCACAGATGTCCCGCGTGCTGAACGGACTGGTCACCTCGGTGGCTGCCGCCGGAAATCTGGTTGTGGTGCACACGCCTTCCGGTGCCGCACAATACGTGGCCTCGGTGATTGACAAGCAGCCGATCGAAGGCGTGCTGGGCACCATCGCCGGAGACGACACCGTCATGGTGATTTGCACCAATGACGACACCGCCGTCTCCCGCTCCGACTGGCTACTAAGTCTCGCTTCCAAATAACCAACACGCCGTGCATAAATATACAGTCCTCTGTATATACTTGCATCAGTTTGTTTTTCAGACCTTGAACGAAAGGGAACCAATGGCAGATAACAAGCGCATTGTTCTGGCCTACTCCGGCGGTCTTGACACCTCCGTCGCCATCTCGTACCTGAAGGAGCGCACCGGCAAGGACGTCGTGGCCGTGTCCCTCGACGTCGGCCAGGGCGGCGAAAGCCTCGAGACCATCAAGCAGCGCGCCCTTGCCTGCGGAGCCGTCGAATCCTACGTGGTCGACGCCCGTGACGAGTTCGCCAACGAATATTGCATGAAGGCCCTCAAGGCCAACGCCATGTACGAAGGCGTCTACCCGCTGGTCTCCGCCATCTCCCGTCCGCTGATCTCCAAGCACCTCGTGCGCGCCGCCCACCAGTTCGGTGCCGACACCATCTCCCACGGTTGCACCGGCAAGGGTAACGACCAGGTTCGTTTCGAGGTCTCCATCGCCTCCATCGACCCGACGCTGAAGGCCATCAGCCCGATTCGCGACCTGTCGCTGACCCGTGACGTCGAGATCGCGTTCGCCAAGGAGCACAAGCTGCCGATCACCCAGACCGAGAAGTCCCCGTACTCCATCGACCAGAACGTGTGGGGCCGCGCCATCGAGACCGGCTTCCTTGAGGATCCGTGGAACGGCCCGACCAAGGACTGCTACTCCTACACCGACGACCCGGCCTTCCCGCCGGTCGAAGATGAAGTCGTCATCGAGTTCAAGGAAGGCGTGCCGGTCAAGATCGACGGACGTGACGTCACTCCGCTGCAGGCCATCGAAGAGATGAACCGCCGCGCCGGAGCCCAGGGCGTCGGCCGCATCGACCTCATCGAGGACCGCCTGGTCGGCATCAAGTCCCGCGAGCTGTACGAGGCCCCGGGTGCCGTGGCCCTGATTACCGCTCATCAGGAGCTTGAGAACTGCTGCCTCGAACGCGAGCAGCACCGCATCAAGCGCGACATCGACAAGCGCTGGGGCGAGTTGGTCTACGATGCGCAGTGGTTCTCCCCGGCGACTCAGTCGCTCAACGCGTTCATCGAGGACACCCAGAAGTACGTGTCCGGTGAGATTCGCATGGTCCTGCACGGCGGTCGCGCCGTCGTGACCGGCCGTCGTTCCGACTCCTCGCTGTACGACTACAAGCTCGCCACCTATGATTCCGGCGATACCTTCGACCAGAAGTCCTCCAACGGCTTCATCGACATCTACGGCCTGCCGTCCCGCGTGGCCGCCGCCCGCGACGTCAAGTTCGGCAACGGCATCGAGGTCCCGGAGAACACCGTCGAGTAATCATTTACTTTGGCTCCCCTCGTTGAGGGGCCGCGCCGTAAAGCAAACAGCCCAGTGGGCTGTTTGCAGGTGAGGTGCGAACGACAGTGAGCCAACAATCAGCAGCCGTCAGGCTGTCCGTAATTACAGGACGCTGTCGCCGCAGATGACTGAGGGGAGTACGAGCAAAGATTATGCTCGTGCTCCCCTCGTTTTTTTGCCGATGACGGAAGAAGCTCAGTGCTCTCCGTAATGAGTTCGGCAGACGGCTATTTCCAGGTTTTGAACATCGTTACCCGTAATGCGGTATACGATGCGGTTCTTTTCATCAATACGACGTGACCAGTATCCCTGACATTGCCGCCATGGAATACGAACAACTTGAATCCACCGGTATGTAGCCCAACGCTGATAGTCTGACAAGCAGTCTGATTTGTTTGCAATCCATGGTTTCAAGGAGCCTTCATGACTGAGAACAACGAACATCTGGCCCTGTGGGGTGGTCGCTTTACGTCTGGTCCGTCGCCGGAAATTGGCCCGACTGTCCAAGTCCACGCAGTTCGACTGGCGCTTGGCCGACGACGACATCGCCGGTTCCCGCGCCCACGCCCGTGCTCTCGGCCGTGCGGGACTTCTGACCGCCGACGAGCTGCAGCGCATGGAGGATGCGCTCGACACGCTCCAGCGCCACGTTGACGATGGCTCCTTCGCCCCCATCGAAGACGATGAGGACGAGGCCACCGCCCTCGAACGCGGTCTGATTGACATTGCCGGCGATGAACTCGGCGGCAAGCTCAGGGCCGGCCGTTCCCGCAACGACCAGATCGCCTGCCTGATTCGCATGTGGTTGCGCCGTCACTCCCGCGTAATCGCCGGACTCCTGCTTGACCTCGTCAACGCCCTGATCGAGCAGAGCGAAAAGGCCGGCCGCACCGTGATGCCGGGCCGCACCCACATGCAGCACGCCCAGCCCGTGCTGCTCGCGCACCAGCTCATGGCCCACGCTTGGCCGCTGATTCGCGACGTGCAGCGACTGATCGACTGGGACAAGCGCATCAACGCCTCCCCGTACGGCTCCGGCGCACTGGCCGGCAACACGCTCGGCCTCGACCCGGAGGCCGTGGCGCGTGAGCTCGGCTTCTCCCGCGTGACCGACAACTCCATCGATGGCACCGCCGCACGTGATCTCGTGGCCGAATTCGCGTTCGTGGCCGCCATGACCGGCGTGGACATCTCCCGCCTGTCCGAGGAGATCATCATCTGGAACACCCAGGAGTTCGCCTTCGTCAAGCTCGACGACGGCTATTCCACCGGCTCCTCCATCATGCCGCAGAAGAAGAACCCGGATATCGCCGAGCTCGCCCGCGGCAAGTCCGGCCGACTCATCGGCGATCTGACCGGCCTGCTGGCCACCTGAAGGGCCTGCCCACCGCCTACGCTCGCGATCTGCAGGAAGACAAGGAGGCCGTGTTCGACCAGGTCGATACGCTCGAAGTGCTGCTGCCCGCCTTCACCGGCATGGTCAGGACCATGCACTTCGACGGCGACCGCCTGGAAGAGGAAGCTCCGACCGGCTTCGCGCTGGCCACCGACATCGCCGAATGGCTCGTCAAGAACGGTGTGCCGTTCCGCCACGCGCACGAGCTCTCTGGTGCCTGCGTCAAGCTCGCCGAAGGCCGCGGCCAGGAACTGTGGGATCTGACCGACAATGACTTCATCGAGACCTTCGCCGCGTTCCTGCCGGCCGACAAGGCTCCGGGAGTACGCGAAGTGCTCTCCAGCCACGGTTCGGTCGACTCCCGCAACGGCAAGGGCGGCACCGCTTACGGTCGCGTGCGCGAGCAGATCGCCGACGCCAAGGCCGAGGTCGAAGAACTCAAGCTCTTCCCCGCATCCACGTCGGATGGCTCCGCCTACAAAGCCCCCGGCACGTTCTAGTCCCAATGAAGCTCCCTCTGATGAGGGAGCTCTATTTTGTTGTTGTCACTGCAACGGCATACACTGAGAAACCGTAACGAACGGGAGCCGTGAGGCTGAGAGGAAGTCGCCAGACTTCGACCGGGGAACTTGACGCGGGTCATGCCGCCGTAAGGAATCGTTGTCGCAGATTTGCCGGGTTCTCCGATACAGCTTTCATTCCGTTTGCATAATTCAGCCGTGAGACGGTCGTGATGGAGCCAATACATCACAGCGGTCGAACGGTCGCATGATTGGGTTCATGAATGGGCGCACCACTTAAGGTACGGTTCGTTTCGTGCACCCTTTTTTACTATCTGAAAGGATATTATGCAGGTCAACGGAGAGCAGGTCACGCTCGAGACGCCGGTCAGCGTCGCCGATTATCTCGAAGCGCACGGATTCCGCGCCGAGCGTGTGGCCATCGAACTCAATGGTGAGATTATCCCGCGCGATAAGCGTGCCGACGCCATGCTCGACGACCAGTGCGTCATGGAAATTGTGCAGTTTGTACAGGGTGGATGAAAGGAAAAGCTATGAGCAATATTAATCCGGTTACTGAAGCATCTGTTGAGGCGACTCCGCTGCCGCCGCAGCCCGCCGTCACCAATCCGGTCGGCACCGCCGCGCCGATTCTCCCGGTGGAAGACAAGCCGCTGAACCTGGGCGGTCACGAGTTCCAGTCGCGATTCATTCTGGGCTCCGGCCGCTACGACCTGAACCTCATCAAGGCTACGGTCGAACATGCAGGCACGCAAATCGTCACCATGGCACTGCGCCGCGCGCAGACCACCGAGAACAGCGTGCTCGACTACATTCCCGAAGGCATTACGCTGCTGCCCAACACCTCCGGTGCGCGCAACGCCGAGGAAGCCGTAGCGTATCGCCCGACTGGCACGCGAAGTGTGCCACACCGACTTCGTCAAGGTCGAAATCGAACACGAGACCAAGTACCTCTTTGCCGGACAACGCCGAAACCATCCGAGCCACCGAAATGCTGGCCAAGGAAGGCTTCGTGGTCATGCCCTACATGTTCCCGGACCCGTA
>ENA-OQOA01000339-OQOA01000339.1-human-gut-metagenome-genome-assembly--contig:-NODE-339-length-21989-cov-3.775638_pt1 | contig 21989 bp, 32 predicted proteins | sample MGYA00242633_ERZ504888 | MGnify/ENA primary metagenome ERZ504888 (study PRJEB26092, sample SAMD00036372) | human gut metagenome | host: Homo sapiens | study: EMG produced TPA metagenomics assembly of...
GAGCTTAGTACAGCTACGTGGGAGTCCGAACGCGAGTGGGTTGCAGGCACATGATCTCTTTTTATAATATTCCACCAATAATTTCCGTCATTCAAACTACAAATCACAATTTATCCCCCTGCCAAACATCCTTAACCTTCATCTCATGCGCAATCCTATTCAAAACTTTCCGCTTATAAACACTCCACTCAGGAGCAATCAACAAATCTCTCGGTCCATCTCCAGTTAATCGATGAATCACGATCTCAGGACTCAGATTCTCAATACATTTCAAAATCAGATCAACATAAGACTTCAAAGTAAACACATCAAAGGGATGTTCCTCATAATGATCAGCCAGATCCGTATTTTTCAAAATATGCAGCATAGAAAATTTAACCCCATGAATCGGAAGGTGATTCAGATAACGAACTGACTCAAGCATCATATCATCCGTTTCACCAGGAAGCCCAAGAATCAGGTGAACAACAGTCAATACACCGATCTTATGAAGATTCATAACTGCTTCATCAAAACAAGACAAAGGGTACCCACGCCGGATAAAAGAAGCGGTCTCTTCATGAATCGTCTGCAGACCAAGTTCCACAAACACAGGTTTGATCTTATTTAATTGATTTAAAAGTTCCAAAACCTCGGTAGGCAGGCAATCTGGTCTGGTACCGATCGCAAGAGCAACGATTCGCGGATCATTGATCGCTTCCATATACAAAGCTTCCAGTTTTTCAATCGGACCATAAGTATTCGTAAAAGCCTGAAAATAAGCAATATACTTTCCATTCTCGATCTTTTTAGAAACCATCTCAATTCCAGCGGTGATCTGATCTGTCACAGACAAAGCAGCCGAAGAAGCAAAATCCCCGGAACCGCCCTCACTGCAAAAGATACAACCACCAGTTCCAAGTGTTCCATCTCTGTTTGGACAGGTAAAACCACCATCTAAGGATACTTTATAAATTTTCTCACCAAAATAATTCTTTAAAAACTATCAAACGAATAATAACGTTTTCCATGCCAATTCATATGATCATAACTCCTAACTACAAGTTTGTTATCTACAAGATAGCACGAAAAATGTGGAAATTCCAGTGTTTTCAAGTCACAAAATGTTCATAACATTAACACGTACTATAAAATCTCAATCACAAAACTCAAAGTTTCATGTTCTCCAGGCTCCAAGAATCGCACCCCTCTTTTATGTTCAAACACATCATCCTCATCACTGCAGGTAGAAGTTCCACTCCAAGGTTCCAAAGCAACAAAAGGTCCATCATTTGCACTAGACCATACACCCAGATAATCAAAATCAGGGAAAGTAACTAAGATACCATGACCGCTTTCCTTATGTTTTAATGCAACCGTGCGTGATTTCAACTGATCAAAGATCAAAGCGTCCTTGTAAAATAAAGAATGTTTTACAGGGATCACAGTTTCATGATCAAGAACAGGAATACGATCGTTGTTATTGATCAAACCATCATCTGTAAGCTGTGCACAGGTAGCAGTTTCCGGTTGTTCAAATTCCACGATATAATCTTCAAAATTTTCCCCTTCATACACTGGACAGTTAAATGCAGGATGACCACCAATACAGTAAGGCATAACGATGTCCCCATGATTGATCACCTTATGACTGACTTTCACTCCATGATCCGTTAATTCATAGATCATCTGGAGTTCAAAATCATAAGGATACTGTTCTTTTGTAGAATCATCCGCTTTCAAAGAATAAATAGCACAAGTTTCAGAAGAAGAAACCAAAGTAAATTCTAATTTTCTTGCAAGACCATGACGGCCAAAAGAACAAGTCTTAGAATCACCGATGGTTGCAGTTCCATTTCTTAAACATCCAACGATCGGAAATAAGACAGGTGCCTGTCCGCTCCAGAAGTCAGGATTTCCTTGCCAGAGATATTCTGTACCAGAAGCATCTTTGATAGAAGTCAGTTCCCCACCAAGAGATTTTAAAGTGACAGATACATTTTCATTGCGTAAGATTGTATTGCTCATGAGATATCCTCCTAGATTTAATATAGTATCATTATACCACGAATTAACATCGAAAAACACTTGTGTTTCTTGGGAAAAGCAATAGTTAAAAGCATATTTTTTTATAAAGAATCAGTAGAAATTTAAGAAGTGGTGTGATAATATGACTAAGTATGCGTAGAAATGTAAAATAATAGATAAAAATAGAAAAGAGGAAAAAGATTATGGCAAACAGCATTGAGCAGGAGATCGGCCGCAGAAGAACCTTTGCGATCATTTCCCATCCGGATGCCGGTAAGACAACGTTGACTGAGAAGTTCCTTTTATATGGAGGAGCGATCAATACAGCGGGGTCTGTGAAAGGAAAGGCAAACTCCAAACATGCAGTATCTGACTGGATGGAGATTGAAAAAGAAAGAGGTATCTCTGTCACTTCTTCTGTATTACAGTTTGAATACGAAGGAAAATGTATCAATATCCTTGATACACCAGGACATGAGGATTTCTCAGAAGATACGTATCGTACACTGATGGCAGCGGATTGTGCCGTCATGGTGATCGATGCTTCCAAGGGTGTCGAACCACAGACGATCAAGTTATTTAAGGTCTGTGTTATGAGACATATCCCGATCTTTACATTTATCAATAAGATGGACCGTGAAGCTAAGGATACTTTCGATTTGTTAGACGATATCGAGAAAGTCTTAGGGATCGAGACATGTCCGATCAACTGGCCGATCGGATGTGGAAAAGAATTTAAGGGTGTATACGAGCGTGCATCAAGAAATATCTTACGATTCGAGGCAGTCTCCACAGGTGGTGCAAAAGAAGCAAAAGAAACGATTATTTCAGCAGATGATGATAATGCAGCAGATCTGATCGGAGAAGATTTCTATGAGAATCTGATGGAAGAAATTGAATTGTTAGATGGTGCAGCAGCAGATCTTGATATGGAGAAAGTACATCAGGGAAAACTATCTCCAGTATTCTTTGGATCAGCACTTACAAACTTTGGTGTAGAACCATTCTTAGAGCATTTCCTGAAGATGACAAACAGACCACTTGCAAGAACATCCAAGGGAGAAGAAGTAGATCCTGTGGAAAATGGTTTTTCAGCGTTTGTCTTTAAGATTCAGGCAAATATGAACAAAAACCACCGTGACAGAATTGCATTTATGAGAATCTGTTCCGGTAAATTCGAAGCGAACATGGAAGTAAAACATGTACAGAGTAAGAAAAAGATGAGGCTTTCCCAGCCACAGCAGATCATGGCACAGGAACGTAAGATCGTAGAAGAGGCGTATGCAGGAGATATCATCGGAGTATTTGACCCGGGAATCTTCTCTATCGGAGACACTGTCTGCCTTCCAAAAGATGACTTTGAATATGAAGGAATCCCAACATTCGCACCAGAACATTTTGCAAGAGTCATCCAGTTAGATTCTATGAAGCGTAAGCAGTTTGTGAAAGGTGTAGAACAGATCGCACAGGAAGGTGCTATCCAGATCTTCCAGGAACATGAAGCAGGATTTGCAGAGATCATCGTCGGAGTTGTAGGAACACTTCAGTTTGATGTCTTAAAATACCGTCTGGAAAATGAATACAACTGCGAGATCCGTTTAGAACCATTGCCATATCAGGCAATCCGCTGGATCAAAGACCGCAACACGGATATGAACAAATTACGTGGTGTATCTGAAGTTAAGAAAGTCAAAGATATGCGAGGAAATCCACTGTTGTTATTTAAGAATGAATGGGGAATCCAGTTTGTACTTGATCGTAATGAGGGATTAGAGTTAGTTGAGTTCAGCAAAGAATAGTATAAATTGTATTTCTTTTGATAAGAAAAAGCATTGTAACTTGAGAATAAAGATGGTATATTATATTAGTATATTTCTTAAGTTATCAAAAATAATATAAATATCAGACTTAGAAAAGAGATTGTTATGGCGTTGATAGATATTCATACACATATATTATATGGAGTTGATGATGGAGCAAAGGACATCAATGATTCAATGGGACTGTTGGATGAAGAACGGGAACAAGGCGTGGATCAGGTAATACTGACTCCGCATTACGGTCCGAAGTTTGGACATCCGGATACAGAAGTATTGAGAGAGAAGTTTGAGGCGATCAGAGAAAAGGCATACAAGTATTATCCAGAGATTCAGCTATACCTTGGGAGCGAATTATATTATCAGCAAGGGACAGTTTCAGATCTGAAACAAGGGAAAGCATTGACGATGAATGGGACCCGTTATGTTTTAGTAGAGTTTGCGACATCAGATGCCTATTCGCATATATATCGCGCGGTTCAGGATTTTGTATATGCAGGATATATTCCGATCCTTGCGCATGTAGAGCGATACAAAGCAGTTTTCGGACATGTAGACAAGATTGTCGAACTGATCGAAACAGGTGCATATATTCAGATAAATGCGGAAAGCCTGATCGGAGGAATTTTTGATAAACGAGCATCTTTTTGTAAGAAGATTATGAAAGAAGGACTGGTTCATTTCCTTGGAACGGATTGTCACGATTTCCGGACAAGAAGACCAAATATGAAACCGGCAGCAGAAGTTGTACGGAAGAAGCATGCGGACCAGATTCTTTATGAGAATCCAAGGAGAATGCTTGAGGGGAAAAGTATTTAATTAAAGAAGGGATAAAAACATCTATGTACGAGTTAGAGAATGATGATGAGATCGAGATTGATTTAAGGGAATTGTTTTTGGCATTGAAGAAGAAGATCGTTTGGATTTTGTTGACAGCAATCGTCTTTGCAGGTGCATCAGGATTGATCACGAAGTTTGCGATGACACCGATCTATTCTTCTACAGCACAGCTTTATGTTGTTTCAAAGGGTGGACTTTCACAGCTTACAGATCTTACAATGGGTACTCAGTTAACACAGGATTATATGGTAATTGTTAAGACAAGACCAGTCCTTGAACAGGTGATCGCAGATCTGAAGCTTGATATGGATTATAAAGAATTAGAGAAGAAGATCACGGTGGAGAATCCATCTGATACACGTATCATGCAGATTACGATAACAGATAAGGATGCAGCACTTGCACAGAGCATCACACAGGATCTTGCAGAAGTAACAGCGAAGACAGTTGCAGAGAAGATGGACGTGAAATCACCAACGATCATCGAAAAGGCATATAAGGCAGATAAACCAGACAGCCCAAGTCTTAAGAAGAACGTATTGATTGGAGCAGTTCTTGGATTTATATTGATGGCAGCAGCCATTGTGATCCAGTATCTGATGAACGATACGATCCTGAAAGAAGAAGATATTGAGAAATATCTTGGAATTATTACTTTAGCGCAATTACCTTTGGTAAAGGGAACTACAAAGCGAACAAAGAAAGTAAAGAGGGCGAGGGAATAAGATGAAGAAATTAGTAATGGATCTTCCAGAGATCAATGATTATCGTATGGTAGAAGGACTAAACCAGTTAAAGACGAACTTAGCCTTCTGCGGAAAAGATATTAAAGTGATCACAATGACAAGCAGTGTTCCGAATGAAGGAAAGAGTTCTATTTCTCTGAGCCTTTCAAGAACACTTGCAGAAAGTGGAAAGAAGATACTGATGGTGGATGCTGATTTAAGAAAATCAGTAATGGCAGCCAGATATCATATACAGGGAATCGATAAAGGATTAAGCCATTATCTGACAGGACAGGCAGAAGTGGAGGATATCATCTACGAGACAGAAGTTGAGGGACTTTGTATTACAGTAGCTGGTCCGCTGTCACCAGATCCAACAAGCATTTTGGATTCTGAGCAGTTTGAACAATTCATTGAGAATGTTAGGGATATGTTTGATTATGTGATCATTGATGCACCACCGCTAGGTGTTGTTATTGATGCTGTGATCATCGGTAAATATACAGATGGAGCGGTCATCGTGATCGAGCAGGGAGTGATCAAACGTAAGATCGTTCAAGATGTCATCAAGCAGTTGAAGAGGGGCGAGGTTCGTATCCTTGGGGCTGTATTAAATAAAGTTGATGAGCGTATCGGTGCTTATGGTAATTATGAGTATAAATATTCATATTCATATTACGGTGAGTCAGATACGGAGAAAAATCATCCAAATACTTAATAAGGAGGAATGTAAGTATGAGTAACAAAATCATCAAGAAAGCAGCAGCTTGTGGATTATCCGCAGTTATGGCTTTCGGGCTTGTCGCAGTAACAGAAGCACCAAAAACAGCTAATGTTAGTGCAGCAACAAAAAGGTAAAGAAATTATCTTTTAAGAAGAAAGGGTATGTGATTAGTGTACCAGGACACTGGATGAATGCAAAGACACGCCTGAAATTCTCACCAAAAAGTGCTAAAACTTATAAGTTAAAGTACAAAACAAGCAACAAAAAGATTGCTACTATTTCTAAGAATGGTATCATCCGTGCAAAGAAAAAAGGTACAGTAACAATCACAGCAATTGCTAAAAACAACAAAAAAGCAAAGGCTACAACAAAGGTTACAGTTGGTAAAGTTGTTAAAACTTTAAAATTCAAAGAGGGGACAAAGAAAACAGTAACAGCTGGAAAGAAATTCACTCTTCACCCAACTTACTCACCAAAGAAAGCTTCTACAAAAGCTGTAACATTCAAATCTAGCAACAAGAAAGTAGCTACAGTAACTTCTAAAGGTAAAGTAACTGCAAAGAAAGCTGGTAAAGTAACAATTACAGCAACATGTAAAGATGCAAAAGGTAAGAAAGCTAAATTTACAGTAACAGTAAAAGCAGCTCCAGCACCTGCAAAAGTTGTAACACCTGAAACTGTAAAACCAGTTGTAAAAAGATAACACAGCTGAATATACAGGATTAGTTGCTAATGCTGACAAATACGTTTTAACTCGTGGAAAACAGACAGTTGAGATCTCTGCAGCACAGGTTAAAGAAGCATTAGGATATATTGCTGATCCAGCAGCTGGATTCAAAGCATGGGAAAGCAAAGAAAACTTTACATTAGGTGTATTATCAGCTACTGGTAAAGGTGCTACAAAGACAGCTACGATCAAAGGTACATCTAACTATGATGGAAAATACACAGCAACAGTTACAAAAGTATCTGATACAGAATACGCTGTTGCAGCAAAATCTGAAAAAGGTCAGAACCACAACATCAAAGTTACAGTAGCAAAAGACGGTACAGTAACAGCTACAAGTGCTAAATACGTTGTAACAAGCGACAAAAACGCTACAAACATCGTAGTAAAAGATGCAGCTGGAAAAGTTATTGCTTCAGCAACAGCAAAAGATGGTAAATACACAGTAAAATTACCAGCAGACAAAGCAAAAGATTTAACAATTACACAGTATGTAGCAAAATAATCAATTGCTGAGTGATAAAGGAATCTTGGAGGAGCTTTCCTCCAGGATTCTTTTTCTATAAAAGAATTTTCTATTTAAGAAGGATCAGGAACATGAAGAAAAAGATAATGACGATGCTGATGTTGCTTGCAGTTTCCTGTATGATCATGCCAACAAATGCGAAAGCTGCCAAAAAAGCATATATCAAAACATCAACAGGAAGCAAGGCAACGGTTTTTGTTGGAAAAACTTTAAAATTAAATGCAAAAACAGTTGGGAAAAAGAAAAAGATCACATATAAGACATCCAAAAAATCTGTAGCGACAGTAAATAAAAAGGGTGTGATCAAAGGAAAGAAATACGGAACTGCTAAGATCACAATGAAAGCTTCTGGAGTGAAAACAAAAAGATCACTGTATATGTAAGAAAAGCAGCGACAGGGATCAAACTTTCATCTGCACAGACGATCAATTTCTACAAGACAGGAAACACTGCCCAGATCAAAGCAACAGCTTTACCTGGAGGAAAACAGATGGCATCAAAAACTCTGACTTATAAGAGCAGTAATCCACAGGTAGCAGTGGTTAACAGCAAAGGAAAAGTGGCAGCTAAAAAAGGCGGATACAGCAGAATTCAGATTTCTACCACTGCAAGATCAGGAAAGATCTGCACAAAAGATGTTGATGTTTTTGTATATGATGGATTTGATGATGTATGCAGTGAAACATCTGGAAGCAAGACAACATTTACATTTAATCCAAACTGGAAATCTGTCACAATCTATTTTACAAGTCAAACAGGAAAACAATATTCTTATAAAGTGGATAGCATCAAAACAGAATTTAATATGCTGGCGAATGTCAAAGGATTTGCAGACGAACGTAATGGTGTAGCAGTGAGCAAAGACAGTGCGAGAAAGGCGAACATCATTAATTTCAAGATCATTGAAACTGGCGAAGATTACGATGTATTAGCGGATGCCCAGAGATACCAGCTGACATTTTATAAAGCGTTGAATAACAAAGTGACATTCAATGTAGAAAAATAAAAAGATAAGAAAAATACTTGACAATAAAAATGAAAGCATGATATAATATCAAAAGTTGTGAAGAACAACAGAAACAACAAAGAAGAGTATCCACTCTCACCTTAGCACATATGATAGATTAGGAAGTGACTTGGGTTAATATTTAAGAATATGATATTTCGTGATCATGCTTGAATTTTATGTGGATAGTCTTATAACTATCCACTTTTTTAATTATCATGGAGGTGTAATTATTAGCGATTTAATGATTAACGGACAGATCAGAGATAAAGAAGTACGTCTGATCGCGAATGATGGCGAGCAGCTTGGAGTTATGTCCGCAAGGGAAGCACAGAAGTTAGCAGATGAAGCAGGATTAGATCTTGTCAAGATCTCACCAAAGGCAAAACCACCGGTTTGTAAGATTATCGATTACGGTAAGTACAAATACGAGCAGACAAGAAAAGAAAAGCTGGCAAAGAAGAAACAGAAAGTCATCGATGTGAAAGAAGTCCGCATGTCACCAAACATTGACACAAACGACTTAAACACAAAGATTAATCATGCAAAGAAATTCCTTGCAAAAGGTGCGAGAGTGAAAGTCACACTTCGATTCAGAGGAAGAGAACTTGCTCATGTGAATGCAAGTAAGTATATCTTAGATGATTTTGCGAAAGCATTAGAAGATGTAGCCACCATCGATAAGAAACCAAAGTTTGAAGGAAGAAGCATGACAATGTTTTTAGCTCCAAAGAACAACTAGGAGTTTAAGATATTCAAATATGAGTAGATACAAGCAGGATTAAGGAGGAAATAACCATGCCAAAAATGAAGACATGTAGAGCAGCTGCAAAAAGATTTAAAAAGACAGGAACAGGAAAATTAAAAGAAATAAGGCATACAAAAGCCATATCTTAACAAAGAAATCTCCTAAGAGAAAGAGAAATTTAAGAAAAGCTGCAATGACAGATGCAACAAATGAAAAGAACATGAAGAAGATTTTACCATATCTGTAAGATGGATCGTTAAGGAGGAAATGTAAGCAATGGCAAGAATCAAAGGCGGAATGAACGCAAAGAAAAACACAATAGAGTATTAAAACTGGCTAAAGGATATAGAGGAGCTAGATCTAAACAGTATAGAGTAGCAAAACAGTCTGTTATGAGAGCTTTAACAAGTTCTTACGCAGGAAGAAAACAGAGAAAACGTCAGTTCAGACAGTTATGGATCGCACGTATCAACGCTGCTACAAGAATGAACGGACTTTCTTACAGCAAATTCATGCACGGATTAAAATTAGCTGGTGTTGACATCAACAGAAAAATGTTATCTGAGATGGCGATCAGCGAACCAGAAGCATTCAAAGCTTTAGTTGACGTAGCAAAAGAAAATTAGCTTAATCAATAGAATTAACATTGTAAAAACATCTTGACTTTAAAGCGGTGGTTATCAGTCTCAATAGACAGATGGCCATCGTATTTTTTACATATGGCAGTGACTGATTTAAGACCTGTACCGACGCAGTTTTTGCGGCGAGAGGATAAGAAGAAGCCACTGTCTGTTTTTTTGATCTCATGCTCATAAGGGTTCTCGATGAGCAGAACAAAAGCACCAGGAGAAGTCTGTCTGGCTTTGAGATGGATGAATTTCTCATACTTCTGTAATGTCTTACATTCAAGGTAAGCATTTTCTAAAAGATTTCCAAGAACAATACAAAAATCAACGGAAGAGATTGGAGAGAGCGTTGGAAAATCAACGGCAAATTTTGTTTTGATCTTATCTTGTGCACATAAAAGATCATAATGCGATAAAATGGCATTTACAGCGGGCTGACGGCAGTAGATCTTAGTCTGTAAAGAAATAGATGATTCATATTGGGACAGATACTCCTTTAATTCTTCATAATTTCCTTGATTTAACAATCCAGAGATAACAGTGATCTGATGACGAAAATCATGGCGGATTTCTCTTGTCTCCTGTACATGTTGGGAAAGCTGGAGTATTCTTTTGCCTGAATCTCCAGAATCTTTTGTTCTTCCAATATGTACTGATTTTCTACATAACTGTGGATGATAGTATAAAATAAGACATATAAAAGAAATACAAAGACCAGTAAAGTGAGCATCATGGAAAAGTAAACATGTAGATCATGATAGGTATAAATATCATAATAATTGTGTGGAATATAAGTAAAAACGAGAAAAGTAAAACAGCATGGGAAAATACACGCAATTCGCCAGACAAAGGCATTGTGGAAATTCGTAACCATCCAGCCGAGATATTTTCTGGCAGGTTTATATAAGATGATATCGGCGAAAACCAGAAAGATCAGTTGTGCGATCATGGATTCTGGATAAAATTCTGTACTTTGTCCATGTGGATGAAAGATGACACCGAATGTATGATAGATAACATAAGAAAGAGAACCAAGACAACATGCAGTCAGCATAACAAAGAGAGATGCAGGAAGCATCAGGTTCGTTTCTTTTTGAAATAGATAAAAGAACACAGGCACAGCAAGGAATACAAGAATATTGCCCAGATCCTGTTGAAAGATCATATACGGAATGATCAATAGAACAAAATAGCATACAAAAACAAGGCTGATCTTGATCAGCAGATGGCGGATCGGAGTCTTTAGATGATCGATTACTGGAAAACAGGCAAAAAACTGCCAGTGGAATGATGATTGTAAATGTACATAAATATGTAAAAATATCATAAAAAGTCATAAAAGATCATGCCTCCTCAAGTTTCAAAAACTGGTATTTGATATATTGCTCTCGGATTTGCTTGCGTCCTTTCGTTTTGATCGGAAAACACTTTGAATCTGTCATTTCGAAGTAATCGGATTCCATCGTCTTAATATAGTCCATATTCAACATGATTCCACGGTTGCACTGAAGAAATCTTGAATCATCCAGATGATCTGTGACAGAATAAAAAGGAAGCCGGAAAGCATGTGTTCCATTCGTTGTATGAATGATCACCTCATGATTATTTGAGTAAATATATTGAATCTTTGATAATGGAAAATGAACATCAAAAGAACGATATTCAAAAGATAATTCAGCTTCCTGCTCAGGAAGAAGCGCTAAAGCATCATCAAGTACATGAAAGATCTGTGTGGATTCAAAAGGCTTTAAAATATAATCAAAAAAATGAAAAGGGGCAGCTTCAAAAATGTATTCTTTACTTGTTGTTAAGAATACGATCATCACTTTGGAATCCATCTGACGGATCTTGCGTACAATATCGATCCCGTTCAGTTCATTTAGATAAATATCCATAAAGATCAGATCAAAATCTCCAGGGACATAGGTATTCAAAAAAGATTACCATCGCTATAAGAAGAAATATCAATGGAGATGTTTCTTTCATGTTCATAAGTACGAAGAGTGTTGAAAATGAGCTCCTGTTCTAATTTATTATCATCAACGATTGCTAACTTCATATTTAGTACTCCTTGTTGTAGGGAAATTGGGGTTTCTTTAAGTATAACTTGCAAATGAATGGAAAGCAAGAAATGGGAACTATAATTTTTGTAAACAATAGGATGTGTGTGGAATGCATTTCATTTTGTACAAAAATGTGTCATAATGTAAGAAAAAGAACTGGCAGGAAGGAGATCAATAATATGAATAAAATATATGATAAAGTAAATGAATGTTATAAACAAGTAAATGAAATGACAGAGTTTAAACCACAGATCGCATTGGTCTTAGGTTCCGGTCTTGGAGATTATGCGGAGAAGATCAAGATTGAGACTGTGATCGATTACCATGAGATCAAAGGATTTCCAGTTTCTACAGTACAGGGACATAAAGGAAGATTTGTACTTGGTTACGTAGAAGATATTCCAGTAATGATCATGGAAGGACGAGTTCACTATTATGAAGGATATTCCATGAGTGATGTTGTACTGCCGATTCGACTGATGAAGATGATGGGAGCAGAGATCTTGTTTTTGACAAATGCATCCGGTGGGATTCATCGTGGATTTGAAGCGGGTGACTTTATGATGATCACGGATCAGATCGCAAGTTTTTGTACCATCTCCATTAATTGGGCCGAATATCGAAGAATTTGGAGAAAGATTTCCGGATATGAGTCATATTTATGATGAAGAATTACAAGAAGTGATCAGAAAAAGTGCGGATCATCTGCAGATTGATCTTAAAGAAGGAACTTATATCCAGCTTCCAGGTCCTAATTTTTGAATCTCCGGCAGAAATCAGGATGTGTAAAGCCATCGGTGCAGATGCGGTTGGAATGAGTACTGCCTGTGAGGCGATCGCGGCAAATCATATGGGAATGAAGATCTGTGGAATTTCGTGTATTGCGAATCCTGCTGCCGGAATCAGTAAGAAACCACTGACACACGAAGAAGTTCAGCAAAGTGCAGATCGTGCAGCTCCAAAATTCCAGAAACTAGTAACAGAATGCATCTGTAGAATGGGGAAGAGTCTGAAGAAATAAGAGGTGATCAAATGATAAGAATCTACCATGCAAGAATTTTAACCATGCAGGAAGATCAAGAGATCTTTGATGGAGAGATTTGGATCTCAGATCATAAAATACAGTATGTCGGACCGGAGAATAAAGAAGAAGCGGCAAAGATCGCATGGGAGAGACAGATTGATGCAAAAGGCAATCTGATCATGCCTGGATTTAAGAATGCCCATACACATTCTGCGATGACATTTTTAAGATCTCATGCAGATGATATGCCGCTGCTTTCCTGGTTAAATGATCAGGTGTTCCCATATGAAGCCAAGTTAACACCGGATGATATCTATCATTTATCCAAACTTGCCATCATGGAATATTTAACAAGCGGGATCACCGCCAATGCGGATATGTATCTGACACCAGATACGATGATCCAGGCATCTGAGGATTGTGGTTTTCGGACAACTGTTATTGGAGCAGTGAATGATTTTACCCAGTCTGTGAAAGAAGTAGAGAATTGGTATGAGAAATACCATAAAGAAGATGGACTTACCAGTTATGAACTGGGGTTCCATGCAGAATATACAACCAAGAGAGAAATCTTAGAAGGCATCTCAGAGCTTTCTAAGAAGTACCATGCACCTATCTATACCCACAATTCAGAAAGTGCCTCAGAAGTGGTACAGTGCGTCGAGAGAACAGGTATGACACCAACGGTATATATGGAACAGCTAGGGCTGTTTGAATATGGAGGAGGGTTGTACCACTGTGTTCATATGAGCGAAGAAGATCTTGATGTCGTAAAGAGACATCAGATTTCTGTGATCACCAACCCAGCCTCGAATCTAAAATTAGCAAGCGGGATCGCTCCGATCGAGGAGATGTTAAAACGAAATATTGATCTGGCAATCGGAACGGATGGACCTGCAAGCAATAACTGTCTTGATATGTTTCGCGAGATGTTTCTTGTTACAGCACTTGCCAAATATCGGGAAAATGATGCGAGTGCAGTTGATGCAGCAGAGGTATTAAAGATGGCAACAACAGGCGGTGCAAAAGCAATGAATCTTTCAGACTGTGATGTGTTAGTCAAAGGAAAGCAGGCAGATCTTATAATGATCGACCTGCATCAGCCAAATATGCAGCCAATCCACAATATCAGAAAGAATCTGGTATACAGTGGAAGTAAGCAGAATGTCAAGATGACAATGGTTGCAGGAAAGATTCTGTATGAAGATGGCGAATTCTTTATTGGAACAGATGCGGCTCGCATTTATGAAAAAGCGAATGAGATCACGCAGAGGATCATGAGCGAGATCTGAATTTAATCAATACAATCTTCTGCATGCTTTAGTGCAGCAGCGATATTTGGACAGAAATGTTCTTTCCCAACAAGCTCGATAAATCCAGCTTTCTTCATAACCTTCATTGGTTGTTCATTGACATGAGAAAATACGATCGTAATTCCTTTTTTCTCACAAGTATCAACGAGATCTTTTAATGCATTTAATGCTGTGCTGTCAAGTGCAGGAACACTTCGCATACGCAGGATCAGACATTTAGTGAAATCCTTTACAACGATGTGCTCGATCGTATCAGAAGCACCAAAGAATAAAGGTCCTGTGATCTCATAAACACGGATCGCTAAAGGAAGCCGTGCTAGATGATCATCAATTTCAGGTGTATCATCATCGACATAGACCCAGCTGTCAACATGGGTTTCCTCACTCATGCGTTTGATAAACAGCAGACATGCAATGACCATACCGATTTCGATCGCAACGACAAGATCGAAGACAACCGTTAAAATGAATGTGACGATCAACACGATGATATCGTTTTTTGGAGCCGTTTTTAACATATGTACAAAAGTTCTCCACTGACACATATTGTAAGCAACAACAAAAAGGATGGCCGCGATCGTAGGCATTGGGATCATACCAGCAAATGGCATTAAAACGACTAATACGATGACCAAAGTAATGGAATGGACCATGCCAGCAACCGGAGTGCGGCCTCCATTTTTGATATTGGCAGCAGTTCTTGCGATCGCTCCAGTTGCAGGAATACCTCCAAATAGGGCAGAAGCGATATTTCCAAGTCCTTGTGCAACTAATTCTGTATCAGAACGATGTTTGCCGTTGATCATTCCATCAGCAACAACGCAGGATAACAGAGATTCAATGGCAGCAAGTACCGCAATGGTAAATGCATTTGGAATCGCTGATTTCACCATAGAAAATTTGACTGCAGGTATATGGAATGATGGCAGATCATTTGTGATCGTATAGAGGTTTCCAATCGTTGAAACATGGAGTGGCAGAAATTTTACCATAAGAATACCAATGACCACAGCGATCAATGATCCAGGAATTCTTTTAAAAATATATGGACTGATGATCAGGATGGCAAGACTGACTCCGCCAACGATCAGGGCATCAACATGGAAAGATGAAAATCCAAGGGCAAATGCATTTAGTTTTTCCATTGTTTCAATTGGTTTTAAACCATTTGGATAAGTAACACCAAAGAAATCTTTTAACTGTCCGATGACGATTGTAACAGCGATCCCGGAAGTGAATCCCGTGGTGATCGTATAAGGAATAAATTTGATCAGACTTCCAAAGTGGCAAAGTCCCATAAGGATCAAGAAGATACCGGCAAGGATCGTGGAGATCACAAGACCGTCAAGCCCGTCTTTTGCAACGATTCCGGCAACAATGGTTGCAAAGCGGTTGGTCCGGCAATCTGTACGCTGCTGCCACCGAAAGCAGAGATCACAAAGCCAGCAACGATCGCAGTAAAGATACCTGCTTGTGGTCCAACACCAGAAGCAAGTGCTAAGGCAATGGATAATGGAAGAGCTATGATCGCAACGATGATCCCAGCGGTAACATCTTTGACAAATTGTGATCGGTCATAGGATTTCAGTGTGGTTAGTAACATAGGTTTGATTTGGTTCATGTAAAGTTTGTATCCTTTCTTTTCTAGTTTTTCAAGCTGTAGTGTATACAAGTATAGCATGCTAAGATAGTGTTAAGAAATAAAAAGATGAAATGTTTTCAAGAATATACAAACAAATCATCATATCAAAAAAAGGAAGCCTAAATCTCAGGCTTCCTTTTTCAATGGAAATGGGTGATATTTCTTTTCCCATTTTTTCAAAAGATGTTTGATCTTATATTTTCTATAAGTTTGTATGATCACAAAAACAGATAGAACAAAAAGAACAGGTGCTAAAATAAATTTCATGAATAGATGCATAAAAACCTCCTATTTATAAATGATAACAATAAATTAGTTGGTTTTATCATAACAGAAATAAGGCCAGCGGTCCATTACAATAGAAACTATTGCCACAGGCGGTTATTTGAAAAAATGATTCATAATAAAATCAGAGTATATAAGGAGTGTGGAGAGCTATGAAGCCCATTAATTATAAAGCTCTGGGAGCGAAAATTAAAGAATATCGTAAAAAAGAAAATATAACACAGGAACAACTTGCCGAGATGGCAGATATTTCATTAAGTCATATGTCAAATGTGGAGACGGCTTCAGTAAGCGTTTCGCTGCCAGCACTTAAGCTGATCGCAGATGCACTAGGTGTTACCATAGATGAACTGTTGGTGGACAGTTACAGCAAGAAACAGAAAAATATTTTACAGCAAGAAGATGGATCTGATCATGGAACAATGTGAGACGGTAGAGCAGGAGATTATTGTGAATACTGTATCAACCTTAGCAGATAATTTATTAAAGAGTCGAAAGAAAAAAGGAGTCTGAGGACTCCTTTTTGTAGTTATTGTATGAAATAAAAAACCGAGTCACAAACTTCGGTATGCCGATGGCGAGATTCGAACTCGCACGAACGTAAGCTCACTGCGACCTGAACACAGCGCGTCTGCCAATTCCGCCACATCGGCTTAAGTGCAGTTGAGGGGACTTGAACCCCTACCCAGTTAACCCGGACTAGATCCTTAGTCTAGCGCGTATGCCAATTCCGCCACAACTGCGCAACATCGTTATGATATCACTATATGGAACTTGTGTCAATAAAAAAACGAAAAAAAGTTCAAAAAAATTAAATTAAGTATCAAAATATGGATTTTACAGCATATTTTCGGTATAATCTGCAACAGAATGACACACAAAAAAGAAGAAAAATTTTTAATCGGAGGGAAAATTATGCTGATTGGTTCTCATGTAGGGATGAAAGGAAAGGACATGTTTCTAGGATCTGTCAAAGAAGCATTATCTTATGGAGCGAATACTTTTATGGTGTACACTGGTGCACCACAGAATACAAGAAGAAAAAAGATTGAGGAATTAAGAATTGAAGATGGAACGAAATTAATGAAAGAACATGGAATGGAAACGTTTGTTGTTCATGCACCATATATCATCAATCTTGCGAATACGACGAAACCTGAGACGTTTGAGTTAGCAGTGGAATTCTTAGAAGTTGAAGTAGAACGTACCAAAGCTATGGGAAGTCATACGTTGGTCCTGCATCCAGGTTCTCATGTTGGAGCTGGTGTTGACAAAGGAATCGATCGTATCATCGAAGGATTAAATCAGGTCATGTATCAGGATATGCCGGTTCATATCGCACTGGAGACAATGGCAGGAAAAGGAAGCGAGATCGGGCGTGAGTTTGAAGAACTAAAAAGAATCTATGATGGTGTAAAATATCCAGAGAAATTAAGAGTCTGCTTCGATACTTGTCATGTGAGCGACAGCGGCTTAGATCTGTCTGGAGAAGGATTTGAAAATGTCATTGACCAGTTTGATAAGACGATCGGCAAAGACCAGATCGCAGTCTTTCATATCAATGACAGTAAGAATGTGATCGGTGCAGGAAAAGCCGTCATGAAAATCTTGGATTTGGAACGATCGGATTTGAGACGTTAAATCACATCGTACATCACAAAGACTTTGAACAGGTACCTAAGATTTTAGAAACACCATACATTAAAGCGGAAGACAGCAAGAAATCCTATCCGCCATACAAATATGAGATTGAGATGTTAAAACAGGAACAGTTTGATCCGCAGATGAAGGAAAAGATTTTGGAGGATAACCAGAAATGAAAGTAACATTTATTGAACATAGTGGTTTTATGGTTGAGATGGAACAAAATGTTCTGCTGTTTGATTACTATCAGGGAGAAATCCCGTCATTTGACGGCAGTAAGACTCTCTATGTCTTTGCATCACACAGCCATGCCGATCATTATGATCCAGCAATCTGGAAACTAAAAGAACAGTATAAAGATATTCATTATATTCTTTCTGATGATATCAAAGATAACGAAGATGCAGTCGTTATGAAAGCACATGAAAAAAGGAAGTTGCTGGAATCGAAATAGAAACTTTAAGATCAAATGACATGGGAGTAGCATTTCTTGTGAAAGTGGAAGGAAAGACAATCTACCATGCAGGGGATCTTAACTGGTGGCATTGGAATGGAGAACCAGAGGAAGATAATGAATATTACAAGAAGACCTTTCAGGATGAGATGAAATATCTGGAAGGAAAGAAGATCGATCTTGCATTTATGCTCCTTGATCCAAGACAGGAAGATAAGTATTGCTGGGGAATGAATTATTTCTTAGAACATACGGACAGTAAAGTTGTATTCCCAATGCATTGCTTTGAGCATTACAAGATCAACCATCATTATTTAAACTGTGAAGATGGGCGCAGATGGAAGAATATCGTCAGAGATATCACAGGTGCAGGTCAGGTATTTGAAATCTGATTCCACTGACGTATCAGCCGTTCTAATGAATAAGAAGCATTCGCAGGGCTTGTGGAAGGCAGTTTCACAGCTTCAAATCCAGTCACTTTTTCACAATATTTATGATAAAGTTTATAAGCAGTCCCACCGTTGGTATAAATCTGGCGAATTGGGGCTGTTTTTAAAATGAATGAAAAATCATTTGGCACTGCATTTTTAATACTGCTGTCGCTGGAACCTTCAATATCGCAGGAAGCGATCACATCCCAGATGGCAATGTTGTGTCTTATAAAAACTCTTTTTTCTCCTCGATCGTTTCAGGCAGAGTATCCTCAAAGACTGCAGCAAGAACCTTCCAGAAACGGTTTTGCTTATGATGATAAAAAAACTGTCCCTCTCTAGACTTTACAGAAGGAAAAGAACCAAGGATCAGGATCTTTGATCGGTCATCATATACGGGAGGGATTTCATGAATCACATGAGTCATTTCAAAATTTCCTTTCTTATCGTATTTTTCTACAAATTTCAACTTCTATTTTATCAGATGATGCAGACAGAAGAAAGTTTTCGTCAGAAACTGTAAAAACTTGCAGGGCGTTACCGTCATGGTATGACAAAATATTTTTTAGAAATTTTCTATAATTGCATTATGTATTTCATCGAAATGTTTTTGGAACAATGGATCATGATCGCGTTCCAGCTAAAATTACTGGAATGGATCATACATAAAAGATGAAATTTTATAAAATATTTTGCCGCATCCATCTTTGGAAGTTTTTCAGGATGTCTTATACTTCAGCTTTATGACGAAGATCATGGACTGAAATTGGGATTGATGATCATTTCCATTGTTATGACGGTAAAGATATCTTGTGCATTTCCAATGAAAAAGCATGGAAATACAGCGTGTATCTTCTGGTGTTGAGTTTATTTACTGGTGGAATCTTTACAATGATAAAAAGCCAGATCATTCTGCCGTGGCTGATCCTTGCGACAGCCAGCTGCATGCTTGTAAGGTATTTGTATGTATCAGCCGTAAAAGATATGAATCACGACAAAGAATCTTTTTATCAAGTGGAATTTTAAGATCCTGCATAAGAATTAGAGGTTTGTGCATTCTTGGATACAGGAAAATTTTCTTATATGAACCAGTCAGTCAAAATGCCAGTATGTATTCTGGAAGAAGAAACATTTTTGAAGTATTTTCATGAGCCGTTGTTCAAGATGATAGAAAAGCAGGAAGCAGAGGGCATCCGCATGATTCCATATCAAAGTGTTGGAAGGGAACATGGGATGATGCCGGCAGTGATGGCAAATGATATGAAAATCACGAAAGAGGACCGGATAATAGAACACAAAAAGGCAGTGATCGCCATATCCAAAGTATCCCTTTCCAAATGGGGAGCTTACGAAATGTTACTACATCCGGATCTGATCAAAAATGGGAGGTAATGATTGTGTTAAAGTTGAGCTTGGTAAGTGGAAGAAGGACATTTTTTGGAAGAGGAAATGAGATTCATTATATTGGGGGAACGGAGATACTTCCAGCACCGCTTGATACAGCGGAGGAGCAGAAAATGATCCATATGTTAGGAACTGTCAATGAAGAAACGGCAAGAAGCATGCTGATCGAGAGAAATCTACGATTGGTTGTATACATAGCAAAGAAATTTGACAACACGGGAATCGGTGTGGAAGATCTGATTTCGATTGGTACGATCGGTCTGATCAAAGCGATCAATACATTTAACCCGGCAAAGAAGATCAAACTTGCGACTTATGCATCCAGATGTATCGAAAATGAAATTTTGATGTATTTAAGAAGAAATAACAAGACAAAAATGGAAGTTTCCATCGATGAGCCATTAAATGTAGACTGGGATGGAAATGAATTATTATTATCCGATATCCTTGGAACCGATGAAGATATCATTTACAAGGACTTAGAACATGAAGTAGATAAGAAACTTCTGACAAGAGCCATGACGATCCTTACGGACCGCGAGAAAATGATCATTGAATTAAGGTTTGGGATCAATCAAAAAGAAGGAAAAGAAAAAACACAGAAAGAAGTCGCTGATATGCTTGGAATTTCACAATCTTACATATCAAGACTGGAGAAAAAGATCATCAAACGCCTGAAAAGAGAGATGATCAAGATGGGATGTGTATAAATTTACAGAAAAATTAAGAAAATGTTCACTTTCTGCCGAAAAAAATATGATATGATAAATGTGGAAGAAAAAATAAGGAAACGATCATACTTAGGAGGCAGAGATGAAAATGAAGAGAAGTGAAAAACTAGGAATGTTTACTGGATTGGTTGTTGGGGTACTCTTATTGCTGATCAGCGTGTTTATGATATTTCAGACAACATGCAAAGTCTGGGGTGCAGAGAAACCAGCCAATGCAACACAGCAGGGAATTGATGTAAGTTCGCATCAGGGCAAGATCGATTGGGAACAGGTAAAGAACAGTGCTTTGGCAGATTATGCGATCATCCGATGTGGATATGGTGTAAATCAAACAGATAAAGATGATAAGTATTGGGACTACAATTCCAGTGAATGTGAGAGACTGGGGATCCCTTATGGAACTTACCTGTATTCTGGAGCTGATACAACAGCGAAAGCAAAAAGCGAAGCAGAACATGTTGTCAGACTTTTACAGGGAAAGAATTTAACATATCCGATTTATTATGATATGGAAGCTGATATGTTAAATCAGTTAAGCAGCACACAGATCGGAAATATTGCAAAAACATTTTTGAATACGATGGAATCTTATGGATATAAAAATGTCGCAGTTTACAGTAACAAATACTTATTTGAAACGAAACTGACAGCATCTGTATTTTCTGATTACCCAAAATGGATTGCACAACATAGTAACAAATGTACATATCAGGGAAGTTATCATATGTGGCAGTATTCAACACAAGGTGTGATCCCTGGAATTTCAGAAAAAGTTGATTTAAATTATAAGATCGGAAACTGGACTTATGCAGGATACAGTTCAGCAAAGAAAACAGTTGTTGTTAAACCCAAAGCAACAACGATCAAGAGCTTAAGGAAGAGTGGAAAGAAAGCGGTCAAGATCACATATAAGAAGGTTTCAGGAGTCAGTGGATACCAGATCTATATGTCCACAAAGAAGAAATCAGGATAATAAAAAGATCGCAACACTTTCCTCTAAGAAATCATCTTATACCAAAGGAAACTAAAAAGGAAAGAAATATTATTTTAAGGTCCGCACAATGAAAAAAGTATCCGGCAAGTACAGATACAGCAGTTTTTCCAAAGTAAGATCGATCAAACGATAAAAATATCAATGCGGCATCGAAAGCATGAGAATAAGCTTTCGGTGCCGTATTTTTATGCAAAAATCAAACCGACCCCCTTTTCAATCTGTTCCATTTGTAGTAGCATAAAGGATATCAATGAATAG
>ENA-OQOA01000340-OQOA01000340.1-human-gut-metagenome-genome-assembly--contig:-NODE-340-length-21972-cov-3.888304_pt1 | contig 21972 bp, 25 predicted proteins | sample MGYA00242633_ERZ504888 | MGnify/ENA primary metagenome ERZ504888 (study PRJEB26092, sample SAMD00036372) | human gut metagenome | host: Homo sapiens | study: EMG produced TPA metagenomics assembly of...
TATATCAGGAGATCGATTCGACCAACCGTGCCGCGAAGGAAGCGGCGGTAACCGGACTTGCCGGTCATGGTGGATGCGTTGTGGCAGGGAAGCAGACAGCAGGAAGAGGACGGAGAGGCAGAAGCTTCTATTCTCCGGAGGAAGCAGGACTCTATCTCAGTGTTATACTTAAACCTCGCGGGAGCCTCAAGGAGAGCCTTCTGCTCACCGCAGAGGCGGCTGTGGCAGTCTATAAGGCTGTCCTTCGGACTACTGGTATCTCACTTGGAATCAAGTGGGTGAATGACCTCTATTACAATGAGAAGAAGGTCTGCGGCATCCTGACAGAAGCTGTCACAGACTTTGAGAGCGGAGATATTGACTTTGCCGTAGTTGGGATCGGGCTGAATCTGTATGAGGCAGAGGGCGGATATCCGTCTGAGATCAGGAATGTTGCCGGAGCCCTGTATGAGAACCGGGAAGCGGCAGCAGGACTGGATCGTAACCGTCTTGCCGCTGAGATCATCAATGCCCTTCTGGAAGAGACAAGAGAGCTGCGTTTACCTCCTGAATATATCCAGCAGAATCTTGTCCCGGGAAGGGAGATCCAGATCGTGGACGGGCAGGATATCCGTAAGGCGAAGGCACTGGAGATCTGTCCGGACGGAAGGCTCAAAGTACAGGAGTCTGACGGCTCTTTGTCTATTTTAGCCTATGGAGAGGTCTCACTTATAATATGAAATTATATTTTAATATAATTGTGCAATGTGTATAGAATCGGCTGATCTTTTCGGACAAAATGGGGAGAATGGATATTGACTTTTTTTTGACAAAGCGTAAAATAAAGGAATCAAATGACAGACCGGTATGACCAATATGTTGGTTCGGTCGGAGAAAAGGAGGGAGAAAGACGGGGAATTTATCAGCCACATTGGCAGAAGAGCTTGAGAGCAAGACATTGTTACGATACCAGTGTTCGGCGGAATACCGATTGCAGAGAGCGTCGCGGTTACCTGGGTCATTATGGCCGTTCTGGTAATACTTTCTCTGATACTGGTTCGAAATCTTAAAGTCGAGAATCCAGGCAAAAAACAGCTTCTTCTGGAATCAGGAGTAAGTTTCCTTCAGGATTTCTTTGTGGGAATTCTGGGAGAAGAGGGAAAACGGTATGTCCCTTATCTGATGTCAACCGTAATTTTCATTGGAATAGCCAATATAGCAGGTGTGTTTGGGTTTACACCACCGACAAAGGACATGAATGTTACCATAGCATTGTCGCTTATGAGCATTATTCTGATCGAATATGCAGGATTTCATAAGAGAGGACTTAAGGGATTCCTTAAGAGCTTTGCAGAGCCTGTGCCGATCATGCTTCCGATCAATATTCTGGAGCTTGCGATCAGACCAACATCTCTGTGTATGCGATTATTTGGTAATGTTCTGGGAAGCTTTGTTGTAATGAAATTGCTTGAATTTATATGTCCGGCAATTCTTCCCATACCGTTCAGTCTGTATTTTGATTTCTTTGACGGATTCATACAGGCTTATGTATTTGTATTTTTGACATCCTTGTTCATCAAGGAAGCAATCGAGTAAGACAAAAGAAAATTTGATATCTATTCAGGAGGAAAAAAGTATGTCAACATTAGTAGCAATCGGAGCAGCTATCGCAGTTCTTACAGGTATTGGAGCAGGTATTGGTATTGGTATCGCAACTTCCAAGGCAGTTGAAGCTATCGCAAGACAGCCGGAAGCAGAGAGCAAGATCAGTAAGAACCTGCTGTTAGGATGTGCCCTTGCCGAGGCAACAGCTATTTACGGTTCGTAATCGGACTTCTGATCATCATCATGCTGGGCTAATGATAAAGACCGAAAATACAGAGAGGCAGGTGGACCAGGTGATAAAAATTGACATCAACCTTGTCTTTACGATCATCAACCTGTTAGTTCTTTATTTATTGATGAAGAAGTTTTTATTCGGACCGATCATCAAAGTGATGGACGTAAGAAAGGCTATGATCGATCAGCAGTTTGCAGGAGCAAAAGGAGCAGGAGGATCAGGCGAAGGCACTTAAAGAACAGTATGAGGGTGCATTGAAATCCGCCAGAGAAGAATCCTTCCAGATTATGGAACAGGCCAGAAAAGAGGCCAAAGCACAGGCAGACAAAACTGTGGAAGATACACAGGCAAAGGTATCTGCAATGCTTGCCAAAGCGCAGGAGGACATCAACACAGAGCGCGAGAATGCTATGCGTCAGATGAAAGATGATGTTGCCTCTCTTGCTATGGAAGCTGCCGGTAAAATTATTGGTAAAAACAGTGGAGCAGACCAGGATTTATCCTTGTATGACCAATTTATAGAAAAAGCAGGTGATCCAGATGACAGTGACCGCCGTTAATTATGCAAAAACTCTGTATGACCTTTCTGTTTCCAGAAAGGTCATACAGAATACAAAAGAAATATTTCGGAAGGTTCCTGAACTCGCACAGAGTCTGAAGAACCCATTGGTACCATTTGAGATCAAGGAAAAAGTGATCGACAGAGTGATCCCTGAGGAAATGAAGAGTTTCATCAAGGTCGTCTGCAAGCATCACAGAATTGATCTGATCGAGGAAATTTTTGAAGATTACGAAGAACTGTGCCGACAGCATGAGAAGACCATACACGCAGTCATGCGTTATGTAACAGCACCGAAGGATGCACAGCTTGATGGTATCAGAGCATTTTTATGCCGGGAATTTGGGGCGCAGAAAGCCGAAATAGAAATGATAGAAGATAAAAGCCTGATCGGAGGATTTGTCCTTCTGGCAGGCGGAAGCGAATATGACTGGAGCCTGCGGGGACGTTACCGCAAGCTGGAACAGAAATTGACCCGGAGGTGAACACGTTGAGTGCAATCAATCCAGATGAGATTATTTCCATTCTGAAAGAAGAAATAGAGAATTATGATGAAATCAGCCAGAACCAGGAAGTAGGAACGGTCATTTCCGTAGGAGATGGAATTGCAACTGTTTATGGAATTGATCACGCTATGTATGGCGAGGTTGTAGTATTTGAAAACGGACTCAAGGGAATGGTTCAGGATATCCGTACAAACAGCATGGGATGTATTCTGTTTGGTAAGGATACCGGAATCAAGGAGGGAACCAAAGTAACCAGAACTGGTAAACAGGCAGGTATCCCTGTTGGTGATGGTTTTGTTGGACGAATCGTCAATGCTCTTGGAGCCCCGATCGACGGTAAAGGTGATATCAAAGAACAGGACTATCGCCCGGTAGAGAATCCGGCACCTGGAATCATTGACCGTAAATCCGTAAATGTACCGCTGGAAACAGGAATCCTTTCACTTGATTCCATGTTCCCGATCGGACGTGGACAGCGAGAACTTATCATTGGTGACAGACAGACCGGTAAGACTTCCCTTGCAATCGATACCATCCTGAACCAGAAGGGTAAGGATGTGATCTGTATTTATGTGGCAATCGGTCAGAAGGCATCTACGGTAGCCAAAGTTGTATCCAACCTTGAGAAATATGGAGCTATGGAATATACCACAGTATTTTCTTCAACTGCAAGTGACTGTGCACCGCTTCAGTATATCGCTCCTTATGCGGGAACCGCTCTTGCTGAGTATTTTATGTACAAGGAAAAGATGTCCTTATGTTTATGATGATTTAAGTAAGCATGCAGTTGCATATCGTGCACTGTCACTGCTTCTGGAGCGTTCCCCGGGACGTGAAGCATATCCTGGTGACGTATTCTACCTTCATTCCAGACTTCTGGAGCGTTCCAGCCGTCTGAGTGATAAGCTGGGCGGAGGTTCCATTACAGCACTTCCAATCATCGAGACACAGGCAGGAGATGTATCTGCATACATTCCAACCAACGTTATTTCCATCACAGACGGACAGATCTTCCTCGAGAGTGACCTGTTCTTCTCAGGTATGAGACCGGCGGTCAACGTAGGTCTTTCCGTATCCCGAGTTGGTGGTGCTGCACAGGCAAAAGCCATGAAGAAAGCAGCAGGAAGTGTCCGTATCGATCTGGCTCAGTATCGTGAGATGGAAATCTTTACACAGTTCAGTTCTGATCTGGACGAGGCTACAACTCAGCAGTTGAAATACGGAAGTGGACTTATGGAACTTCTGAAACAGCCGCTTTCAAGCCCGTTAAGTCTTCATGAGCAGGTCATCACTCTTTGTGCGGCAACACACAAGGCAATGATGCACGTGGAAACCAAGAAGATGAAGAAGTATCAGAGAGATATGCTGGACACTTTGACAGTGCTTATCCGGAAATCGGAAGAGAGATCGAGGAGAAGAGACAGCTTCCGGATGAACTGGCAGAAAAGATCGTGAAAGTGGCAGAAGAATTTGCAGATAAGAGCAGGTAGGTGTTGATATGGGCAGTACGAAAGAGATTCAGACTCGAATGAAAAGCATTCAGGACACCATGAAGATCACCAATGCCATGTATATGATCTCTTCATCCAAGATGCAGAAGGCCAAAAGAATCCTGTCCGATACAGAGCCGTATTACTATAATATGCAGGCAGCAATTTCCCGAATCCTGCGTCATATGCCGGATACAGAGCATCCTTTTTTCAGTATCCGTCATAAGATTGCGGAGGAAGACCGTAAGATCGGCTGTATCGTAGTTACCGGTGATAAGGGTATGGCAGGTGCCTATAACCATAATATCCAGAAAATGACAGAACAGTTTATGGCAGAGCATGAGCACTGCAAGCTTTATGTGCTGGGTATGGTAGGCCGTCAGTATTTCACGAAGAAACATATGGATATCGCAGAGAACTTTCCATATACAGTACAGAAACCGACCATGCACAGAGCGCGCCTGATCTCAGAGGAGATTGTCAGAGCGTTCCTGGACAGAGAACTGGACGAAGTCCGTATTTTCTATACGGAGATGCAGAGTGCAGTTGCCATGGAGCCGGTGAATATGCAGCTTCTTCCATTGAAGAAAGCAGAGTTCCTGCCAAATCAGGCAATGCTTGCGGATATGCCACAGGAGGAAATCGTGCTGTCACCATCAGCCGATGTACTTCTGAATACCATGATCCCAAATTACCTGACCGGTCTGATTTATGGATGTCTTGTAGAAGCGTATGCCAGTGAAAATAATGCCAGAATGATGGCAATGCAGTCCTCTACGGACAGTGCAAAGAAGATGCTCAGGGAGTTATCCATTGAGTACAACCGTGCGCGTCAGGCTGCCATCACACAGGAAATCACTGAGATTGTCAGCGGTGCAAAAGCACAAAAAGGAAGTGACGACGATGAACAAGGTAAAATTGTACAGGTTATGGGACCTGTTGTAGACGTTGTTTTTGAAGATGGAAATCTTCCTGAGATCAAGGATGCCCTTGAGGTAGAGAACAACGGTAAAAGATGTGTAATGGAAGTTTCCCATCATCTGGGAAACAATATGGTACGCTGCATTATGCTGAGCGCAAGCGAAGGCTTACAGCGTGACAGAGAAGTCATCGCCACAGGAAGCGGCATTAAGGTTCCTGTAGGTGATAAGACACTGGGACGTTTATTTAACGTACTTGGTGATACAGTAGATGACGGTCCTTCCCTTGAGGGAGAACAGAAATGGGTCATCCACAGAGATCCGCCGGATTTCGAACATCAGAAACCGGCTGTAGAAATCCTGGAAACAGGTATTAAGGTTATCGACCTTCTTGCACCATATGCAAAAGGTGGTAAGATCGGTCTGTTCGGTGGTGCCGGTGTTGGTAAGACAGTCCTGATTCAGGAGCTGATCCAGAACATTGCCACAGAGCATGGCGGATATTCCATTTTCACAGGTGTTGGAGAGCGTTCCCGTGAAGGTAACGACTTATGGTCAGAAATGAAAGAGTCCGGTGTTCTTGAAAAAACAGCCTTAGTGTTCGGACAGATGAACGAGCCACCGGGATCCCGTATGCGTGTTGCTGAAACCGGACTGACAATGGCTGAGTACTTCAGAGATGAGGAACACAGAGATGTGCTTCTTTTCATTGATAATATTTTCCGTTTTGTACAGGCTGGTTCCGAGGTTTCCGCCCTTCTTGGACGTATGCCTTCAGCCGTAGGTTATCAGCCAACACTGGCTACTGAGATGGGTGAACTTCAGGAACGTATCGCTTCTACTAAGGATGGTTCTGTAACATCTGTACAGGCTGTCTATGTACCTGCCGATGACCTGACTGACCCGGCTCCTGCAACTACATTTGCTCATCTGGATGCAACAACCGTTCTTTCCAGAAAGATCGTAGAGCAGGGTATTTATCCGGCCGTTGACCCGTTGGAATCTACTTCCCGTATCCTGGAGCCGGATGTTGTAGGTGAAGAACATTATGAAGTAGCACGTAAAGTACAGGAAATCCTTCAGAAATATAAAGAACTTCAGGACATCATTGCTATTCTTGGTATGGAAGAGCTTTCTGAAGAGGATAAGAGCACTGTATTCCGTGCAAGAAAGATCCAGAAGTTCCTTTCTCAGCCGTTCCATGTAGCTGAGAACTTCACAGGTATCAAGGGTAAATATGTTCCTCTGAAAGAAACCATCCGTGGATTCAAGGCAATCGTTGATGGTGAGATGGATCAGTATCCGGAAAATGCTTTCTTCAATGTTGGTACAATTGAGGATGTCATCGAGAAAGCAAAGACTGAGATGGGTCAGGAATAAGGAGCGGATTTTATGGCAGATACATTTGGTCTTGAGATTTATGCCAGTAATAAGCTGGCGTTTGCAGGACGTGCCAAAACCCTGACAATCCCGGCTGTTGACGGTGAGCAGGCCTTTCTGGCACAGCATGAGAATATTGTTGCTGCTATCATTCCGGGAGAAATGCGTTTCGAGGAAGCTGATGGCACAAAGCATGTTCTGGCTGTGAGCAGTGGGTTTGTGGAGATGATCAATAACCGTGTGAAGCTGTTCTGTCTGACGGCAGAGAGTCCTGAGGAGATTGATATCCGCAGGGCGCAGGAAGCGAAGGAGAGAGCAGAAGAGCAGATGAGACAGAAGCAGAGTATTCAGGAGTATCATATGAATCAGCTGGCTCTGTCCAGAGCTATGGCACGACTGAGGGTTACGAGTCATAAAGAAATTTAAAGAAACAAAATATATCAATAAAAAGCATCTTTGGATGGTCTGATGAAGGCTTTCCGTAGATGCTTTTATTGCTTTGTACCATGTTCTGACTTGTTTCTTAGCTGGTGAAAATTATTTTTGCAGAGTCCATTTTCTGTTTGAATTATTTCCAATTGGAGATACATCAGGTATTTCTTTTAAAATAGCCCGGGTTCGCGGAAGACTTAATCCAATATATTCAGCAATATCACTGGTTTTTGAGATATTGTTTTTAGATAAATACTCTCTGATTTTTTCTATATTTTCCAAAGTTTTTTGGTTTTGTTTTTATGACAGGATTTATTCGCTTGTTTTTTATCGCTTGTTTTTATCGCTTGTTTTTTATCGCTTGTTTTTATCGCTTGTTTTTATCGAAGCTAAGAATCAGAAGAGTTCTGTCTGGATCAAATTGTTCTTCTATAACTGGTTCAACCCAGCCTTGATCCTCCCATGTGTTAAAAATGTTGGGTACTCCGCTGCCGGCACGCTCGCCGATATTGATCAGATTAAACATTTTCATGAGTACTTTGTTGCGAGGATCAGAAATTCCCCCTTTTTTCATTTGTTGTTTTCCTGTTCTGGAATATCCTGGATTTTCAAATACTATTCTGTCAGCTTCTTTTCGGACTACAATGCCTCGAACACCATAAAAGTCTGCATTTATCAAACAGTTTGCGAGGGCTTCCCTCAATGCTTCATGTACGGGAGTATCATCAATACGGTTTCCATCGATTGTTTTAAAAGGTACCTTGATATCTTTAACAAGTTTATTATATACTCGGAAGTAAAAATCACATATATTACCGGACCATTCACCGGAACTTGACTGTAAGCGATCGGTCCAGCGTATAGTTGGATCCAGAATTTCACGATAATCTAAAAAATATTCAGGGAAATGTCGTACAATGTTATATTCATCTCCAAACATTAGCATTCCTGCAGCTGTTGGATGAAGGCATTTATCAATATTGGAAATGGCAGCAGCTCCTATGCTGCGTAAATATTCAGAATCATTTAAACGGCCAAATGGATGTGCAGGTTTAAGGGCTCGATGTCTGTTGCGATATCCCTGAATGGTTTCATAATTTAGGTCGCTTATTGGAACATCATCCAGTACATCCATATCCATAGTGTTGTCTGTCTGGTCGCGGAGCATGGCTTTCACCTGAAGTTTGGTACAATGATAGTCTCCTTCGTGATTTCTTCGAAATGTTCCGCCAAATATATCATCATTAATATACACAGGTTTTTGTTCTCTGTTTGCCATAGGAACATAAATCACGATGATAGTATCTTCATCCTTCTCATATATCTCTACATCCTGATCAGATAGAAGATTTACGTTGACCTTTTTTCGATTATTGATTGTATCCCAGAAATGTTTTAACAGCTTGTCCCTGTCTGTACTTTTTAAACCTGTAGTTCTCCAGGTTCCATCTTTGTTTTCGGCAACTCCCAGAATAATTACGCCGCCATAACAATTTGCAAAAGCAGAGTAAGTCTCCCATAAAGAAGAAGGAAGGCCGCCATTTGCTTTTTTTACTTCGCGCCGGTTATCTTCTTTATATAAGTTGAACTTTGTAATATCAAAAAAATGTACCATTGTTATTACCTCTTTTTGAAACCAATAATTTGTCTTTATTATACCGTACAGAACTGAAAAATGGCAATGGCTATAATTAAAGAATATTTGTCGAAATTGCCACAGGTATAGAGTGCTTCACATTAATTCTGGAAACAGATATTCTGTTTTGCGAGTACAGGATATCGGATTAGGACTGTTGTATCCAGATTTTCACGATGCATATCGACAGCATTGATCTGATGATTTTCATAGGTGGTATAATAATAAATTCCCTTTGTTGTGTTGCAGCAGGAAGTGTAGAGAGTGATCTCATATTTGCCTTTTGCTACTTCGCAGCAGCCACGCTGCTGATCTACGGAGCCGAGGATGTGGAAGAACTGGCTGACGCTTTCGAGTTCGGAGTCGCCGGACCTGGAGTTCATTTTTGTGAAGGCAACTTTGGCAAAGCGGGAGGCGGAGGAAAGGTCTCCCGGGAGGCCGAGGGCGCCCATACCGCGGCTGTAGGATTGGAGTTCTAATCCTGGAGCGAAGGTGTTCTCTGGTTGGCGAGGGGAGAGAGACTGGTAGTTGTTAAGCTGGAACATCTGCTGTGGGAAGGGTGGGTTATTGGTTAGTACCCCTACAGGATTTTCGTAGATATGGAAGCCGTCCTGCATGGATTCGATAACGAGGCAGCCGGAAGCATCTGCGAGGATCCAGTGGAGCTGAGCACATGGGAAGTTCTCACTGAACTGTGTGTTGGTGAGATTCATAGTTGAGAGTCTCTGGCGGGCTTCTTTTAAGGTGGCAAACTGGCTGAGAATCCATGGGATGAATTCGAACTGGGCTACGTTTTCTTTGTCCGATACTGGTTCTGCATAGACTGCATTTCCTACGAAATTCAGACCTGCCATGCCGAGACCTTTTTCATTAATGGCATCATAGTAGAGTGGATAGTCTCCGGCCACATGAGCCATTCCGATGATGGCATAGTGAGAGTCAGGGGCTTTATCAGAATGACGGAAATGGAATGGGTAGTTTCGTGGTGTGATGGTGATTTCATCACCGTAGGAAAATTCATAATCAAGGGTTCTGCCGAAATAGAAATCTTTTGTTTTATAAGTTGCTGCTGTGCACATATTTTCTTACCTCCTGGTGCCAAAATAGATATACTTGTAGAACGTGTATATTTTGAAGAATATTACCACAATCTTTTGTTTTATGCAATATACAGATTTTGTTTTTTGCACAGATAAAAATTGGGTTATATTGCTGGTAAGAAAAAAAATCATGATGTATACTGGTATCAGATAACTATTCAGCAGTCCGTTATCCCGCGAGGTACTGAAAGAGTTTCAATTTCGGAAAATAAGCAAATCATAAGATTAAAAGCAAGGAGGATCAGGAATGAAGTTCACAGAAGGTTACTGGGAGAAAAATGAACGCGCAAACGCATCCTATGCGATGCAGGCTTTTACAGCGGAGGCAATTCCGGGAGGAATGAGAATTGTTTCTCCATTCCGCCAGATCACAGACAGAGGCGGTGCTCTGGATGTAGGAACTATCACTACAGAATTTACTTCTGCACGTAAAGATATTATAAGCGTAAGAAGTTATCATTATGAAGGCTATGTAAAAGGTGAGCCAAGATATGAGCTGAATGAGGATCCGCAGGAAACAGAGGTTGAGATTACAGAAGATGAAGCTGTGATGAAAGCCGGAAGAATGACAGTAAGAGTGGACTTGAAAGACTTTAAGATCACATATGAAGCAGATGGAAAAGTTCTCACAAACATCGGATTCCGCAATCTTGGCTATATGCAGTATGACAGAGCTACTCTGACAAAATTCCCGGAACCAAACTATATGGCAGCACAGTATCAGCCATATATGGTAACAGAGCTTTCTCTTGCACCTGGAGAATGTGTATATGGTCTGGGTGAGAGATTTACAGCGTTTGTAAAGAACGGTCAGGTTGTTGATATCTGGAATGAAGATGGCGGTACAGCTTCTCAGATTTCTTATAAAAATATTCCGTTCTATGTAACAAGCAAACATTATGGCGTATTCGTAGACCACAGTGATCATGTTTCCTTCGAAGTTGCAAGTGAAAAGGTTGAGAATGTGGGATTCTCTGTGAAAGGTGAAGAGATCAGATATCATATTATTTACGGAGATGACATTAAGGGTGTGATCGAGAACTACACAGATCTTACAGGAAAACCGGCATTGCCGCCTGCATGGTCCTTTGGATTATGGCTTTCCACATCCTTTACAACAAACTATGATGAAGAGACGACCAATTCCTTTATCCAGGGAATGGCAGACAGAGATATTCCATTGAGTGTATTCCATTTTGACTGCTTCTGGATGAAAGAGTTCCACTGGTGTGATTTTGAATGGGATTCCAGAATCTTCCCGGATGTACCGGGAATGCTGAAACGTTATAAGGATAAAGGACTTAAGATCTGTGTATGGATCAATCCATATATTGCACAGGGAACTAACTTCTTTAAAGAGGGTCTGAAGAACGGATACCTGGTACAGCGTGCAGACGGAAGAGGAATCAAGCAAATCGACAACTGGCAGCCTGGCATGGGCCTGGTTGACTTTACAAATCCGGATGCAGTGAAGTGGTATCAGAATAAGCTGAAAACTTTGCTTGATATGGGTGTTGACTGTTTCAAGACAGACTTTGGCGAGAGAATTCCGGTCGATGTGAAATATTATGACGGTTCAGATCCGGTTTCTATGCATAATTATTATACATACCTTTACAACAAGGCAGTATTTGATCTGCTGAAGGAAGTAAAGGGTGAAGGTGAAGTAATCCTTTTTGCGAGAAGTGCTACAGCAGGCGGACAGCAGTTCCCGGTTCACTGGGGCGGTGACTGTTCTGCAACCTATGCTTCCATGGCTGAGAGCTTAAGAGGTGGTCTGTCCTTTGCTTTATCAGGATTCTCTTTCTGGAGTCATGATATGGGCGGGTTTGAAATGACAGCAGCACCGGATGTATACAAACGCTGGCTGCAGTTTGGTCTTCTTTCCACACACAGCCGTCTCCATGGTTCCAAGAGTTATCGTGTACCGTGGTTGTTTGATGAAGAAGCTGTAGATGTATGCCGTAAGTTTACAAAGCTGAAATTAAGATTACTCCCATACCTGTATTCTATGGCCGTAAAATCACACAAGACAGGTATTCCGTCCATGCGTGCAATGATCATGGAATTTAACGATGATCCTGCAACCAAATATCTGGATATGCAGTATATGTTAGGTGACAGTATTCTGGTTGCACCAATCTTCAACAAAGAAGGTCATGCAGAATATTATCTGCCGGCAGGAAAATGGACTCATCTTTTAAGCGGAGAAGTCAAAGAAGGCGGAAGATGGTATGAAGAAGATTATGATTTTTCTTCACTGCCTGTATTTGTAAGAGAGAATACTCTGCTTCCGATTGGTGCTGTAGATACTACCGTTGATTATGAACTGGAGAAAGATGTACAGATTCAGGTTTATGAAGTAAATGAAACTGCATCCTGTGAGGTAGTGACGCGTAAAGGAGAGACAGCTTTTACAGTAAAAGCTGTAAGAGAGGGAAATAAACTCACTCTGGAAGCTTCAGCAGAAAATGGAGGTATGACCTATCTGCTGAGAAATATTCATGAAATAGCCGATGTTACTGGTGGAAGCATAGTGAAAGATACAGAAAATGGTATTATCATTGTACCGGAAGGATGCAGACAGGAAATCGAACTCTAATTGACAGGTGCATGATATTCTTTCTGTGAAGTGCATTATAGCCGGGTTTATGTTACTGTTCAATTTGTTCTCAGTAATACACTTCGCATAGTATATTTCGGGATAGCAGCGTGTGGACAGGTAACAAGTTTATAAATATTTTAGAAATTCGACAAAAAATAGGACTGGACAAATGGATTGTCCGGTCCTATAATAATATTCACCAGAGTTCTTCTGGTGATTCAATCCCGTCAGTTCGGCGGTTAATTCCACTTTATTTTTTTAAAATACCAAAGAAGAGACTGACTGTTTCATATTGTATGAACAGTATCGAAACAGTTGCGAAAAATATAAGACTGGAGGTGATGCAATATGCATTTTTTCACCTTTTTCCTGTAACGGTTGCCGGGACTGCCATGATCATGGATATCCGTACAGCAAAAGTTGATAACGGATGGATTATTTTTTCCATGTCTGTGGGACTGTTTGTCTGTATATGGCAAAAGAATATTACGGGAATTGGATTTTTTATAATGGGAAGCGTAATGCCGTTATTTCTTATGATCCTCTTTGCTTTTGGGATGATAGGTGCCGGAGATATTAAATTATTCTGCGCACTGGGAGGGATAATGGGCTGTGAATCTATCATAAAATGCATCTTTATTTCTTTTCTGACAGGTGCAGGTATTTCTGCCGCACTTCTGATCTTTAACCACAATTTCTGTGAACGTGTCCTTTATTTTATTGAATATGTGAAATATACAGTCAGTACGGGAAAGATTAGTTCCTATCGGAGAAAAAGTATTGCTGCTCCTGAAAATTTCCATTTTACGATTCCTGTTTTTATAAGTGTGTTGTTATATGCAGGAGGTATCTATTGAAAAGAAATATTTTTGCAGTATGCGATCTGGAAGTGGATTATGCGCTGAACTTTATGGACTATATGAACCGGAAGAAGAATATTCCCTTTGAGATACAGGCATTTACATCTGTAGAGAACCTGATCGCCTATGGGAAACAAACACATATAGAGTTGCTGTTGATCTCCGGGCGGGCTATGTGCCGGGAAGTCCGGGATCTGGATATCGGGAAGATCATCATTTTGTCGGAAGGGGTACACCCTCCGGAACTTGACCAGTATCCAAGTGTGTATAAATATCAGTCTTCTTCTGATGTTCTCCGGGAAGTGATGGCATGTTATGGCGCCGAAAAAAAGACAGTAGCAGATCAGATTGCTGTATTAAAAAAGACAACAGAAATTATTGGAATATTTTCACCTCTGGGACGTTGTCTGAAAACCTCTTTTGCATTGACACTTGGACAGATACTTGCCAAAGAACGAGCCGTTCTTTATCTGAATATGGAAGAATATTCTGGATTTGAAGAATTGATGGGAAAAGGTTTTGCTCACAATCTGAGTGATCTTCTTTATTATGTGAGACAAGATAACCAGAATCTTCTCTATAAGATGAACAGTATGATACAGACGATCAATAATCTGGATTACATTCCGCCTGTGCAGATGCCGGCAGACATCCGTACAACAGCCTGGCAGGACTGGGAACGGCTTTTTCAGATGCTTATACTTGACAGTTCTTATGAAGTGATTGTGCTGGATATTGGATGTGGGATTGATGAAAATTTCCAGCTGCTGGATATGTGTAAGAAGATTTATATGCCTGTATTGTCTGATGCTGTTTCACAGTGTAAGGTTGCGCAGTTTGAGAATCTGGTCCGAATCTGGGATTATCCTCAGATTCTGGAAAAGACGGAAAAGATAAATCCACCGTTTCATATGGCAACCTGCCTGTCACCTGCGTATGTTGAACAGCTGATGTGGAGTGAACTGGGAGATTATGTGCGGAACCTTCTGAGGAAAGAAAGCCAGAAAAAAGAAAATTAAAAAGTTCCGGAAAGATGCTGTAAAGGGAAAAAGGATGAACAAAGATGTATTTAGAAAGCTGCGGCAGATGCTGATGGAAGAACTGGATCTGTCCAGAGAATTATCGGATAAAGAAATCCTTGATGTAATTGATGAGCTGATTCTGAACCAGATAAAAGATGTCCGTCTTGCGCTGAAAGAAAAGGTACAGCTTCGTCAGGAACTGTTTTATTCTGTACGCAAACTGGATGTGCTTCAGGAACTGGTGGATGATGAGACAGTGACTGAGATCATGGTAAACGGACCGGATACCATTTTTGTAGAACGGGCCGGCAAGCTTATGAAATGGCATAAAAGTTTTACTTCTGCTGAAAAACTGGAGGATGTGATCCAGCAGATTGTTGGCAAATGTAATCGTGTGATCAATGAATCCATGCCGATCGTGGATGCAAGGCTGGAAAATGGTTCCAGGGTAAATGCTGTAATTTATCCGGTTGCATTAAATGGTCCGATTCTCACTATAAGGCGTTTTCCGGAACACCCCATTACAATGGAAAAGCTGATCGCACTGGGAAGTATCACACAGGAATGTGCAGAATTTTTGGAGAAGCTTGTGAAGGCCAGATATTCCATGGTCATAGGAGGCGGAACCGGAAGCGGAAAGACTACATTTCTTGCAGCAATGTCGGAATATATCCCCAGGGACGAAAGACTGATCACAATAGAAGATAATGCAGAACTTCGCATCAGGGGAATTGACAATCTGGTCCGGCTGGAAGCAAAGATGGCAAACATGGAAGGGGCAGTTTCCGTTACGATCAGAGATCTGATCAAATCTGCATTACGAATGCGTCCGGACAGAATCATAGTGGGAGAAGTCCGCGGCGGAGAGGCAATGGATATGCTTCAGGCATTGAATACAGGGCATGAAGGGTCGCTGTCTACTGCCCATGCCAATTCTGCCAGGGATATGTTATCCAGACTGGAAACAATGGTTCTGATGGGCGTTGATCTTCCATTGGAAGCAATCAGAAGACAGATTGCTTCCGGAGTGGATATTCTGGTACATCTGGGAAGAATGAGGGATAAATCAAGGAAATTGCTGGAAGTAACTGAGGTGTGCGGCTTTGAAAATGGAGAAATCCGTATTCGGCCGCTGTATCAATGGCAGGAAGGGAAAGGTCTTGTAAAGACGGCATCCCTCCTCCATGTGGAAAAACTGGAAAGAGCGGGGATTGAACTATGAAAGGGAAAGAAAAAGAACAGCTTTATCAGAAACGTAATTATGATCATTATCGTTTTTCTATGAAAGAACTTCTGAAATATATGGGACAGGCACTGGCGTTGTGCATAATGGCAGATTATCTTTTTTACAAAAGTAAATGGGTGTTGCTTCTTATGCTTCCCGTTCCTGTGTTTTATCTGAAATGGCAGAAAAATCGTATGATCAGGGAAAGACGGAAGAATCTGAATTATCAGTTTAAGGATGCACTTACTTCGCTGAGTGTTGCGGTTCAGGCTGGATATTCGGTGGAAAGCGCGGTAAAAACCTGTGTCAGAGATTTGGAGAGACTCTACGGAAAGGGAACGGATATTGTGGAGGAATTTCGCTATATTGAAAGCCAGCAGCATATCAGTGTTCCGCTGGAAGAGCTGTTTCTGGATCTTGGAGAAAGAAGTCAGATAGAAGATATCGAAAATTTTGCCTCTGTATTTTATACAGCCAAGCGTACAGGTGGTGATATGAACCGGGTAATTCAGAAGGTGTCTCGTATGCTTGGAGATAAGATTGACGTTAAAAAGAGATAGAGGCTACACTGGCAGCAAAGAAGTCAGAACAGATGATCATGAGTCTTATGCCTGTGGGAATTATCCTGTACTTGCAGATGACTTCACCGGGCTTCTTAAGTGTTCTTTATGGAAATCCCTTTGGAATTGCAGCAATGAGTATCTGTCTTGTCATTTATGCTGCGGCATACTGGCTTGGCAGAAGGATTGTAGATATTGAGGTGTGACAGTACAAATGTGGGTACATGTTGTCATTTTTGTTATGATCCTGTGTGCACTGACCGGCTGGAAAAAAGGATGGATTCCATCTTCCGGAATCGGAGGGAAGGATGGTATCAGACTTTTTGCGGTAGTAGCGATAGCCGGAAATCTGCTGGGCATGATCCTTACTTTGCAAAACGGTGGACAGGTGTATCCTCAGGGATACCGTCTGGAAAAGGAGGATACAGGATCATATGAGAAGGAATTTATGGTATCCGTTGATGGAGAAGAATCGGTCTCCATGTACATTCAGGTACCGGAGAAGGAACTGGAAGAGCAGGAGGAAGAACCGAAACAGAATAAGAAACTGACCAGAAAAGAACAGGCACAAAAAAGTATTGCAGAGGCAGTATCCCGGTATAACGAGCAGCGCAGTGATCCGGATTATTATTATCTTCCGGATAAGCTGAATGGAAAAAAGGTAAAATGGGAAAGTCCGACAGACACTTCCGGAATGCTTCTGACAGGACTGTTTCTTATTGCGGCAATGGTAATTCTTGTGATGAAAGGGAGAGAAGAACAGGTTCAGCTTCAGAAACGGTATGAAGAACTTCTTATGGATTATCCGGGACTGATCATGAAATTTACACTTCTGGTTCAGGCCGGGATGACTGTAAGAAAGGCATTCCAGAAAATTTCTCTGGATTATGGAAGAAAGAGAAAGCGGAATCCAAGACCTGCGTATGAAGAGATACGGATTGTCTGCTATGAGATGGAAAGCGGAGTTTCTGAAAGTGAAGCATACAGAAGATTTGGAGAAAGATGTGGTCAGGCAAAGTATAAAACATTTGCCACGCTTCTTATCCAGAATCTCCAGAAGGGCAGCAGACAGATGGCTGATATGCTTGAAAGAGAATCAACCGAAGCATGGGAAGAACGAAAGAGAAAAGCACGTGTTCTTGGAGAGGCTGCAGCCACAAAACTTCTGGTGCCGATGATCATGATGCTTATTGTCGTTATGGCAATTGTCATGATTCCTGCTTTTATGTCTTTCTACGGAGAAACATGATAAGGTGCTGCAGTAAATTCTGTGCAGCGTAAAGGGTGCTTTTGGATATGGAGGGAAAAAATGGGACAATTGATAAGACAGATAAAAAGAAAAACGGACTGATACGAAGATTCGCAGAGGAAGAAGACGCTGTAGGTGTTGTGGAGATCATTCTGATTCTTGTAGTCCTGATCGGGCTTGTCATTATTTTCAAAGAGCAGCTGACCGAACTGGTGCAGAGCATTCTTTCAAAGATCGCCAAACAGAGTAATTCTATTTAAGATGAAAAGAGAAGGAGGTGTACTTCCTGTATGAAATATTGCGGAAAGGAAAGAGGAAGCATTACATTATTTCTTGCATTAATACTCAGTCTGCTTTTGTCTCTTGTATGTACAAGTATAGAATCTGTACGTATGGCATCGGCCAGAACCCAAATACTCAACAGTATGGATATCGGACTTTATTCTGTATTTGGACAGTATGACAGGAAACTTCTTGAGGAATATGATCTGTTTGCGCTGGATGGTTCCATGGGAGGCGGGCAGCTTAATCTCGCAAAGATCTGCGATAATCTGGAATCCTATATGAAACCGGTGTTAAAGCAGAACAGTCAGAAACTTGAACTGCATCAGAGCGGACTTACCGGTTACCGGCTTCTGACAGATGAGTGCGGAGAGGTTTTTTATCAGCAGATTGTGCAGTATATGCAGGAAACTCTTGGAAGTCAGGGGGTACAGCTCCTTCTCAACAAAATGTCTGATCGAGAGAGAAAAACAGAAGAGGCGGATCTGAAAGCGAAACAGGCGGAGACAGGAGGCTCCATCGACAGATATGATTCAGAAATGAATCAGGCTTCTCAGAAAAGCCGGCAGGCAGCACAGGAAGCTGAAAACAGGCAGCAACAGGAAGGACAAATATCAACCCAGCCAGCACCGACGCAGCCACAGGCTGACAATCCCATCAGTATTATAAAAAGAATTATGAAAATGGGAATACTGGAGCTGGTTTTGCCACCCGGACGGGAAATTTCCACCCGGACAGTCAGCAAAGACACAATGGTTTCGGGAAGACAGCTGCAACAGGGAATGGAGATGCCGGACGGAGTGACAGCAGATAGCAGTTATACTTCCGGGGTTTTGTTTCAGCAGTATCTGATGAATCATCTGGGAAATTACACAGATCCGTCAAAAGAAAGTCTTGCATATCAGATGGAATATGTTTTTGGAGGAAGAGACAATGATATAGATAACCTTAAATCTGTGGCATCAAAGCTCTTGTTCATCAGAGAAGGCGTAAACTTTGCATGTTTGATGGCAGATAATGTAAAAAGAACAGAGGCACAGGCACTCGCTGCAGCCATTGCGTCGGGATTTCTGGTTCCTCCGGCAGCGGTAGTGATAGAGTCTGCATTGCTTTTATGCTGGGCATTTGCGGAGAGCGTACTGGATGTGAGAGAACTTTTTGCAGGAGGGAAGATTCCCCTTGTAAAAACTTCCGCAGACTGGCAAATTTCGTTGTCTAATCTTTCAAGTCTGATGGAAGGACTGGATTCCATGCGGAAAAACAATGAACATGGATTGTCCTATGAGGATTACCTTCAGGTTCTGATATTGCCTGTTTCAAAGGAAAAGAAAGTGATGAGAGCTATGGATATGATCGAAGATGCGATAAGAAAGAAAGGCAGGGCAAGTTTTTATATGGATTCCTGTGTTGTAGCTCTGGAGGCATTTGCGGAGGTAAAAGCAAACAGGAAAAAGGAATTTCAGGTGATACGTCAGTATTGTTATGAATGAACTGCTGAAAAGAGGTGTGAAAAGATGCTTTTACAGAAAGAAAAACAAAGCATTGAAGAAATCGGAAAAAAAGATAAAAAAATTTATGAAAGGAGAAAAGTCTCTCTAAGCAATATTTACGATCTTTTATTCCCCCAAAAGAGTCGGAAATATTTTCGGACAAATGCAAAAGAACATATTGGAGAAGTTTCTTCTGTAAAAGTATCTTTCTGCACCTCTTTTCGGGGAAAGATTAAGAAGGGAAGTCTGGCAGTAGAAACAGCACTTGTACTGCCGCTGTTCTTCCTGGGAATGGTTACGCTGATTTCGTTTATGGATATATATAAACTGCAGACGGAACATCTGACTGCATTGTGTACGAAGGCAAAACAGGCGGGAATGTATGCGTATCTTCCGGGTGGGGACAGTGTTGATGATATTACGCTGCCGGATATCTACACGTATAAACCCTTTGGTGGACTGATACCTCTTCCGGATGTTGTAGTTTATAACCATGTAAAAGTCCATGCATGGACAGGAACCGAATTTCCTGACAATGGAGGAGAGCAGGGAGAAACAGAACCGATGGTTTATGTAACTGCTTCGGGCAGTGTGTACCATAAAAATCCGGGCTGCAGCTATCTGAATGTTTCATTAAAACAAATTCCCGGAAGTTCCGCAAAATCTGCATCCAATAAGTACGGGGAGCATTATTCAGCCTGTGAAATCTGCAGCAGGAATCAGAATCCGGCAGGAGTGGTATATGTTACGGAACAGGGAAACAGATACCATAATCTGGAGTCCTGCAGTGGGCTGAAACGTTCGGTAAGACTGGTAAAAGCTTCCTCTGTTTCGGAAATGGGAGCATGTAGCAGGTGTGGCTGAATTTTGCCGGAGAGATGTATATGGAGATGAATGGCGTAAAAGAAATATGTGTACTTGGATTTCTGGGAATAAATTCATGGATAGATATCAGAAAAAAGCAGGTTTCTCTTCTGCTGATCATAATATTTGCAGTCTGCGGAACTGTGTGGACAATATATAGCAGAAGAAATGTTCCGGAGGTTCTTATGTGCGTGGGGACAGGCTTTCTCTTTGTGCTGATCAGCATCCTTACAGAAGGTGCTGTGGGAATGGGCGATGGCTGGCTGCTTATGGCACTGGGGACAGTGCTGTACCCGGAAGAATTTTTTTCAACACTTTTTATGGGAATGATCTGCAGTGCAGTATGGTCCGGCATCATGTTGATGGGATTTTGCAGAAAGGGCAGTACGGAAATACCGTTTGTGCCATTTTTGCTGGCAGGATATCTGGGAGGATTTTTGATATGAAAGATAATTTTTGTATAACAAATGAATACAGTATAATTCGTAAGGGAAGTTTTACAATCGAGACTGCCTGTGTCATGCCGTTGATCCTGCTGGTGTTGATGGGACTTATCTATCTGAGCTTTTTTGTACATAACAGGGCATGGCTGACAGCGGCAGCTTATGAATCGGCAGTAAGCGGGAGCATGGAAGGGATTAAGAAAAACGGAGAAATATATGATACTGCAAGGATGCGCAGTGAGGAGCTGGGGAGTATTGGCTTTTTTGGGGCGGAGAATTTAGGTACCCAGACAAATGTGGGAAAAGAAGTGCAGGTAACCTATGACCTGGACACAATCTCGTCGTATGGCAATCTGAGCTGGCATTTGAGGACAGAAGGGAAATCTGCAGTGATAAATCCGGTGAAACATATCCGCAGACTGCGGGCGGCGCAGGCGGTACTGAGAGAAATGGGGGAATAGAATAATATGCGGACAGAATATAAGAGGGATATGAATCATAATTATCTCATTGTCTATGGTGAGAATGAGATCAATACAGATTCCTATCAGGTAAGGATGCTTGCGGGAAATGTGATTCCCTCTCTTCTGAAGTGCAGGATACAGGGGATGGATGGCAGATTTCTTATCTATTTTGATATTACTTCGAAACAGGCGGTGAATGTGCTGTATGAAGAAAAGAAGATGGGAGTTGAAGATCTCAGGCTTATTTTCGGTGGTTTTGTAAAGGCTATGGAAGATGCGGCGGAATATCTGATCAATCCCGGACAGTTTATAATGTTGCCGGAATATATTTATACAGATATTGAAAAAAGACAGATTTATTTCTGTATGATGCCCGGATATGAGAAGGATATTAAAGAACAGTTTCAGCTTCTGACAGAATATATTCTGCCGAAAATAGACCATCAGGATCAGGATGCGGTAATCCTTGGATATGGAGTATATAAAAGAGCAATGGAAGACAGTTTTCATCTGGAGCATATTAAAGAAGAATTATATAAAACTCAGAGTTCAGATGTAAATGGGGAGAAGAAAGAAAAATAATGCAAAAAAGCAGAGCAGGAGATGGAGTTTGCAGAAGAAGAGACTTTCCCGGAAGATAATGAAAACCGGAATGAATTTGTAAGAGAAGGAGAAGATTCAAAGAACCCGGCCGACTGAACCCGGTCGGTGTTATTGTGCCGGCTGCTGTTCTGATCTGTGGACTGGCAGCTGCTATCCTGAAGGGATATCTGCCACATATGGAAATGGAAACCATACTTGGTGTAATTGTTATAGCTATAGCGGGTATCATGCTGGGCCTGCGTATTATAAAGACAAAAAAAAGTTTTGCATCTCCCGGAACAGGCGTATGCATCAGGAGAAACAGTGAGACACATAGAAAAAAATAAGAAATATGCCATCATGGAATAAAACAGAAAAGAAAACATCAGGGAAAAGATCAGGATGGAAAAGAAAGCAGAAAGGAAAAGTAGTCAGGGCAGAAAAGTGGGAGGACAGATTATATGAAAAACCTGTCCCAGACAGT
>ENA-OQOA01000342-OQOA01000342.1-human-gut-metagenome-genome-assembly--contig:-NODE-342-length-21922-cov-2.992980_pt1 | contig 21922 bp, 18 predicted proteins | sample MGYA00242633_ERZ504888 | MGnify/ENA primary metagenome ERZ504888 (study PRJEB26092, sample SAMD00036372) | human gut metagenome | host: Homo sapiens | study: EMG produced TPA metagenomics assembly of...
ACGGATGAGAAATACCTGGAAGTGATTCGGGAATTGACTGTGATTCCGGCTAAAAATAAAGAAGATTCTGATCAGTAATCCCAAGATAGCGGAACTGTCGCGTATCTTCACCTATGCACATAATTTCCTCTATTTGGGACGAGGTTACAGTTTTCCGGTAGCTTTGGAAGGTGCGTTAAAGTTGAAGGAGATATCTTATATTCACGCTGAAGGTTATCCTGCAGCTGAGATGAAACATGGACCTATCGCATTGATTGATGCCGAAATGCCTGTTGTTGTGGTAGCTACGCATAATGCGATGTATGAAAAGATAATGAGTAACATACAGGAAATTAAAGCGCGGAAGGGAAAAGTAATCGCTTTGGTCACAGAAGGAGATACGGTAATCAGCAAGTTGGCTGATGATTGCATTGAGTTGCCCGAAACATTAGAGTGCCTCGAACCGTTGATAGCTACGATCCCCTTACAGTTATTGGCCTACCATGTAGCCATTTGCAAAGGGAAAAATGTGGATCAGCCACGAAATCTGGCGAAGTCGGTAACAGTAGAATAGAAGGCAATGCTGCCGGAGATTATGCAGGAAAGTTCCCGGAAAGTTTCCGGCATAATTCTTGAAAGATGTGCCGTAAGTTTGGAAAAAACGACAGAAGGTCTTGTCATACCTTTGGGAATGTTTTTATAAGAATCTGAAAATGATATATTAATTTAAGGAGTAAAGAGAGAGCATGGAACCGTTAAAGCATGAATGTGGGGTCGCTATGATACGACTGCTGAAACCGCTGGAATATTATCAGGAAAAGTATGGAACCTGGATGTATGGCTTGAACAAGCTGTATCTGCTGATGGAAAAACAACATAACCGCGGACAGGAAGGCGCCGGGCTGGCCTGTGTCAAACTGGAGGCCAATCCCGGTGAAGAATATATGTTCCGTGAAAGAGCTTTAGGTTCAGGGGCGATAACAGAGATATTCGGTACGGTGCAAAATCATTTCAAGGATTTGGCGCCCGAACAATTGCATGATGCCGGATACGCCAAGAAATGCCTTCCCTTTGCCGGAGAGGTGTACATGGGTCATTTGCGTTATTCTACTACCGGAAAAAGCGGTATCTCCTACGTGCATCCGTTCTTGCGTCGTAACAATTGGCGTGCCAAGAATCTGGCACTGTGCGGCAATTTCAACATGACCAATGTGGATGAGATTTTCGCACGTATCACTGCTGACGGCCAGCATCCGCGTAAATATGCCGACACATATATTATGTTGGAACAAGTGGGACACCGTTTGGATCGTGAGGTGGAGCGCCTCTATGTGGAATGTGAGAAGGAAGGTCTGAAGGGTATGAATATCACTCACGCCATAGAAGACCGCATTGACTTGGGCAATGTCCTCAAGACTTCGAGCAAGGAGTGGGATGGAGGCTATGTGATCTGCGGTATGACCGGTAGCGGTGAATCTTTTGCGGTACGCGATCCGTGGGGCATCCGTCCGGCTTTCTGGTACATGGACGATGAAATCATGGTATTGGCGTCCGAACGTCCCGTCATTCAGACTGCCTTGAATGTACCTGCCGGAAGCATCAATGAATTGCAACCAGGACAGGCCATCCTTATGAGCAAGACCGGAAAGATGCATCTGGCACAGATCAACCGGGCGAAAGAAAAGAAAGCTTGTTCTTTCGAGCGAATCTATTTCAGCCGGGGAAGCGACATGGATATTTATAAAGAAAGAAAGCTGCTAGGTGAAAAACTGGTGAATCCTATCTTGAAAGCGGTAGACTATGATGTGGAGCATACTGTATTCTCTTTTATACCCAATACGGCGGAAGTGGCTTTCTATGGACTGCTGGAAGGATTCGACAATTATCTGAATGAACTGAAAGTAAAGAAGATAGAGGCTTTGGGACATCATCCCAATCACGAGGAACTGGAAAAAATCCTGTCCTGGCGTATCCGTAGCGAGAAAGTGGCCATCAAGGATATCAAGCTGCGTACCTTTATCGCCGAAGGCAACAGCCGGAATGACCTGGCCGCCCATGTGTACGATATCACTTACGGTAGTTTGATACCTCATGTCGATAATCTGGTTATTATTGATGACAGCATCGTCCGGGGAACTACATTGAAACAAAGCATTATCGGTATTCTTGATCGTCTGCATCCGAAGAAAATCGTCATTGTTTCTTCTTCTCCACAGGTGCGTTATCCGGACTATTATGGTATTGATATGGCCAGCATGGATCAGTTTATCGCTTTCAAGGCTGCTATCGATTTATTGAAAGAACGAGATATGAAAGATGTAATAGCCCGTGCTTACAACAAATCGAAAGACCAGGTGGGGTTACCCAAAGAGCAGATGGTGAATTATGTGAAAGAGATTTACGCTCCTTTCACTAATGAGGAGATTGCGGCAAAAATGGTGGAACTTCTCACTCCGAAAGGTACGCAAGCTAAAGTGGAGATTGTTTATCAGACATTGGAAGGATTGCATGAAGCATGTCCCAACCATACGGGCGACTGGTATTTCAGTGGGGATTATCCTACTCCGGGTGGAGTGAAGCTGGTGAACCAGGCGTTTATAGATTATATAGAAAAAGTATATCAATTCTAAAGAATAACATTCAAGATAGATTAGATGAGAAATGTAACATTGATCCTCGACGACGGGAGCCGTTTCCCGGGCAAGTCGTTCGGTTATGAGAAACCGGTAGCCGGTGAAGTGGTGTTTAATACCGCTATGACCGGTTATCCTGAGAGCTTGACAGACCCTTCATACGCGGGGCAGTTGATGACCTTGACTTACCCGTTGGTCGGTAATTACGGGGTGCCTCCCTTTACTGTCGAACCCAACGGCTTGGCCACTTTTATGGAGAGTGAACGTATCCATGCCGAAGCGATTATTGTAAGTGATTACAGTGAAGAATTCAGTCACTGGAATGGGAAAGAAAGTCTGGCCGACTGGCTGAAGCGTGAGCAAGTGCCGGGCATTACAGGCATCGATACCCGTGAACTGACAAAAGTCCTTCGCGAACATGGGGTGATGATGGGGAAGATCGTATTTGATGATGAGCCCGATAAAGTGCCCGAAGCAACGTATGCAGGTATCAACTATGTGGATAAAGTATCATGCAAGGAGGTGATTCGTTACAACGAAGGCGCCGGCAAGAAGAAAGTGGTGTTGGTGGATTGTGGTGTAAAGACAAATATCATCCGCTGTCTGCTGAAACGGGATGTGGAAGTGATCCGCGTTCCTTGGAACCATGATTTTACAGGGATGGAGTATGACGGATTGTTTATCTCGAACGGCCCGGGTGATCCGGATACATGTGATGAGGCGGTACAGCATATCCGCAAGGCGATGAGCCTGAGCGACAAGCCTATCTTTGGCATTTGTATGGGGAATCAGTTGCTTTCAAAAGCAGGAGGTGCCATCATCTATAAATTGAAATACGGTCATCGCAGTCATAACCAGCCGGTGCGCATGGTGGGAACGGAACGTTGTTTCATCACCAGTCAGAACCACGGTTATGCAGTAGATAATAATACATTGGGAGCCGATTGGGAACCGCTGTTCATCAATATGAATGACGGTTCCAACGAGGGCATCAGGCATAAAACCAAACCTTGGTTCTCGGCACAGTTCCATCCGGAAGCGGCGTCGGGACCTACGGATACCGAGTTCCTGTTTGATGAATTTGTGAAGTTGTTATAAACCGTGTATTAAAAAGACAAGTATGAAAGACGAAATAAAGAAAGTATTATTATTAGGTTCCGCGCCTTGAAGATTGGCGAGGCCGGAGAGTTTGACTATTCAGGCTCGCAAGCGCTGAAAGCCTTGAAGGAAGAAGGGATTGAAACGGTTCTGATCAACCCAAATATTGCTACTGTGCAGACCAGCGAAGGGGTGGCGGACCAGATTTATTTCCTGCCCGTTACTCCTTATTTTGTAGAGAAGGTGATAGAAAAGGAACGTCCGGATGGTGTGCTCCTGTCTTTCGGCGGACAAACTGCCTTGAACTGTGGGGTGGCACTGTACAAAGCAGGTATTTTCGAAAAATACAATGTCCGTGTGTTGGGTACTCCCGTACAAGCCATCATGGATACGGAGGACCGTGAGTTGTTTGTAGAAAAACTGAATGAAATCAATGTAAAGACCATCAAGAGTGAAGCGGTGGAAAACTTGGAAGATGCCCGTCGCGCTGCTAAAGAATTAGGTTATCCGGTTATTATCCGTGCCGCCTACGCATTGGGTGGACTAGGCTCTGGTTTCTGTGACAATGAAGAGGAACTGAATGTTCTGGCTGAAAAAGGCCTTCTCTTTCTCGCCGCAGGTATTGGTGGAAAAGAGTTTGAAAGGCTGGAAGGAGGTGGAATATGAAGTGGTCCGCGACCGTTATGATAACTGCATCACTGTATGTAACATGGAGAACTTTGACCCGCTGGGTATCCATACCGGCGAGTCTATCGTGATCGCCCCTTCGCAGACACTGACCAATGCGGAGTATCATAAACTTCGTGAACTGGCTATCCGTATCATCCGCCATATCGGCATTGTGGGCGAATGTAATGTACAGTATGCCTTCGATCCCGAATCGGAAGATTACCGTGTCATTGAGGTCAACGCCCGTCTTTCGCGTTCGTCTGCATTGGCTTCCAAAGCGACCGGATATCCGTTGGCTTTCGTTGCCGCCAAATTAGGCTTGGGATACGGGTTGTTCGACCTGAAAAACTCGGTGACAAAGACCACCAGCGCATTCTTCGAACCTGCACTGGACTATGTGGTGTGCAAGATTCCCCGTTGGGACTTGGGCAAGTTCCATGGTGTGGACCGTGAGTTGGGCTCGTCCATGAAATCGGTGGGTGAGGTAATGGCCATCGGACGTACTTTCGAGGAAGCCATTCAGAAAGGTTTGCGCATGATTGGCCAGGGAATGCATGGCTTCGTAGAGAATAAGGAACTGGTTATAGAGGATGTGGACAAAGCCCTTCGCGAGCCGACGGACAAGCGCATCTTCGTGATCAGCAAAGCCATGCGTGCAGGTTACACGGTAGACCAGATTCATGAGCTGACCAAGATTGACAAATGGTTTCTGCAGAAATTGCAGCACATCATGGACACTTCTAAAGAGATGCACGAATGGGGCAATAACCATAAGCAGATTATCGATATGTCGGACGAGTTACTCCGCAAGGCAAAAGTGCAGGGATTCTCCGATTTCCAGATAGCCCGTGCCATTGGCTACGAGGGTGATATGGAAGACGGTATCCTGTATGTGCGTAATCATCGCAAGCAGGTGGGAATTCTTCCGGTGGTGAAACAAATCGATACCTTGGCAGCCGAGTATCCTGCACAGACCAATTATCTGTACTTGACTTATAGCGGCGTGGCCAATGATGTGAAGTACTTGGGCGACCATAAATCCATTGTGGTACTGGGTTCGGGTGCCTACCGCATCGGTTCGTCGGTGGAATTTGACTGGTGTGGCGTGCAGGCCTTACAGACCATCCGTAAGGAGGGTTACCGCAGTGTCATGATCAACTATAACCCCGAAACGGTTTCTACCGACTATGATATGTGCGATCGTCTTTACTTTGACGAACTGACCTTCGAGCGTGTGATGGATATCCTCGAACTGGAGAACCCTCACGGAGTCATTGTATCTACCGGTGGTCAGATTCCCAATAACCTGGCTCTCCGTCTGGATGCGCAAAATGTAAATATCCTCGGTACCAGTGCCAAGAGCATTGACAATGCTGAGGACCGTGATAAATTCTCGGCCATGCTGGACCGCATTGGGGTGGATCAGCCTGAATGGAGCGCATTGACTTCTATGGAGGATATCCATGCTTTTATTGATAAAGTAGGCTTCCCTGTTTTGGTACGTCCCTCGTATGTGCTGAGTGGTGCGGCCATGAATGTCTGCTCCAATCAAGAGGAATTGGAACGCTTCCTGAAACTGGCTGCAAACGTATCGAAAAAGCATCCGGTAGTGGTGAGCCAGTTCATTGAGCACGCTAAGGAAGTGGAAATGGACGCTGTGGCACAGAATGGTGAGATTGTGGCATACGCTATCAGTGAGCACATTGAATATGCCGGCGTGCACTCGGGGGATGCCACCATTCAGTTCCCTCCTCAGAAACTGTATGTGGAAACGGTACGCCGCATCAAGCGCATCTCCCGTCAGATAGCCAAGGAATTGAATATCTCCGGTCCGTTCAATATACAATATCTGGCAAAGGATAACGATATCAAGGTGATTGAATGTAACCTTCGTGCTTCACGCAGCTTCCCCTTTGTCAGCAAGGTGTTGAAAATCAATTTTATCGAACTGGCTACGAAGGTGATGCTCGGATTGCCGGTAGAGAAACCGAACAAGAATCTTTTCGAGTTGGATTATGTGGGCATCAAGGCCAGCCAGTTCTCTTTCAATCGTTTGCAGAAGGCAGATCCCGTATTGGGGGTAGACATGGCCTCTACCGGTGAAGTCGGCTGCATCGGTACGGATACTTCGTGTGCCGTATTGAAGGCGATGTTGTCTGTGGGCTATCGTATTCCGGAAAAGAGTGTGTTGCTTTCAACTGGTAACGCCAAGCAGAAAGCGGATACTTTGGAAGCTGCCCGTATGTTACAGAAGAAAGGTTATAAACTTTATGCCACCGGAGGCTCATCCCACTTCCTGACCGAGAACGGGGTGGAGAATACCCGTGTCTACTGGCCCAGTGAGGAAGGGCAACCTCAGGCACTGGATATGCTGCACCGGAAAGAGATAGATATGGTAGTCAATATACCGAAGAACCTGACAGCCGGAGAGTTGGATAACGGGTACAAGATCCGTCGTGCCGCCATCGACCTGAATGTGCCCTTGATTACCAATGCCCGTCTGGCAAGCGCGTTTATCAATGCCTTCTGTACCATGACGGTGGATGATATCGCTATCAAGAGCTGGGCGGAATATAAATGATTTGAATGTTTAGTGATGTGTGGGTTAATGGGGGTGCGGCATAACAGTGCACTCCATTAACTATTAATCAGTGACTTCTCTTTCATTAGAAAATTATTCACTATTCTTTCTTTGTTCACAAAAAGTTTCCTAATTTTGTCCGATTAGGAATCCTAAAGATATTCAATACAAATGGATTGTGAACACAAGCTTAAAGCATTAGAGCAGGAAATTGAATCGTTGAAAGAGGAGAACAGGCTGCTGAAAGAAAAATTATCTTCTTCTGAAAAAAACTTTGATAGCGTTAGTTTCAAGGAGAAATATGCGGTAAGAATATTAGATTCTTTGCCGGATATGCTCACCGTATTCAATCATGAGGAAACGGGTATAGAAGTGGTGTCTAATGAAGAAACCAATCATGTGGGTGTATCCAACAATGATTTTAAAGGGATGCGTATGCAGGATATGGTTCCTAAAGAAGCTTATCACAATATACATAATAATCTTCAGAAGGCTATTGCGACAGGTAGAGGTTCTACCGCCCATCATGAATTGGATGTGGACGGGACACTTCATTATTATGAAAATCGTATTTTCCCCTTAGATGAAGAATATGTACTGATAATGTGTCGTGATATTAGTGAAAGAGTTGCCACACAGCAGAACTTGGAAATATTTAAACGGGTACTGGATAAGGTCAGTGATAGTATTCTGGCTGTATCGGTTGACGGAACCTTAGTTTATGCCAACCGGCAGTTTATTGAGGAATATGGAGTGAAAGAGGAGTTGGGCACACAAAAAGTTTATGATTTACCTGTTTCTCTGAATACCAAAGAAATATTTGATAAACGTGTTCAAGAGATTCGTGATAATGGAGGTAATTTTGCTTATCGTGCTAAATATACCCGTGTGGGAGAAACAAAACTTCGTGTTCATCAGGTTTCGGCTTTTATGATTCAAAATCAGGGTGAGGAAATGATTTGGTTCTTTACGCAGGATATAACGGATGTTATCAAGAACCGTGACGAATTGCGTGAACTGAATTATCTGATGGATGCCATACTGAATAATATTCCTGTTTATTTGTTTGTGAAAGACCCTGAGGATGATTTCCGATACCTTTATTGGAACAAAGCATTTGCCAGTCACTCTAAAATTCCTGCTTCCAAGGCATTGGGCCATATTGATTTTGAAGTGTTTCCCGAACATGAGAATGCGGAGAAGTTTCATCGGGATGATTTGGAATTGATCCGTACCCGAGAGCGCATGGAAATGCAGGAAACGTATGTGACGGCTACAGGCGAGACCCGCATCGTGCAGACTTTAAAAACATTAGTTCCTCTGGAAGGGCGTGCACCGCTTATTATTGGCATTTCGTGGGATATTACTAATATGCAGAACATAGAGCAAGAGCTGGTTCAGGCCCGTATCAAGGCTGAGCAGTCCGACAGGCTGAAAACAGCCTTTCTAGCCAATATGAGCCATGAAATCCGTACTCCTTTGAATGCAATAGTAGGTTTTTCCCGTTTGATGACTATGGCGGATAATGCGGCGGATGAAAAACTTTATTCGGATATTATCAACCAGAATTCGGAAATATTGTTGCAATTAATCAATGATATTCTTGATTTGGCAAAAATAGAGGCCGGTACATTGGAATACGTCAGATATCCAATGGACTTGGGAGAATTGTGCCGTAATGTGTATGAGATGCACAAGGATCGGGTGCAGACTGGGGTTGTTTTGATATTAGACAATAAAGACACCAGCTTGATAATCAATGAAGATCAGAACCGAATTATGCAAGTCGTTACAAATTTGATAACCAATGCTATAAAATTTACTTTCAAAGGGGAAATCCGTTTTGGTTTTGAAGTGAGGAAGGAGTATATTGATTTTTATGTAAAAGACACAGGGATGGGGATCTCCGAGGAGAAGATTAAAATGATTTTTGAGCGTTTCGTGAAACTGAATACTTTTGTTCAGGGAACAGGCTTGGGGCTTGCGATTTGTAGGGTGATTGTAGAAAAACTAGGTGGAGAGATTACTGCGGAATCCAAACTGAATGAAGGTTCTACTTTTCGTTTTACGATTCCTTATAAGGCGGGTAAAAAATGTCCGGAATCCGGAAGGGGTACGAAGTGTCCGGAATCAGGGAGTACGGGACTGAGAAAAGTATTGCAAAGAAGAACAGTACTGGTGGCGGAAGATGTGGACAGCAACTTTTTGCTGTTAAAGACATTGTTAGGAAAAAGATGTAATCTGCTATGGGCTAAGGATGGAGAGGATGCGGTGAATCAATTTAAAGAACATCAGCCTGACTTGATTTTGATGGATATCAAGATGCCTCATATGGATGGGCTGGAGGCTACGCGCCTGATTCGTTCTTATTCAAAAGAAGTGCCTATTGTCGCTTTGACTGCCTTTGCTTTTGAGTCCGACAAAGATAGAGCTATAGAAGCCGGATGCGATGATTTTTTGACTAAGCCGGTTTCACAAAATGCCTTGGAAAAAGTGTTGGATAAATATGTTAAGTAGACATTAGCGAGGTATAGTGCGTAAAGACAGCCGACAATATGGACCAGAATAGGGAAGGGAGGATGCAATGCGAAGATTATAGATCTTGCAGGTGAAAGATTTATATCTTTGGGTTGTAAGGTTACGATGAACCTATAGTAAATAGAAACGGACTTTTATAAAAACAAAAGAGGAACTGCCCTTTCATAGGCAATCCCTCTTTTCTGAATTTGAGAGCATGTTATTTAACTTCGATAACCTTAGCTGCTTTTCTTTGTCTTCTGGCGTACGCTTCGGCAGCTCGATAGTTAATACACCATCGTTACTTTTGCATCAATTTTATCTTTATCTACATCATCAGGCAGGATCAATGTCTGTTGAAATTTAGAATAAGAGAATTCGCGACGCAAGTAACGGCTTTCTTTCTTGCCTTCTTTATCACCTTCAGTACTTTCTGTTTTCTTTTCCATAGAGATAACCAAGTCGTTGTCTTCGTTGATATGAATCTTGAAGTCTTCTTTGGTCATTCCCGGAGCGGCGACTTCTACTTTGTAGTCTTTGTCACTTTCAATAACATTGATGGCGGGAGCTGTTGCATTGGCTTTTACCATCCAGTCGTTATCAAAGAAATCATTAAAAATACTTGGTAACCATGTTTGGTTTGATCTTCTTACTGGCATCATAATCTTAATCTCCTATAGGTTTTGGTTAAACATTTTGTTTATTTCTGAATTCCTTCACCTTTCGGTTTTGTCATTCACTATCCATAATGCAAACCGCATACCATTAGTTCGATGATATGCGGTTTATATTGCACTCTTTTAAACCTATAAAGGTTTTCTTAAAGATTAAAACCTTTGCATTAAAAGTTGGTAAGCCTCTTTAAACATTTGATTGTCAAGACTACTGCCAATTTGTAATTTTAGGGGGGACAGATTGGCAGTCGTTCTATATCAGCTTGAACCGCATACGGAAGATTCCGTCTTTATAGTCGTAGCTTATAATTTTAAATGTACCTATTTCGGACGTATTTTTCACGTGTTGACCTATACAGAGGCATTCATCGTAATCGCCGACTTTTACAATCCGTACGGTTTCGGAAGCTTTTTCCGGTAAGCGTTTTCATGTCAAAACGTCCTATAGCTTCCTCTTGAGAGATAAATTCCATTGTAACGGGCAAATTTCTTCGCAATACTTCGTTTACGGTGTTTTCTATTCTTGTAATATCCGTTTCTTCCGGACATGTTTGCAGCGCAAAATCCAGCTTGCTTTTTTTGCGTTCTATATGGGCGGATATTGCTCGTCCGCATCCGAAAAGATTGACCATTGTCCTGTTTATGACATGCTCTGTGGTATGCATGGGAGGGTACTCCTGTTTATTATGGTCGTTGAGTGATGGTTGTTCCATAGTTATTTTATTTTTGTTCTGATTTTGATGGGATATTAAAATCCGTTCAAAGATAAATTATTCTTTTGTAATGAGGAAGCAGAGAGGAAATGATTGCTTTTGTATTATTATAAAACAACGAATTTTAAAAGATACTTAATGCCAGAGGGGGAGCACATTCGTAAAAATGTATGACGTTCACGAGGCTCTCAACCGATTTTCATGAGGCATGAACGTCATACTGATTTTACTATTTTACATCACAGGGGTTTGAAATAAAAAGACGAATGAGTCGCTGTCTTTTAAATCTTTTACGGCATCCCCTGCATAAATCTTTCCGTTGGTGAGAGGCAGTTTCTTGATTCCGGCTTTGGGACTAAAGTCTATTTTTTTCAAATCCAACCAAAACAGATTAGGAGTCATGACCGATTCAAAATAATATATTTTATTCTTCTGATCGGATACAGAGCGCCAGCGGGTGGAAGATATATGAGGTTTGTCCGGTGTGGTAATTCCGAAGGGGACGGATACATTACGCATCACACTGAGTACACTGGGTACAGCTATTTTAGCGTCCGGAGTCTGAGGGATTGCATGTATATAAAAAGAGGCACGCACAAAGCGGTCGCTGGAACGGTTTGTACCCGGCAGCATTTGCAATCCTCCTATTTCTTTCCAGTAATCATTGATAGCTAACTGATAATCATATCGTGGAGAATTGGTCATCACTTGGAATTCTTTTCCTTCGTGTATGCTTAAATTCCCGTCCAGATATTCCAGAACCGCTGTATTTCCTGTTTCATCTGTAATAGCCAGGTGAAGAGTGGAAGCTGAACCGTTGGGCATGTGGGGAGCATCAATGCGGAATGATTCTTTTTTCAGTTCCTCGACAGCTTCATGTACGGTGGCAAAATTGTCCAGTACATATTGTGTCCATATACTGATTCCCATGACAGGACGTGTATCTCCCTGACGGTCAAAGACGGATTCTGGCAAAAATAACAGACTGGCAACCAATCCTTTTTCATTCATTCCGTCACACGTACCTATATCATATCCTGTTGCAATGACGCTGCCGTATTTTGAAGTCCATTTCACGGCATTTTCTTTATTATATCCTGCACGTTGTATTCCTCTGGGGAAAACATAGATATTACTCATAATATCTTCTTTCCAATCCATTGTACGTCCAGTTATTACCATATTGTCCGGTCCGATATAGACGGCACGCGTGCATGCATCCGCTTTTTGTACGCTCATATAGAACATACCTGCCAATGTTAGTAATGCAATACTTCCTTTTTTAATTCATGATTCTATCATTTATAAAGATTGTCTTTGCCATTTAGAACAAACCGGATAAGGAACAGGTTTATAGAAATGCAGTGATTTGTGATACATTTGTTGATAAATGCTAATTCATCGGTTCAATTGGAATATAAATGGGTCAACGTAAAATCCTGAGGGGTATATCCGATAAAATCCTATCTTTGTGTGAAACAAACGAATCATCAGCGATTATGGAAACTAACGGTTACCGTCTCCTTCTTCCCGAAGGTACCTTGGATTATTTCAACATTTCCGATGTAAAGGAAAGCAGTAGTGAAATCGTGATTTACCTGGAAGAGAAAAATGAGCTTCCCGGTGAATATTCGACTGTCAAAGTGGAAAGCAAAGGCTTCTACGACCCTGTAGTAGTCCGGGACTTCCCCATCCGTGGCAAGAATCTTTTCCTGAATATCCGCCGGCGCCGGTGGATTTTGAAAGACGAGGGGCGTTACGTAAGCCGTAACTGGAAACTGGTAGCGGAAGGCAGCCGTATGACGCATGAGTTTGCGTCTTTTTTAAAAGAATTATATTGATACGCTTCCTGTCAGTTGTAAGCTGCTGGGAACCCTGTTCGGTGTGGACGGTGAGCTTCTTGAACGTCAATACCGCAACCACTTGAGCGGTTATCTGAAATGGGAGTCTCTTCCTCATGCCGGGGACTGGCTTCTCTTTGAGAAGAATATAGGGGCCTATGTGGGTATAGATGAAGTCTGCCTTTCGCGTGGTGAGCTCTATACTATCCTCATAAACAAGGAAAAGACAGGCCGTTCAGGCAGCATCATCGCCATTGTAAAAGGTACAGATGTAAGGAGTGTCACCTCCGTATTGCTCCGTCTCTCCCGGCGCAGACGGTTTCAGGTAAGGGAAATCACTATGGATATGGCTCCTAATATGGAACAGATCGCCCGTGTCTGCTTTCCTGCGGCACGCCGTGTTACTGACCGTTTCCATGTGCAGAAGCTGGCTTTTGAAGCTTTACAGGAAATGCGCGTGAAGGCACGCTGGGAGGCTTTGGACAAGGAATCAATACAGATCGCATACGCAAAGGCGTGCGGGAAGATATACCATGCCCCGACCTTTGAGAACGGGGATTCGCGCAAGCAATTGCTCGCCCGCAGTATCTATCTGCTGTATAAAAAAAAGTCATTATGGACTGAATCCCAACGCATACGTGCCGGTATCCTCTTCAGGGAATATCCCGACCTGAAGAAGGCATACTATCTTTCCATGAGGCTCGGGTTGATATATCACCAGTGCAAGCACAAGGACACCGCTCTGACAAGACTTGCCAGATGGTATGACGAAGTTGAAAAGTCCGGCTTTCTTGCGTTCGGAAGGGTGATACGTTCCATACAGACACATTATCTGGAAATCGTCAACTTTTTCGACAGGCGTTCCACCAACGCAGCTTCCGAATCGTTCAATGCCAAAATCAAGGACTTCAGAACACAGTTCAGAGGAGTAAAGGACAGGACTTTCTTTCTATTCAGACTGACTAAAATTTATGCTTAATCTATGAATCCCTCAGGTTTTTACGTTGACCCAAAATTATCTTGAAAATGTAGTGAGGGCATGAGAGCATGAATGAGAGTAAGTATTTTTACATTGATGTATAAGTGGTTTATAATTAGCTTGTTATGTTTGTTGTGAGGGCATGAGGGCATAAATGTTTCAAACTTTCTAGTGAGAAAGACTGGTGCGTCAAGAATATTTTGGGAAACTGACCCGGAAAATCCATTCTTGGTTTAACCAGTTTAATTCTGATATAAAAAAAGAGAGTTATTTTGATGTAACTCTCTTTTTTCTTGGTGATCCGCTTGGGGCTCGAACCCAAGACCCCAACATTAAAAGTGTTGTGCTCTACCTGCTGAGCTAGCGAATCAATCCTTTGTTATTGCTATTCTTCCGAATTGCGAGTGCAAAGGTAGACTTTTTAAATGAAACATGCAAATATATTACCTGTTTTTTTGTAATTATTTCTCTTTGGTATTGCTTATTTGTTGATTGTCAGTCGTTTTTGTACTTTCGGAAAATTTCTTTTTCTTTTATTCGTATATACCTTTGATAATAAGAGAGCATTAAACTGGTACAAGGTAGAGCAATAATCATTCCTACAATTCCCATTAACGCTCCCCAAACAGAGAGAGATAATAGGATGATGGCAGGATTCAGACCTGTAATTTTTCCCATAACCTTTGGTACAATTAGGCCATCTTGTATGATTTGCACGATACAGAATACCAAAAAAGCGCAAAATAATATCCACCAGAAATTCTCTCCTGTATCCGCTGCTTTCAGTAGTGCCAATAAGACGGTGGGGATGAAAGCGATGAGCTGAAGATAAGGTACCATATTGAGAAGTCCGATAAATAAACCGAAACCGATAGCTAATGGGAAGTCAATAATAAGGAAACCTATACTGAATAGAATTCCTACACAAAAGGCAACAAATGCCTGGCCGCGAAAATATTTGTTCATTCCATCTTGCACATCAGTAACAATGCGTATTGTCATTTCACGGTGTTTGATAGGAACCAGTTTAATCCATCCTCGCGCAATGGCTTCATAATCCAATAAAATAAAGAAGGTATAAAGCAGGATAATGAATGAGGTAAATACGCTGACCACAATATTGACGGATTGGGTCAACAAGGCCCATACTTGTGGAAGCACATTACGCATAGTATTTGCGAAGTTGTTTTCGTTCAGTGCTTCATGTATTTTCAGCATATCTATATGTTCTTTTATGAAATTGGCCACAGTGCCGGGAATAGCTGCTTGCTTGGAACCTTCGATAAAATATTCGGTAAGCAGTTCTTTCAGCTTGCCGAATTCTTCAATGATAGGTGGAACAAGTCCGATAAATGCTAGTGTGATAATGGATAATAATACTAATAAAACAACAAATATGGAGATAACCCGATTCTTCAGACGCAGTTTATGCTGGAAGAAAATAACCATCGGGTAGATAAGATAAGCAATAAGCCATGCCACGAAAAAGGGGAGTAGCACTCCGCTAAGCTGATTTACTAAGTATAGAATGCCGATAATGACAACCGCTGTCAATATTCCACGGATAAAACTGTCGAATGTTATTTTTTTCTGCAGCATAAAGCATATGTTATTTATTTTCAGTTTCTTCTTTCAAGGACTCCATATAGCAGGCTCGGCAAAGCGGTTCATAATCAGCCTTTTCTCCCAATAAAACCCGCTTGTCACTTTTGGTGATTCGATGAGTGGCATAGGCTAGATTTCCACATTTCACGCAAATGGCGTGAACTTTGGTTACTTCATCAGCGATAGCCAGCAGGGCAGGAATAGGACCAAAAGGAATTCTTTTAAAATCCATGTCCAATCCTGCTACAATGACTCGTATGCCATTGTCGGCCAACTGGTTGCAAACATCAACCAGGCCTTCATCAAAAAATTGAGCTTCGTCTATTCCCACTACGTCTTTGTCTGATGAGAAAAGTAGGATACTGGCAGAAGAATCGATGGGGGTGGATGCAATGGAATTACTGTCATGTGATACGACTTCTTCTTCTGAATAGCGTGTGTCCATGGCCGGTTTGAATATTTCAACCCGTTGACGGGCAAATTTCGCTCTTTTTAAACGGCGGATTAGTTCCTCGGTTTTACCTGAGAACATAGAACCGCATATTACTTCTATTCTTCCTCTTCTACGCGTTTCCTGAATGTGGTCTTCTGAAAAAACTACCATAATTTTGATGTAACAATATAGATTAATTTTAGGTACAAATGTACGATTTGTACCTCGAAAAAGGACTATTTTCACTCGGAAATTTATTAATAAAAGATATAATGTTAAACTAAAGTGCAACATCTGTTAAATAATGGAGGCAATTAACTTTATTCATTTAATTTCTTTCTACATTTGTTCCATTATAACAGAATGCAATTGTTTTATGGGAAAACTGTATGTCGTACCTACTCCTGTAGGAAATTTAGAGGATATGACTTTCCGTGCCATCCGTGTGTTGAAAGAGGCTGATTTGATATTGGCGGAAGACACGCGTACTTCGGGCATTCTTTTGAAACATTTTGAAATTAAGAACGCCATGCAGTCTCATCATAAGTTTAATGAGCATAAAACAGTGGAAGGTATTGTGAATCGTATCAAAGCAGGCGAAACTGTTGCTTTAATATCTGATGCTGGAACTCCTGGTATTTCTGATCCCGGATTTTTGATAGTGCGTGAGTGTGTGAAGAATGACATCGAAGTGCAATGTTTGCCTGGAGCTACTGCTTTTGTACCTGCGCTGGTGGCGTCGGGATTGCCTGATGAACGTTTCTGTTTTGAAGGATTCTTGCCACAAAAAAAGGAAGAGTGACCCGTTTGACTTCTTTACAAGAAGAAAAACGGACGATGATATTTTATGAATCACCTTACCGTTTGGTGAAAACCTTAACTCAATTTGCCGAGTTTTTCGGTGCCGAAAGGCCTGTTTCCGTATGTCGTGAGATTTCAAAAAATTCACGAAGAAAGTGTTCGGGGCACATTAACTGAAGTTATAGCGCATTTCACTCAAAACGAGCCGCGAGGTGAAATTGTAATTGTACTCAGTGGGAAAGAGGACTAAAAATGAATAAACTTAAAATGTAAAGCAAATGAAAAACTAGTATTTTATCGTTGTTATCTGTAGCTTTATTGACTTCATGTGGTAATGGAGCTCAGAAAGATGCCTTGAAGGCTCAAAATGATTCTTTGATGGTGGAACTGTCAAACAGAAATGCTGAATTGGACGATATCATGGGTGCTTTCAATGAAGTACAGGAAGGTTTTCGTCAGATAAATGAGGCTGAAAATCGTGTAGACTTACAGAGTGGTTCTATTCGTGAGAATAGTGCTGATAAGATAAAAGAAGATATTCGCTTCATCAGTGAAAAATTGCAGTCAAACCGTGAGCAGATTGCGAAACTGGAGAAGCAATTGAAGAATAGTCAGTATAATTCCGCTCAGTTGAAGAAAGCTGTAGCCAACCTGACGAAGGAGTTGGAAGCTAAACAGCAGCAGATTGAGACTCTGCAGGCTGAATTAGCTTCAAAAAATATTCGTATCGCTGAGCTGGATGATGCTGTAGCTGGTTTAAGCCAGAATGTAAGTGAACTGACCGCTGAAAATGAAGCGAAGGCTGCAACTGTAGCCAGCCAGGATAAAGCTTTGAATGCTGCCTGGTTTGTTTTTGGAACAAAATCTGAATTGAAAGACCAGAAAATTCTTGAAAAAGGTGATGTCCTGAAAAGTGCGGACTTTAATAAGGATTATTTTACTCAGATTGATATTCGTACTGATAAGGAAATCAAGTTGTATTCTAAACGTGCTGAATTGCTGACTACACATCCGGTAGGTTCATATGAACTAGTGAAAGATGCAAAAGGGCAACTGGCCTTGAAAATTACAAATCCTACTGAATTTTGGAGCGTATCACGTTATCTTGTTATTCAGGTGAAATAAGAGATTTTAAATTATTGTTTTGTGAAAGGGTTGTGCCGTGAGTGACGCAACCCTTTTTTAATCTGCTTTATGTTGTATGTATAGAAGTATATTTATTGATTTGGATGATACAGTATGGGCTTTTACTGAAAACGCTCGTGATACATTCCAAGATATGTATGATAAATATCATTTTGATCGTTATTTTCGTTCTTTTTCTCATTTTTATACCTTGTACAGCGGGAAGAATGAGGAGTTGTGGAATGAATATGGTGCTGGTAGGATTACAAAAGATGAGTTGAATGAGCAAAGATTTTCCTATCCATTGTTGCAGGTAGGAGTTACAGATAAAGCGTTGGTAAAAGCCTATTCGGATAATTTTTTTGATGATATAATTTACAAGAAGAAACTAATGCCTCATGTAAGAGAAGCTTTGGAATATTTGGCATCCAGTTATAATCTGTATATTTTGTCCAATGGATTCAGGGAATTGCAGGAGCAGAAGATGCGTTCTGCCGGTGTGGAAGGGTATTTTAAGAAAATTGTTTTGTCAGAGGACATAGGAGTACATAAACCGTTTCCGGAGATTTTTTATTTTGCCATGTCGGCTACACAGTCCGAGCTACATACTTCTTTAATGATTGGAGATAACTGGAAGAATGATGTTGAAGGTGCGAAAAACGTAGGGATGGGAAATGTTTATTATAATATAAAAGGTGAGAGGGGCTTGCCTTTTAAACCTGGTTTTGATATGAGGGATTGGCGGGATATCGCTTCTTTCTTATGAAATTGAATGGAAGATGTTGATGGATAATTCTGTTGGCACAAACAATGTATTTGTATAAGGAGTGTCAGGTATTTGTTTCAAAGGGATGCTCCTGTGTATTGGAACATCCCTTGATAAGCATTTTTTTCTTTCAACTCCTTCCTTTAAAGATTATTTGAGAATTAGCGGAGTTGAATTTTTATTTAGTAACCTGGATTTTGTTGAGCTTTTAAAATAGGGTTAGCATTGGTTTCACTGACAGGTATTGGTAAAATCGCTCTAAAATAAGAACGGTCGAATACTTGTGATTCTTTATTTATAGAATAATGCCAACCTTTCTCATCTTCATTGGTATAACGTGTTATTGTTTCATTATTACGCATGGCGTCAAAGAAACGTTGTCCTTCACCTACTAATTCTTTACGACGTTCCAATAAGACTCTTTCTAGAGTAGCGGTAGACTCTGTAACTAATTGTTTTGTATCATCTGTACGGTTTTTAATAATTTCATTCAGATATTTAACTGTAGAAGCTTTGTCATTCAACTTAGCTGCAGCTTCTGCTGCATTTAAATACACTTCTGACAAACGAAGAATAGGTAAATTGTTTAATCGCATATCCCCTAAACTTCCCATTGGGAATTTATTGATAAAGATACGATTGTCTCCATAGGTCTTATACATATCGGTCGGTTTTCCACTGTCATCTGTTTTCAATTGTACCGGCAGAATCACATCCAAGCGAACATCACTTGGATCTTGAGCTAACATATCAACAAATGATTTTGTGCAAATAGCATCGGCATATCCATCTTCATGATATAAATATGCAATACCTTCACGGTCTGCCCAGTCATCAGAGCCGCTATTGACAAGTTCAAAAATCATTTCATTGATATGATTGGCGTTGTTTTTATCCCAAGCGTTTGCATATTGAGCCTTTGTCCATAGGCTATAAGGAGAATTTTCGATAATGTTTTTTGCTATATCTAAAGCCTCCTGGTTTTTACCCATGTATATATACACGCGTGTAAGTAGAGCTTTGGCAGCCCATTCGTCAATAAATCCTTGATTGTCTCCAGCTGATTTAGAAACATTTAAGGCTTTGGAGTCAATGGCTTCGGTTAAATCTTTTACAATTTGGGCATATACTTCGGCCACTGTATTACGTCCGGGAATAGCACTGGCATTCAAAGGATCTATCGGGGTGGTCACAATGGGTACTCCCATTGAAGCTCCATAATCAAAAGAATAAGGCATACCATATACTTTTACCAAATCAAAATGTACCAAGGCGCGAACAGATTTTGCCTGTGCATAGATGTTGTTCACATTTGCCTGATTCTTTTCGGCATCTGTTATTTTGTTATTTTCTACGGCTTCTATCAAACGGTTGGCACGGCGTAATACATTGTATTGTACATTCCACATGTTGGGAGCATCGTCAATGGTGTATTTCATTTCGTAACAACTGGAAGAGCGCATTCCTTGTGTACGTGCCTGCATGTCATCTCCCCGGACGTCACCATAGTAAAACATACGTGCGGCATAATACTGTGTATAGGTAGAGTTTCCCTGCAGACCATCATACATACCATACAAAGCGGTTTTTGCATCATTGTAATTTGTGATGGCAGAATTACTGGGAATACTATCTGATGGTGTCAGATCTAGCCAATCGTTTACACACGAAGTCAATGCAATGGTTGCCATCGTGAAAACTAGAGATTTATATATTTTTTCATTTTGTTCTCTTTATTTTTTAGATTATATGTTGAATAAGATTTCTGGATAATGGAATTTTAATATCCTGTTTCTTATTCTGTATAAACTTTATAATTAATAAATTAGAATCCAACTTCTAAGCCAAATGTAATGGTTCTTAAAGCCGGTGTTTCAAATGTACATAGTCCATCAACGGGTGTTTCCGGATCAACATATAAACCATCTGATTTCCATGTCAACAGATTGTTTGCAGAAACGAAAGCCCTTAATTTGTTGATTCCCCACTTTTGAGATACTTTGGAAGGCATAGTGAAACCTAATGTGATATTTTTGATGCGCAAATGATCTGTAGACATCAACCAACGAGATGATGCGATATTAGTATTTCCATATGCAAACTGAGGTAATTTAGCATTATCGCCCGGTTTTTTCCAAGTGTCTTCTATTTTGTAATAAGCAGGTACGTTACCCAAATAATTATATGTACCTCCGTTAGATTGCAACCAAGTCGCATAGTCATAAGCATGGCCTCCTAATGAGTAGGTTAATGTCATATTGAAATCAATAAACTTCCAGCTTACAAAGTTTGTGAGACCACCCTGTACGGTAGGTTCAACTGATCCTATGATTGTTTTATTTGCTTGTGCGGAGTTGGTAGTTGTCTCTCTGCTTCCATCTTCTCCGTTTATATAATATAATTCTTTACCTGTTGCAGGATCAACTCCTGCATATTCATAAGCATAAATAGAATAGTATGGTTCCCCAATACGATGAATGGATACACCGCTAATCATTTCGTTCTGTTCACCATCCAACTTTGTTAATTTGTTTTTATTGTGGCTGATGTTGAATGTGGTAGTCCATGTCAAATTGTTGTTTTGAATATTCGTTGATTTGATTTCAAACTCAAATCCCCGGTTTCTCATTGAGCCTACATTCATCAATGTATTAGCAATACCACTCCCGTCAATAATGCCGGGTACAGCAGATATAGCTCTATCCATCAACAAGTCTTTAGTTTCACGATTGTACCATTCGAATGTTAAAGCCAGACGATTCCACAAAGTTAAGTCCAGACCTATATTTGTTGCATAGTTCTTTTCCCATTTCATATTAGGATTCTCGATACGATTTTCAGCAGAACCAGCTCCTTTATTATAATTGTATCCAAATCCGAAAACACCCAAATAACCATAATAATCAGATGGCTGTGTACCATTTACACCGTAAGAAGCACGTAACTTGGCATCAGTAATTACTTCTTTTATATTTTCCATGAAAGATTCACTGGTAATTCTCCACGAACCGGATACCAGACCAAAAATCACCCCATCTGCTTTCTCTAGATAAACGTGAACTTCCGTCACGACGGAAACTGGCACTGAAATAATATTTATTTTCATAATCATAGTTCAAACGTCCTAGAAATGATGTCATACGATATCTTTGTACACTGCTGGATGCACGAGTATTACCTGCATTTTCTATTTCCGGCAGATAAGATGGATAGGTGTTTCCGTTAGCATATACATAATCATATTTGTAATCTTCTGTTTCAAAGCCAATTAAAGCGTCTAAAGTGTGCTTTTCTGCAATTACTTTGTTATATGTCAATTGAGTTTGGGTATTCAATTTCGCACGGTTTCCCATAACACGCTGGTAAACTCCATTAGAAGAACGTCCGTCATTTGAGCGGGGATCCCACCAAACACGTTCATTGTTTTGATTGAAATCATAACTGACTACCTCTTTTATGTTTAAGTTGTCCCAAATGTTCCATGTTGCAGAAAGAGAACCTAAAAAAC
>ENA-OQOA01000344-OQOA01000344.1-human-gut-metagenome-genome-assembly--contig:-NODE-344-length-21839-cov-5.969049_pt1 | contig 21839 bp, 14 predicted proteins | sample MGYA00242633_ERZ504888 | MGnify/ENA primary metagenome ERZ504888 (study PRJEB26092, sample SAMD00036372) | human gut metagenome | host: Homo sapiens | study: EMG produced TPA metagenomics assembly of...
GGTTGGCCAGGCGCGGCGTGCCACGCGAACGCGAGCCGATCTCGAGCGCACTCGGATGGTCTATCGTCACGCCCAAGATGGTCGCCGAGCGGGTCACGATCTGGGCAAGCTCCTCGACCGTGTAGTAATCCAGGCGATACGAAATGCCAAAGCGGTCGCGCAGCGGGCCGGTCAGCATGCCCGAGCGAGTCGTTGCCGCCACCAGCGTGAACTTAGGGATATCCAGGCGAATCGAACGTGCGGCCGGACCTTTACCGATCACGATATCGAGCGCAAAGTCCTCCATAGCGGGATATAGGACTTCCTCGACCGACCGGTTAAGGCGGTGGATCTCATCGATAAACAGCACGTCACCCGGCTGCAAGTTAGTCAGGATGGCTGCCAGGTCACCGGTACGCGCAATAGCGGGGCCGCTCGTCGTCTTGATCTGAGCGCCCAGCTCGTTGGCGATAACGGTGGCCAGCGTGGTCTTGCCCAGACCTGGAGGGCCCGAGAAGATCACGTGGTCGAGCGTCTCGCCACGGCTCTGAGCCGCCTCGATCAGCACGCGAAGGCTCTGCTTGATATGCTCCTGACCGCAGTAGTCGTCCAGGCGCTGGGGACGCAGGGTACGGTCGACATCGAGGTCTTCGGGCGTTAGCTCCGAGCCCACCATGCGCTCACCGTGCGCCATGGATGCCGCCGGCGAGTTGCCGGGCGTCGCCCACAGGTCCTGAGAGTCATCGGCTTCCCACATCACGCATCCATTCCGAGTCGCTTAAGCGCCGCGCCGAGCAAATCCTCGACACGCATATCCTGCCCATCATACCCGCTCAGGGCAACCTCGGTCTCCTGCGGGCTAAAGCCCATGGAAAGGAGCGCCGCGCGGGCGTCATCGATCGCCGAGGGAGCTGCAGCGGGAACCGGCATCGCAACCTGACCGGGAATTACGTCGACCGGAACAAAGCCCTTGTCCTTGGCAAAGGTACTCTTAAGCTCCAGGATCAGACGCTGCGCAGTCTTTTTACCCACACCGGGCACCTTGGCCATGCCCTTGTCATCCTCGGCCATTACCAGGGAATACAGCTGTCCCACGGTATAGGTGGAAAGCACGGCAAGCGCCAGGCGCGGACCGACGCCCGAGACAGAAACGAGCCGATCGAACATCGTGCGCTCGTCCTTGGAGGCAAAGCCAAAGAGCGTCATGGCGTCCTCGCGCACCTGCATACGGGTATAAAGGCGAACCTCACCGCCGGGCGTAGGCAGCGTGGCGGCAGTGCTGCCCGAAATACCGAGCTCAAAGCCCACGCCCGATACATCGACGACGGCCGAGCTCATCGTGGCCTCGACAAGCGTTCCATGGAGCTGGGAGATCATCAGTATCCGGTTCCTCTCTGTTGATAGAACTCGCCGCCGGTAAGCGCCCGGGTGCGGCTGAGGTTAACGTGGCAGATGGCGCAGGCCAGAGCATCGGCGGCATGGTCGGGATGCGGGTCGTGATCGAGCTGCGTGAGCGTGCGCACCATGTAGGCAACCTGCCGTTTATCTGCAGCGCCCGTGCCCACCACGGCCTGTTTGATCTGCATGGGCGTGTATTCGCCAATCTCGAGCGCGCACTCCGAAAGCGCCACGAGCGCAGCACCGCGGGCATGCGCCGTTGGGATAGCCGAACGAACGTTAGCGCCAAAGTAGATGCTCTCGATAGCCGCGGTATCGGGACGGTAGCGTTCGACGACGCCCTTGAGGTCGCGGGCGATATGCGACAGGCGCACCGCGAGCGGGCTGCCCGCGCTGGTCTCGATACAACCGTAGGCACGGCAGCGAACCTCGCCACGTCGCTCCTCGATAATCCCCCAGCCCGTATGGGCCAAACCGGGGTCGATACCCAAAATGACCAAGCCGACCTCCCCTCGTCACAAGCACAGCGCAAGGCAAGGCCCCGCGCATCATTCACGAACGTCTGTTCTAGAATAACACAACGGGGCCAAGACGCTTAGTTGAAGTATCGGGGTTGGGAGCGAATCCCATCCCATAGTTAGTTCTGGCTGAAGAACGGAAACTGTCGGGGATCAACCGGCGGATGCGGCATCGGACCTCCCTGGGACCCACCCTGCGGTCCGCCCTGACCGCCCATCATCTTATCAATGGCGTCCTGGACCTCGCCCTCAAACTTTTTCATGCCCTCATGCAGACGACGCTGACCGTCCTCGGAGCGCAGCTCTTCCATCTGCTCGGGCGAAATACCCAACAGCTCGCCCAATATGCCCATCATCTCGCCGCGCATACGGTCACTCGTATCGTCGTCGGCAAAGCGACGCACCTCGGCGCGCGCCAGCGAATCAACCGTCATGCGCTCTTTACCGCTAAGGCCAAGATCGGACCACGCAAGCATGTACGGCCAGGCGCGCTCGGCAAACGAACGGGCCGAAACGATCGGCGCCGTCGGTAGCATGCGACGGGCAGCCTCACCCTGGCGCACGAGCATCAGCAGCAGCGAGCAGGCCTCGGGCTTGGCGGCGGCCATCGGGATGTCGTCAAAGGGACGGTTGCGGTCCACGTGCGACTCGAGCGCACCATCGACCTCGCCCGGCTCAAGCCCGCCAAGCAGCTGCGCCGCGCGATCGAGCATATCAACCGGACCGGCGAGCGTCGAGAGCGCCTGCGCCAGCACGCGATCCATGCAATCCTCCACCGCGTTGAGCGTCACGAGCTCTTGGGGCACCACGGCCGAGGCGCGGTTGCGCACGCGTGCCACAAACTCGAGCGTCGACAGATACACATCGCCAAAGGGCGCAAAGTCGCCCTGGTAGCCACCGGACAGCGCGGGCGCCGCCAGCGCGTACTCGGTCTTGGAAAGCGGGCTCAGCGCCGTAGCGCCCAGCTCGAGCGCCGTATCCTCGAGCATCAGGCCCAGCGCGCGCGAACGCAGGCGCTCGGCATCGCCCGCCGACACGTCGCGGTCGAGCACGCGCTCCGCATCCGGCGCATCGCGCTCGACGGTGCGAATGTGCAAGCGTTCGGCGATTGAGCGAACAGCAGAACAGCGGGCGGCCTCGGCCTCCTCCTGCGCCGGCGTAAAGATGCGGTTGCGTCCCAGCGCTAAGCCAATTACGTTACGAGGACCCAAGGCATCGACGGCAAGCGCTGCCAACAGGGACGACGGCAAATCGCCCTCGAGCGCCACCACGGCACGCGACGCACCGCGGGCGCGGGCATTGTCGCGCACGACAAGCACCAGCGCCTGCCACAGCCACTCCTCGGAGCGAAACTGGGGCAGCTCATGGTCCTCCAGGGCATCGAGCATCACGCCGCGTTGAATCTCCTGAACCAGCAGGCTCTCCTCAAAACACGGCGCCTGGGCCACCACGCGACCGCAATCGTCGAGCACAAACGACCCGCCGGTATACACCGACTCGTCATAGGCGCCGACCGGCGCCATGCAGGCAAACCATACGCTGCGCTTGGAGGCGATCTTGCGGTAGGCACCGCTGCGCACGGCGGCGACGGCGGCGGTCTCGCGATCGGTCATGTCAAACGCATTAAACTGGAAATAGGCAATGAGGTCGACGCCGGTCGGCAGCATTTCGAGCTCGCGGTCCAGGTCAAACACCACAGCGATGCGCACGCCGTCCACATCAAACACCGGAGGTGCCCAACGCGCATCGTTGCTCTCGCCACGCTGCAGGGCAATGCTTGCGCGCGCAGGCACCACGCGACCATCCTTAAGCATCATATAGTCAAGCAGGGGCTGGCCCTCAAACGAAACCGCAGCGGGCACGATGCAGATCATGTCGAGCTCTTGGATGCGCTCGGCAACGCCCGTCAGGCCCGTCAGCATATCGTGCTCAAAATCGGCAGCGCCCACCAGGCTGCCCGGCATGGCGCCCATAAAGAGCGGGGCCGGAACGCACAGCACGCGCGTGCCGCGCTCATGAGCCAGGCGAGCCTGGTCCTCGATGCGACCACAAATGCCTTCGATGTCACCCAGGCGCATATCGATCTGTGCAAGTGCGAGCTTCATGGCCCAGCCCTTTCCGTCGTAAATCGTCGTTGTCGTAGTAAAAGCGCCGGCCGCATAATGCAGCCGGCGCTCGCATGTGCATATGCTAGCTATGATACCCCGAGCGGGGGCGCACTCCTAGAACGTCGCGGACCACAGCCCATGCAGATTGCAGTAGGCATAGACGGTACCGGTCTTGGAGCCGCCAGCGAAAAACGTCGTGGGCTTCATGCCGGGCTCAAGGTAATGGATCTCCAGGCGGCCCTCGGCCTCAAGCGCGATCCACTCGATGTAGTGCTCGGGCAGCATGGGGTGCTCCGTCGAGCCCACGCGCGCACGAATAACGTGGCCGTCGCGCTCGATCTCGACAACAGGCACGTGCTTCTCGTGCGCCGCATCCTCGGTGTTTGCTGTCAGCTCCGTGCAGCCGGCAGGGGTCGCAACGCCGTCGCCAAGGGCGGCAACGAGCTTGCCATTGGAATCCTTAAAGAATTTCGCCATGATGTTCTCCTTTGCTGATGTGCCAATGTTCTTGATGGTTCTTATGCCCAAAGGCAGGCGAACCATCCACGGCATGGCAAATGAACACATAACGAGCGAGGCTAGCGACCGTCGCCACCGAGCAGCGCCAGAACATCCTCGCGCGTAAACAGTGCCGACGAGATACCATCGCCGCCGAGCACGCTGTTGACCAGATCGCGCTTGGACTCCTGCATCTGCATAATGCGTTCCTCGATCGTGTCCTTGGCGATGAGTTTGTACACGGTCACGGTGTGCTGCTGGCCAATGCGATGCGCGCGGTCAGTCGCCTGATCCTGCGCCGCCACGTTCCACCATGGGTCGTAGTGGATAACCACGTCGGCAGCCGTCAAATTAAGGCCCACGCCGCCCGCCTTGAGCGAAATCAAGAACACCGGCACCTCGCCCGCCTGGAACTGCGCAACCATCTTGGCGCGACTCTCTTTAGACGATGCGCCCGTAAGCTTAAGAAAGGCGATATCCTCCTTGGCCAGGCTCTTGCCGATGATATCGAGCATGCCCGTAAACTGGCTGAACAGCAAGATGCGGTGACTGCCGTCGAGTGCTCCGTGGACGAGCTCCATGCACGTATCGAGTTTGGCGCTTCCCGCCTTGTAGTCCGCATAGTGCAGATGCGGGTCGCAGCAGATCTGACGCAGCTTGGTGAGCTCGGCAAGCACCTTGAGTTTATCTTTCTTAAACTCCCCGGCCTCGCGGTGCTGCACCTGCTGGGCGATGCGGTCCTGGTTTGCCAGGTAGAGCTTGCGCTGCTCGCCGGTAAGCTGCGCCATCACCGTATCCTCGATCTTCTCGGGCAGGTCGGCCACCACGTCTTCCTTGACGCGACGCAGCACAAACGGCGATACGAGCGCCTGCAGACGAGCGGCACTATCGCCCTCGGCATGCTCGACGGGACTTTCAAAGCGCTTGGCAAATGAGTCGCGCGTGCCCAGAAGGCCCGGCATCAAAAAGTCGAAGATGCTCCAGAGCTCGGACAGGCGGTTTTCGATGGGCGTGCCCGTCAGGGCAAAGCGCACGCCGGCAGGCAGGCGCTTTGCGGCGCGAGCCACCTGGGTAAGCGGGTTTTTAATGTACTGGGCCTCATCGAGCACCACGCGGGCAAAATCCTGCTCGGCATACTCATCGATATCGCGCCGCATAAGGTCATACGACGTTACAACCACGTTGTGCTCGACCACGCCAGCAATTTGCACGCGACGCTGGGCCTTGGCGCCCACAATGGCGCACACATCGAGCGACGGGGCAAAGCGCTCCAGCTCGGCAGTCCAGTTATACACGAGCGACGCGGGACATACCACGAGCGTGGGCTTGGTATCCCCCGCCTCCACGCGCACCAGGATATGCGCGATCATCTGCAGCGTTTTGCCCAAGCCCATATCGTCGGCCAAGATGCCGCCAAGGCCCAGGTGCTCGAGCGAGCCGAGCCACTGATAGCCGTCGACCTGATAGCCACGCAGCGTGGCCTTGAGCGAGGCGGGCACCGTAAAGTCCATCTTGCCGAGCGTGTCCAGGCGCTCAACGGTGCGGCGGAACGCCGCGTCGCAATCGGCCTCGAGCGCCGGCGTACGCGCGAGCATGCTATCGACAAAAAGGGTGCTCGACGCGGGAAGCGACACGCCATCGAGCAGGTCGACGGCATCGACGCCCAAGTCCTCGGCAAGGCCAAACGCGGCACGAGCGCCCTCGTCCAGGCGAACGATGTCGCCAGACGTGAGACGTGCAAACGTCTGGTGACGCTTGTAGGAGTCAAGGTAGATGGCAAGGTCTGCCGCCGAAAGGCCGCTCGCACCCAGTTCGACGTCGAGCAGGTTACTCTTGACGGTTGCACGCACCGAAAGCTTGGGCGCAGGGCGGACCGAGACCTGGCGCAGGCGGTCGCTGAGCATGACCTCGCCCAGCCCGGACAGGGCAGACAGGCCCTCGGTCAGCAAGTGGAACAGGCTCTCGTCATCGCGTTCCTCAAACGCCAGGCCGCCCTCGTAAAAGTCGAAATACAGGGCCGCCGTGTCCATAACGCGAAACTCTGCCACCTCGTCGCGCGGCGGCACGCCCGGGCGCCGCTCTTCGAAGGGGCTGCCCGGAGCGCCCAGACTAAAGAGATCTGCCGACCAGTCGCCGTAGGTGACCGTAATTTTGCAGGTCACGAGCCCATCGTCGACACCGATCGCCATAGCAAAGCTCGGCTCGGGTGCCACGGTATCGAGCGCGGCGGGCGCGGTGAGGTCGGTGTAGTCGCGCAAAATGGGCAGCGCCATACGGCAGAACTCACCCACCTGCTCGGCGGCAATATGGGCGGGCGTGCGGCACGGCAGCAAGCGCGACAAAAAAGGTGCGGCATGCTGAGCAAATGCAGCGTCGGTACGGCGCGCGCGGCGCGTGTCAACCAAGTAGGCGGCATCGCCCGACGCAAAGCAGTACATATCGGCGGGCAGGCGCAGGTCATAGCTACCACCAGCCGCCGGCGCGATTTTGGCGGCAAGCAGCGGTGGGCGCTTAGCGGATGCCTCGTCCTCCCCTTGCGGAGACAGCTCAACCGCCACGTCGTAGGTGCGATGCGTCGTCATCCCCCGCGACCAGGCGGGCTCAAAGGAGATGGTCTGGTCGCGCAGCAGGTCCAGCACATATACGATGCTATGCTCGGATAGCGGCAACTGACGCTCGGCAACAAAACCACTGCGGGCAAAGTCGTACGACGCCGAACGCGAGCTTGTGATGTCATCGAGATAGGCAACTGTCGTCGCAACAAGGTTGAGCAGCTTTGCCGATGTTTCGTCAAAGGCCTCAGGCGAATGGACAAACGTGAGCTTCTTGCCATAGGAGAACGTGCCGCCGCGCACGTAGGCATCGGCCATGCCGTCGATGTCCTTGACCACGTAGGAGACCGATCCACAGCGAATGCGGAACTCGAGCGCCCAGCTAAAGCGGTCAGCGAACAGCGGATTGTAGTACGGCACCAACGAGGGCTCCAACGCCGCTTTGGGGGCGTCGGGATCAACGGCACCGGCAAGCTTGCGGCGCATGCTCGCCAGCTCATCCATGCGCGCGTCCGAAAGATCGGAAAGCGCCGCCACAAGGCTCGGGCTCGTGGGGACGGGCGCCGGGAAGGGAAAGTTGGGGTTGACGGCCGGCGCGGCGGACGCGGTGCGCGCGGGCTGTTTCGGCTGCGCCGTAAACGTGCGGACCGGCGTGCGCAAACCTTCGACGGGCTCGGCGCCACTGGCATCCAAATACGCCAGAGCCGTGGCAATAGCGTGCTTGCACATACCGGGGTAACGATAGGCGGCGGGGCAATCGCAGTCGTAGTCGATCACCTCGTGCTCGTCCATGTCGAGCGCCACGTGCGTCTTGTACAGGTCGCCGCGCGAGCCGCGCACCGACCCCTCAATCGTCACGTTTTTGGAGAAGCGCGAGCCGCTGTCCTCAATCGACAGCACGGCGCCGTTGAGCATGAGCGAGCGGCCCTTCATAAAGGTGCCGCTCAACGCCGCCTCTTTCCGGAGTGCCTGCACAAACGTCCCCTGCGCCATCACTTCCTCCAATCTCACCCGGGGTAGCTTAGATCACCGTCACGCGTCCCTGATTACCCACAATCGCCTTGGCCTCTGCCAATAGCGGAATCGAGCGCGCGTTGACCTTGGCCGGCACCTCGGCACGTAGCACGCGCCCGTCCACCTGCTCGATAAAGATCTCCACGCGGTCGCCGCCCGGGTTGGCGGTAAGCACCGTGGCGAGACGCGCCATATTGCCCTGGCTAAAGCGGCTGTTGGGCACCATGACCTCAAACACCTTGGGCTTGTTGCTCTCCTCGTTGAGCTCAAGCGGCACGATCTCCTGCGCGATGATCTGATCGCCGCGGTCCGAGCGCTCGAGCTTGCCCTTAATACGCACAAACGCGTCGGACAGCTGAGCACCGGTCTCGGGATCGACCTCGCCGTACAGGTACCCCTCGGCCTCCTTGTAGGTCTTGGGGAACACCACGACCGTGGCCTCGCCTTCCATGTCCTCGAGCTGCACGATGCCCATGGGGTCGCCGTTTTTGGTCACGCGCTTGGACACGCTCGAGACCATGCCGGCCCACCACAGCGCCTTGCCCTCGGGAATCTCCTGGTTGATGGTACCGCCCGTGGGGTTTTGCACCTCGTAGCCGGTATCGATCTGCGAGAACGAGAAGTCGCGCGCCTTGGCTAGTGCATACTCAAACGGGCGCAGCGGGTGGTCCGAGACATAGATGCCCAGAACCTCCTTCTCCTGGCTCAGCTTAAGGTGGCGGTCCCACTCCTGACCGTCCGGATCGGGCACGCTCACCTCAAAGCCCGAGCCCTCAACATCGCCAAACATGTCGAAAAACGACGTCTGCCCGCTCGCGCGATCCTTCTGGCGCTTCACCGCGGCATCGATGATGTTCTCGGGGTTGTTCTTGTCCACAAAGTGCATCATCTGGCGACGCGGATACCCCGTGGAGTCGAAGGCGCCTGCCTTGATGAGCGATTCGATCACGCGGCGGTTGGCCTGGCTCGAGTCCACGCGCTCGACAAAGTCGTGCAGCGTCTTAAACGGGCCGCCCGCCTCGCGCTCGGCGATAATCGCCTGCGCCACGCCGGTGCCCACGCCGCGGATGCCGGCCAGACCAAAGCGCACGCCCTCCTTGGTAGCCGTGAACTCGGTACCGGACTCGTTGACATCTGGCGACAGCACGGGGATGCCGTCGTGACGGCATGCCGAGACGTAGTGCACGATCTTGTCGGTCTTGCCCGTATAGGACGTCAGAACGGCCGCCATGTACTCGTGCGGATAGTGCGCCTTGAGCCACGCCGTCTGCATAACCAGGATGGCGTAGCCGGCGGAGTGCGACTTGTTGAAGGCGTAGGACGCGAACTCGAGAACATCGTCCCAAATCTTCTGGGCGACCTCGCGCGTATAGTTGTTCTTGATGGCGCCGTTCATCCAGTGGTCGTAGGTGGTCTCGTCGGAGCCATCCTCCCAGTGGAGCACCGTCGACGTGAGCAGCTTGATTTTCTTCTTAGCCACGGGCTTACGGATACGCGAGTCCGATTCGCCCTTGGAGAAGCCGCACATCTCGACGGAGATGAGCATAACCTGCTCCTGGTAGACCATGGTGCCGTAGGTTTCGCCCAGGATGTCGTCCAGGCGGTCGTCGTAGGAGACCGCCGGCTCCTTGCCGTTCATACGGTTGATGTAGGACGAAACCATGCCGGCGCCCAGCGGGCCCGGGCGGTACAGGGCGATCAATGCTACGACGTGCTTGTACTCGGTGGGCTTCATGTTCTTGATCGTGGCCGTCATGCCGGCGGACTCGACCTGGAAGACGCCGGCGGTGTGGCCGGAACCCATGAGCTTAAAGATCTCGGGGTCGTCAAAGGGAATCTCTTCCTCTTTGATGTCGATGCCGAAGTTCTTTTGATGTTTGCCTTGGCCTTGGAGATAACAGTCAGCGTGCGCAGGCCCAAGAAGTCCATCTTGAGCAAGCCCATGTCGGCAACGGTATGGCCCTCGTACTGGGTAATCTCGACGCCGCCCTTGGTGTCGAGCTTGGTGGGCACGTGCTCGTTGACGGGGTCGCGGCAGATCAGAACGGCGCACGCGTGCACGCCCTCGCCACGGGTGAGGCCCTCGATTGAGAGCGCCGTGTCGATGATGCGGCGGGCGTCGTCGTCCTTTTTATATGCCTCGGCAAAATCGGGGTTAAACAGGTCCTCTTTGCCGGGTTGCTTTTCGAGCACCTGCTTGAGCTTGACCTTGGGGTCGCTCGAGACCATCTTGGACAGACGCTGGCCCATGTAGACCGGGTAGTCCAGGACGCGCGCGGCGTCGTTGATGGCCTGCTTGGCCTTAATGGTCGAGTAGGTGATGACGTGGGTGACCTTCTCGGGGCCGTAGAGCTGGCGAACGTGCTCCACGACCTCGAGGCGCCGCTCATCGTCGAAGTCCATATCGATATCGGGCATCTCGGTACGCTGCGGGGACAGGAACCTCTCGAACATCAGGCCGTTCTCGAGCGGGTCGAACGCGGTGATGTTCATGGCGTAGGCGACGATAGCGCCGGCGGCCGAGCCACGGCCGGGGCCGACGCCGATGCCGTTGTCCTTGGCCCATTGCACGTACTCGGCGACGATCAAAAAGTAGGCGGCAAAGCCCTTGTCGCAGATGACCTTGTATTCGTACTCAAAGCGCTCTTTGATGTTGACGCCACCGATCTCGCGCGTGGCCCAGTCGTCACCGTAGTGCTGGCGCAGGCCCTTCTCGCACTCGCGGCGGAACTGACTCTCGTGCGTCTCGCCGGGGTCGAGCAACGGGAAGCGCGGAAGGATGATGGAGTCCCAGTCCAGCTCGACGTAGCACTTGTCGGCGATCTCGAGCGTGTTGTCGCAGGCCTCGGGGCAATACGGGAACATCGCCCGCATCTCCTCCTCGGTCTTCATGTAAAACTCCGAGCCGGTCATGCGCATGCGGTTGGGGTCGTCGACCTTGGCGTTCATGCCGATGCACATGATGACGTCCTGCACGGGAGCGTCCTCGCGGCGCAGGTAGTGGAAGTCGTTGGTGGCGATGACCTTGACGCCTACCTGCTTGGCGATGTCGATGAGCGTGCGGTCCATCTGCTCATCGGTCAGGCCGTTGTCGGTGGTGATGCCGTGTTCCTGGATCTCGATATAAAAGTCGCCAGGTTCGAAGGTATCACGGAAGGTCTCGGCCCACTTGATGGCGCCCTCCATGTCACCGCGGTCGATGTATTTGGGAATGATGCCCGCGATGCAGGCGCTGGTGCAGATCATGCCCTTGGCGTGGCGGCGCAGGTTGTCGAGCGTCACGCGGGGCTTGTAGTAAAAGCCCTGCACGGCTGCCTCGGAGACCGTCTGCATCAGGTTGACGTAGCCCTCCTGGTCCTTGGCCAGAAGGATCATGTGGTAGAGCTCGGGCTTATGGTCGCGAGCAAGGGTCTCGTCCGGCGTAAAGTAGACCTCGCAGCCAAAGATGGGCTTGATGACCAGAGGCGGCTTGAGCTCGTCGATGTTGCCCTTCTCGTCCCACATGGCCATGTCCTTCACATACTGGGCATGCTCGCGCGGGTTTTCCTCGGGATCGGGCTCCACCAGCTCGTCGCGGCGATCCTTTTCCAAAAAGGCCTTGTCGTGACTCCAGGTTTTGTACTCAGGCGTGTTGTGGTTGACGGCGTCGCAGGCCAGCGCCAGGTCGGGCACGCCATACATGTAGCCGTGGTCGGTAATGGCGACGGCGGGCATGCCCAGCTCTACGGCGCGATTGACCATATCCTGGATACGGGTTGCGCCGTCGAGCATGGAGAAAACGGTGTGGTTGTGCAGATGGACGAATGCCATGTGATGAGCTCCGATGCGGGTTCGTGTTCTGACTGAACGATTTTACCGCACGGCGCGGATAGCACCCGAACCTAGCCAAACCAACACGGGTAGTCAATTTGGGACCTTCAAAAAGGGGAATGAGGGCATCCAGATATATCGAGTATTACTGGAACCCCGGCGATGCGCGGAATGATTTGTGACGAATAGTCATGTCCATCAAGAAGGCTCGACGCTTCGGATGGCTCGTCAATCGATATATCAATTCTTGGAGACCTGTATTCCTACCATTTTTAATGAAACAACGGCGGTAATTGCTATCGCGATTGCACCAATAATACCGAGCGCTATCTGAATGGGATATAACCCCAACACATGTCCAAATATGGAGAAAAACATTGCGGAAAAGAGGGCCCTTACCAGAGACGCGACGGAAAGGATCGTTGCGCGGAGATCGTCCGCAATCGCGTCTTGAATTAAGTTTTCCGAAGTGATGTACACCACTTCCGGGAGAAAACAAAGCACCATGCTAAGGCCAAACAAGCACAGAGGATTTGAAGCGAGCCACGGAAGAATCAAGAAAAGGCCAGCCTCGATTAGCATCGAGCCGAGCATGGTATTTCTTTTCCCGAAACGCGATGAGAAGAAATCTGCTGCAATGTAGGCCGTCGCATTTACTGCATAGGATGCACCGAAAAAGATTCCTATTATGGAGACGGGAGCATCAAATGCGTCGAATACCAACTGATTCAAGTTGTAATAACTCCCATAGAATCCGTCGAGCATGCTTGTGCCGATTAGAAGAAGCAATACCGCAAAAGCGGATTCTCCAAACCGCCAGGTTTCGCGTCTGAACATCTTGGCCGCGTCAAACCTTCCCTTTTCAGAGCTTTCAGAACGGGTCGCTTCCGTCCTCTCAATGGGATACAGAAGGAAAAGCTGCAGGAGATAGAAAACGGAGACACATACATAGAGGGCGCTCCAAGATACTTGGGCAATGAAAGATCCGAGCACGATTGCCATTCCCGTAGCGATTGATTGTGCGGCAAGCAGCCGAGCATTGATGGTGAGGAAGCGCTCTCCTTGACCGGCATTCCGGGCAATTTCATATAAAAGTGCTTGTTCGGATCCCGATTGAAGGGAGTAGGCGAGTGCCTCAACAAGGGAAAGTACGACAAGAAAGGGGCCTGAGAGCAACAGCATGCCAGCCGTATGGAAGAAAAGCAGCAGCACGCCCACTTGAATCGAAAACTTCTTTCCAAAGAAATCGCCTATCAGCCCTGTTGGCAGCTCGAGGACGACCGTTGCAATGTTAAACAGAGCTTGATAAAGCGCGATTTCCGTGACAGACATTCCTTTCTCCGCAAGGAAAAGTAGAAACACTCCCCGATTTAAAACAAATCCCGCGAGAACGAAAAAGGCGGAATAGATGTGCAGTTGCGTAGCGGCATTCTTATTCATTTGGCACTTCCAACAACATTTTTTGTCGGGCTGTTCGCTACTGACTCGAAACCCGAAGCGTTCACGGTTTCCGATGAAGAGTCACCTTACCTTTTGCGGTATGGGCGCTTCTCGTACTTATAGCCGTTGAGCTTGTTGCGGCTGGGACACTTGCCCGTGGCGTTCTCGATATCCTGCATGATGGACCCCGCCAGAGCGTCAAAAAGCTCCTCCGGCGTCACCTTAAGCGTTTTGGTGAGCTGCATGATGGCCCCTTATCCGTTTGAACCGTTCGGGCCATTGTACCGCCCCAAGCTCTCCCATGCGTTGCGGTGCCATTTGGACGATTGAGGGCCTTACGGCCGCAAAACCAACCAAATAGCACCATAAAGCCTGAGGTGGCTAGAGGCTGTAGGTGACCACCTGAGGCTCGCACGGGTTGGCGGGGTCGACTTGCTCCACGCGGACGAACTTGACGGTCACGGCCTCAAAGCCCGCCTTGTGCAACACATCGGCGTAGACGCGCGCCTGCAGGGCGTGCTTCTCCTGCAGCTGTTCCGGTGCCTCATCCGGCGTGCCACCCGTCTTGTAGTCGATGACCAGTGCGCGCGACGGATCCGCCGGGTCGGTTGCCAAGGCATCGATGGCGCCCTCGGCATAGGCACCGTAGCGAGCGATGTCCTCGTCCTCGCAGCCCAGCGAAAAGAACGGCACCTCGGCGCGAACGCACGGCCAGGCAAGCAGCTCGGCACGGACCGCCGACTTGAGCCAGCGGTCCAGGGCAACGTCGAAGCGCTCGCGCTGCTCCGGCGTCAGGCGCCACAGACGCGCCAGCGCATCGGCGCGCGCAGCGGGCAACGTGTCGGCACCCATCTCGATGAGCCACTGGCAGGCAGCGTGGAAGGCTGAACCCAAGGCCATGGGATTGCCGGCAGGCTCGACGGCAGCCACGTCTGCATCGGCCATCTCCGAGCCATCCGACTCCGCATCATCGCCGGACTCGTCCATGGGTACACGCGCCTCGGCGGCACGGTCTTCTGTCTCGGCATGGAGCGCCGCGGCGATTGACGAGTAGCTATACGAGTCACGCGCCGGGAACGGACAGGTGCCCATGCGCACGCCCACTGCCTGGGGATACACAAGCTCAAACGCATCGGGCTCGGGGTCGGCAGGGCCGGGCACAGTTGAGTGCACAGCATTATCAGCGACATCGACATCGCCGCGAACAAGCCTTCCCTCGGCATCCAGCGAAGCGTTAGCCTCAAACGCCTGCTCGCCAAACGTAAAGTCCGCCAGCGAGATGAGCTCGTAGTCGCCCGGCTTGGAGTTGTCGAACACCAGGCGGTCGGCATCAAGCTGCGGCATGTCCAGAGCGTCGGTAGGCAGAATACGACGCAGCACGTCGTAGGTCAGATCGGTCTCGACGTCGAAGGTCGGCGCCGTCACCTTGCCGCGGCTCACGCCGGCATCCATCGCCAAGATCACCAGCTCGCGGGCACGCGTCATGGCAACGTAGAGCAAGCGGGCCCGCTCCTCGAGCGAAAGCTGCAGGTCGTCGTTGCGCAGGCGGGCAAATGCCTCGGCGGGAGAACCCGTCGCGCAGACATCCTCCATGAGCTCCGGCGGTAACCATAGCGACGTGCCCTTGCCCTTAAACGCATGCTCAAACTGCTTTTTGACGTCGTCGCCCTTCACAAAGGTTCCGTCGGCGAGCTTAACGCCGTCGAAGCGTGCCGGCAGCGCCACGACCTGTGCTCCGCCCTCGACGCGACCCATCTGTGCCGCACCCGAGGACTTACGCACGCCAAAGCACTCGGCGACCGCCACAACCGGATATTCCAGACCCTTGGATGCATGCACGGTCATGATGCGTACCGCGCCGTCACCCTCCTCGTTGAGCGCGCCCGGGGCTTCCTTGCCCGCCAGGAAGCGGTCAAAGGCCAGCGCAATGGAGCGCGGCGAGTTACCGAACTCGGCCTCAGCCTCAGCCACAGCATCAAGCGCCTTGAGCACGTTGGCGGCGATGGCCTTGCCCTCGGGACCACGCTGTGCCAGACGAACAAACCAACCGGAGGAGTTGACCACGTCGCGCGCGATGGCGGCGAACGAATCGCGGCCCACGCGACGAAGCGCATACCGCAGCACCTCGCGGGCGCGCGTCACGAGCGGCAAGTCTTGCAGGCCCGGCACGTCGAAATCGCTCATGATGCCCGCGTCGATATTCCGGCGCGAGGTCTCCCCCGTCTCGCTGTCGAGCTTGGTCGCCAGCGCCAGGAACTCCTGGGCGCCGAGCGCAAACATCGGCGAGGCGAGCAGCAGCATAAGGCCCTGCGCCGTATCGGCCGGATTGGCGAGCGCGCAGACTAGGGCGCGCACCGTCTGTACCTCGGCAGCCTGCGCAAAGACCGAGCCGCCCGCGATGACGCAATCGAGCCCTTGGTCGCGGAAGGCTTGCGCATAGACATCGGCGTTTGTCATGCGGCCCAGCAGCAGCACCATGCCGCCCTGGGGCTGGCCGGCATCGGCAAGCGCGCGGAACCGCTCCGCGATCGCGCGGGCTTTGGCCTGTGTGCGCTCCTGCGTGCTGCCGCCGGCAACAAAGAGGGCCTGGCGACGCGAGGCGTCTGCCACCAGCGTGTCCTTGCGGCCGTCGCTCGCCTCAAGATCCAAAAAGCCCTGCATCAGGCCGCCGTCATCGCCGTCGAAGACGCGGGCCACGTAGCGCAGCACCTCGTCGTGACTGCGGAAGTTGCGCACGAGTTTGACGAGCTCACCAGCGGGGGCGTCGGCCACGGCAGTCGTCTCGGACTCCGCCGTCGATCCCACCTTGCGCTCCTGGCGACGGAACACCTCGACCTCAGCGCCACGGAAGCGATAGATCGACTGCTGCGCATCGCCCACGGTACACAGTGCGCGCTCCCCCGCACCCGTCAGGTAGCGGATCAGGTCGACCTGCATCTGATCGGTATCCTGGAACTCATCGATCATGACCATCTTAAAGCGACCCTCGTATGCCGCTCGGATGGCCGGGTAATCGCGCAGGGCCTCGTAGGCCATGCGCAGCAGGTCGTTGTTATCGAGCGCGGACTGGCCGGCCTTGAGCGCGCGATACTCGGCCTCCACGGAACGGGCCAGGCCCACCAGCGCATCGAGCGCCGGGGCACCGCAGGCGAGCACGATATTGATAAACGCATCGGCGGCCTCGGCCTTGAGCAGCTCCACCTGCTCCTTAGGGAATGCCTTGCTCGCCCGCGGCATGGCGCACGACATCATGAGTCGCGCCGCATCGGCCATGGTCTTGCCGCTCGCCTCGAACGCATCGATGGCATCGAGCGCCACCTGCGCCTTCTCAGTCGCGGCCTTGCTCGCACCCAGTGCAGCGCGATATGCGTCGGCAAGCGCCGAGGTGTCGGCCTGGCCGCGCGCCACGTACACGTCGTCCATGCCGCCCGGCAGCTGGCTCGAGAGCTCCAGCAGGTCGCGCACCAGGCCCTTGATGGTGGTGCCGGCGCCAAAGGGACCGCCCTCGCCCGCCATGGGATACCAGGCGTAGAGGGCCTTGAGCGATGCCGCGAGCTCGGGGGCGGCATCGGGCGCCGTCGCGCGGGCCAGCACATGCTCAACAGCCTGGTCCATAAGCTCGTCGGTATCGGTGAGCACCGTGAACTCGGGATCGATGCCCAGCTCCAACGCGTGTGCGCGCAGGATACGCGAGCACATGCCGTGAATGGTCGAGATCCATGCATCGTCGACGGTCAGGGCTTCCTCGTCTATGCCCTCGTCGATGAGCGCGCGGCGCACGCGGTCGCGAATCTCTGCCGCGGCGTCCTTGGTAAAGGTAATGGCGAGCACCTGATCCAGATGCTCGACGAACGGACCGGATTCGGGCGAGAGCGCGTAGACGATGCGGCGCGTGAGGGTAAAGGTCTTGCCCGAACCGGCGCCCGCCGAGACAAACAGCGGACGGTCGAGCGTTTTGACGATCTGCAGCTGTTGCGGCATCAAAGTCGAAAGATCCATGGCCTACACGTCCCTCCTTACAAACGTTCCTTCGTGGTTATACGAGCAGCGCGGATGCGCGGCCTGAGCCGACGTTGGGTCGACGGCGGCAACGTTGCCTGCCTCGAGCTCGCACAGGCGCTCGGCGATGCCGGCCTCCACGCGATCGAGCAGGGCGTCGAAGTCCATGCTGCCGCCCTCGCCGGGGAAACCTTTCTTAAGGCCCGGGATGCGACCGTCGCCGCGCTCTTCCTCAAGCAACTCGGCGCTCGCCGCACCGCGCAGCGCGGGCTTGCCGCCCTTGGTCGAAAAATAGAGCGCAGCACGGGTATCCAGGCCCAGCGCCCGACGCATGGCCTGCGCGTAGATGAGTGTCTGGGTATGGGGCGGCAGCCAGCGCGGGTCGTCGATGGGGGCCTCGCCCGACTCCTCGTCGCGCACCGTGGGGTCGGCGAGCTTAAACTCCTCGACACCCGAACGATGCTTGTAGTCGATTACCACGGCGCGATTCTCGGCATCCACGTCAACGCGGTCGATGCGCCCACCGAGTGGCCAACCGGCATACTCAACCTTGAGCTCGTTGAAGGCGAACTCCAGGTAGCGCGGGGCAAAGGGGGCAAGTGCCTCGGACTCGTAGGCAAGCACGCCCTCCAGCTGCGGCAAGATCTCGGCCACCTGGCGCTCCTCCACCGCAGAGAGCGGCACCAGCGGGCCCTCCGTGCCGCGTTTGCCGGCGTGCTCGACCAACGTCTCGTCAAAGACCTCGCGTAGCAGCTCCTGAGCGCGCGGCAGATTCTCAGGCGTCACGCGCTCCATGCCCTCCTGGGGCAGGCGGGCATGGAGGTGCTCCAGCACGTCGTGGACGAAGTTGCCCTTCTCCATGTTGCCAAAATCCGCGTCGATAGACTGGGGCTTGACGCGATACGAGACAAACCAACACAGCGGGCAGGTGGAATAGGCCTCGATCTGCGAGGCGGACGTCAGGCGCGGCACGAGCGGCGCGTCCTCGCCCTCGCCGTCACGACGGCGCAGGACCAAATACGGCACGGCCTCGGCACTCAGATGCTGTGGGGCTTCACAGGTCACGCACTCGCGCTTGAGACCTTCGCCTGCCGCGGGATCGAAGTCCCTTACGATATCGCCCTCACCCACGCACTTCGCCTTGTCGGTACCAGCGGCCTTAGCGTCGTCAGCGGCCTTGTCGGCGTCAGCTGCCTTAGCAGCTTCAGCGGCCTCGGCATGCGCCCGCAACTCGGTCCACACGGCAGCCGGATAGCACTCGCGCGCCTGGCGATCGTGCGTCACGCGGGCAAGCGCAACCGAGCCGCGTGCCGCCTGCATCGCGTGGCCAAAGCGCACGCGCAGCAAGGCCGCGGGCTCAAGCGTCACGCCCTCGCGACCAAGGCTCGCCGTCGGAGACGGTGGCCAGCGGCCCTTCCTCGTGCGAGAGCGGATAGCTGTCCAGATCGACATCGGCAAACAGCACGGCATCGTAGCTGCCGGGGCGCAGAGCCGCCGCATCGGCAAGCGAAGCAAAGCGAGCCTGGGCACGTGGCGTACGGTCAACCTCGTGGGTCTCGTAATCGTAGGCGGCGCTACGCTTGTCCACCTTGGTGCGAATGCCGTCGAGCACGGGCACGGTCGCGGCCTGCGACACGTCGAGCGCGCGAGCGCCATTCATAAGGATGTCGATGACGTGGCGCAGCAGGGCCACCTCCGCCTGGCGACGGGCTTGGCCATCCAAGCTGCCCAGCGAGCGATCGGGCAACGCCTCGGCAACGGCAAGCATGGCCCTGAGCGCCGTCACGGGCTTGTCACGCCACAGCGCCTGGAACACGTCCGAAACCACACACGGCACGTTCTTAAACCAGTTCTCGTCGCTCGCCGCCTTGCGCGCGCCCCTCACCTGGCCTTGGACACTCTGCAGCAGGCTCTTAACGCCCGCGGTAGTCTTGCTGCGCGAGAGACGCATATTCTTATCGAAGGTACGGGCATTGACGGCATCGGCGCCCGAAAGCGGACTGTAGATCCAGTCGGTAAGCTCCGGCGCGGGCCACCACTCGGTCTTTGACACCGTGCCCTCATCGGCGGCCTTCATGCGCTCGATCAGGCCGGCGAGCGCCGCAAACTGCCTACCCGCAATGGATTGGGAAAACGCTGTGAACTCAACTGTCTCGGCAGCGATATGACGGGCCGCCAGACGAGAGGCGAGCTCACCGAACAGCTGGGGTGCCCGGGCAGAAACAACGAGCGCGCGCACGGGGTCGGCGGGCGTCGCGGCGCCGTCGACCTCGGAACCCTGGCACGCTTTTACCAGATCATCAATTACGTCCGCATAGACATGAGCACGGGCATGGGGGCCGGCGACCTCAATAAAGGCAGGCTGAGCGGCGGTCCCACAAGCGGCATCAGACGCGACGGCGTCCTCCCCCAGCGGCGCGATCTCAAACAGCACACCGCGGACATCAAATGCCGCGGCAAGCTCCTCGCGCATCGCCGCCTGCTCGCGGGCAAGCAGCACGACGACCTCTCCCCCATTGTTCGCCACGGCAGACAGCAGCTCGAGCAGGTCGTGCGTAAACGACGTGATACCGCGCACGCATACGGCGCGGGCGCACGCCGGCAGGTTATCGGCCAGGACACCGGCCATAATGTCAGCCGCATCGCAGGGCTCGACCATATCTCGACGGTCCAAACCACCCGCGTAGGCACGCAAAAGCTCGAACACGCGAGCCTCGGCATCGCTTTTTGGCTCAGGCTGGCAATTGTTGCCACGGCATCGCTCGGCTGTCGTCCCCGCCACACCCGGCAGCACGTCGCGAGCCATGCGCGCAAGCATGCGCACCGTGCCCTGGCTGCGCGAAAGCGGCTGTAGGTCGGCATCGTCGAGACGCGTGACCATGTCCGAGAACAACATCTGGCGCTGCAGGTTGTCGACGAAACCGCGCCCGTCGCCCAAAAGCTCCCAAAGCGAGCGAAGCCACGATGTAGGCGTCTTGTAGTCAATACCCAGCGAAATCCCGGCTTCCGCCGCATCATGACGGCACAGGTCGAGCTCGGCAAACGTTGGCGCCAGCAGCACGGCGCGCCCGTGGCGGGCAATAAGATCGGCAAGCAACGCCGACTCGGCATCGCTCAAATCCGTGCCGGCATTGGTGGTATAGATTCGAACAGGCATGGTCCTCCGCTCAAACTGTTCGCAATAATCAATGTATCCATCCTACCCGCCCACGCGGACAGATTTGCCCCACGCCAACAGATTTGATCCCTTGGGGACGGAGGAAAACGGATCACCGAGAAGGTCAGTCTAACCCGGTGATCCGTTTTCCTCCGTCCCCAAGGGATCAAAAAACCGCCCCCGGAGGGACGGCTCTTCGTAATTCAATGTTGTCGCTGGCCTACTCGCCATCTTCCAGCTTAATGAGGATCTTGCGATAGCCACCGTACTCGCCGTTGAGCGCCTTGGATACACGGCTCACCGTGGTGGACGAAGCACCGGTACGCGCCTGAACCTCGACATAGGGCTCGCCCTCGTCCAGGTAACGCGCGACCTGCAGACGCTGCGATAGATCGCAAATCTCACGCGGCGTGCAGATATCGGTCAAAAACGCTTGGATATCTTTCTCGTCGTCCAAAAGGCTAAATGCGTGGACCAGCTGCTTGACATCAGGCTTGTCAAACATGTTCTCGATATTCATCGATCACCGCCAAACCCGCCAAAAGGCATCGAAGTTGATACTGACATCGGGCATCGTTCGCCCGTAATATGCAATAGGGCAACGCCTGTGGCTTTTGCCCGTAGCAGTTTAGCACACCACCAAACTAAAGCGACAAGACTCTCTGTCAGCGGCACGTTTTTTAAGACGAACGCCGTTTTGAAACCGAATGCGCACGCAAGCTCCACGAATATCTGGAACAATGGGTGCCCAAACAGGGCCGTGTCCGTGCATCTATCCGAGTTGCAAAGGTGTGTGCCCCTCACGCCCCTCACCACGCCATGCGCAAGAAAGGATTCCCACCATGCGCTTTTTGCTCAACTGGCTTTTGACCTCAATCGCCATCGCGATCGCAACGTTTCTCGTCCCCGGTATTCAGCCCTTCGGCATGGCCGACGCCTGGGTCTGCTTTGCCTTCGTGGGACTGTTCCTCAACATCGTCGACTCGCTCGTCAAGCCGTTCCTGACGGTCATCTCGCTGCCGCTCACTATTATCACGCTTGGTATTTTTCAGCTCGTAGTCAACAGCTTTATGCTCGAGCTGGCCAGCTACCTGTCGGTCAATCTGTTGGGCGCGGGTATCTCCATTGCCGGCTTTGGATCGGCCTTTATGGGCAGTATCCTGGTATCCATCATGCGCAGCATTCTCGACAGCATCGCCAGGAACTAAAGCGACCGGATACGGACCGCCACAACATGCCAAATCAGAACCACCCTTAAAAAGGGTGGTTTGCTCTTAGGGTATAACCCACGGGCCCCGGGCTCGCGTCTAAAGGCGCGGGCCCGGACTTCGTCCAGGCCTAGTGCATCTTGACCCGTGGCGCGCCG
>ENA-OQOA01000345-OQOA01000345.1-human-gut-metagenome-genome-assembly--contig:-NODE-345-length-21800-cov-6.231578_pt1 | contig 21800 bp, 8 predicted proteins | sample MGYA00242633_ERZ504888 | MGnify/ENA primary metagenome ERZ504888 (study PRJEB26092, sample SAMD00036372) | human gut metagenome | host: Homo sapiens | study: EMG produced TPA metagenomics assembly of...
ATCACCAGCGGTATCCATACCGGGCTGCCGTAGATGGCGACTTTCGCCGCGATGCGTCCGATGGCGCTCCAGATGGATGCCGCCGGCTCATCGGTGGCATCCTCGCCGGCCAGCGCCGATTTGCCGTGTGCCTGCTCCTCGTCGCGCAGCGGGTCGGTGAGCGGCACGGGAGGCTGTCGGACCAGCGTCTGCGGGTTGGGTGGGGTGAGGTTCTGGTTGTCGTCGGGTATCTTCGTCTCTTTAGGCGTCGGATAGAACGCGACCCAGCCGTAGCCTTCGAGATTGATCTCCACCCATGCTTCGATGTCGTTGCCGGTGAATTTGACGGTCGAGGTGCCGTTGACCGTTTCGGTGCGGTCGTTGCTGATGTCGCCGTCGTCGTTCTTGGGCAAAAAGCCCATGACCACGCGGGATGGCAGGCCGAGTTCGCGGGCCATCAGCGCCATGGCGGAGGCATACTGCTCGCTGTCGCCGACCATCGCGGATCCAGCGAGCAGCGCGTTGATGCGATAGCTGCCATGTCCGGGCAGCGACGGATAGTCGCCGGTCAGGCCGTGCGAGAACCAACCAGAATCCTTGAGCTGCGCGACCAGCGCCTGCGCCTGCGCGCCGGCCGTGTCCTCGCCGCCCGCCACCGACGAGGCGAACTTGCCCACCGAGTCAGGCACGTCCTTGGTGCCCGGCTGGTTGGTGACCGTCGCGTTGGCCTTGGCGATCTCCTTGTCGGTGGGTGTGGGGGCGATGATGCCGCTTTCCGTATAGGTCATGCCGGTGGACAGCCCGGCCGGGATGATGGCCGACTGCGTGCTCTCGTTGTAGTAGAAGAGCGTGTGGCCGGCGGAGGATCGGGATTCGCCGCCGCCGTTTCCGTTGGCGCCTCCGGTCTTTCCCGCTGACGTGACGTCGACGCTGCTCGCCGCTCCTGCCAGCGGCAGCCATTTGTCGCTCAGACCCTTGTCGATGGTGAACGTGGCGGTGAACTTCTTGCCGTCCACCGTATTGGGGATGCGGGTGCCGACGCGTCGGTAGTCGGATGAGTCCGAGGCTTCGGTGGAGTCGGACAGGTTCCACACGTTGCCGTCGAACTGGTCCATCACCGCGAGCCTGACCGGCGTGCCCTCGGGCAGATTCGTGACCGTGAGCAGCGTGTCATCCTTGTGGTCCTTGACGTAGGAGCGCAGGCCGCTGAGCGGGCTTGCGTAATCGTACGGGCTGAGCGGCGGATCGTAGTAGTCGCGCAGGATCAGACGTGACTGCCCGATGCCCATGCATGCGCCCACGCCCAGGCCGGCCGCCAGCAGCAGGATGATCGTGGCGCTGATCCAGCGTCCCAGTTCCAGAAGTTGCCATCGCCATGACAGCCAGACGATCATGATGAGGCCGATGAGAACGCCGGAGGCTATGGGCTGGAAACCGGTCTGCGTGCCCAACAGGGCGCAGACCACCAGTTCGATGGCGATCGGCAGCAGGCTCAGCACGCTGAGCTGCCGTTTGTCGCCGATGGCGAACACGCCGGCGAGGAATGACAGCCATAGGCATATCGTCCATGCCGCCATCAGGCTGCCATCGCCGGAACCGGTCGGCGGCGGTACGGCGATAAGGTATTTGAACGCGCCGAAGGTGCTGACGAACCCCTGTGACAGCGTTTCCACAGAGGGAATCACATGACTGATGGTGGTGTCGTTCAGCGCGATGACCGGGCCGATGACGCCCTGCGCAACGATCAGGAACACGATCTGCCACCACAGGCGCAGCGCGGGTGTGGTCCCTGCATAGGCGATGAGGGCGCCGAGCAGGGTTGCCGGTACAGCGGCGACGGCCCACATGGCGGCTGATCCGTACACGTCGAGAAGATTGGATGCGGCAATCAGCGACGTCAGCGCGATGACGGCCACGCTGATGAGGTTCGTGCCCCAGGAGCGGCGTTCGACGCGGGCGAGCGGCAGACGGTTGCCGCCGCGTGTCAGCCAGATCACTGAATGAGTGGATTCCGCCCATGAGCCGGTGGTGGTGCCCGTGCCGGTCACGGTCGAGCCGAGACCGGAGAACGGACGCCTGGTCTGCCCGACCTGGCCGGGCAGGGCGTCCACGGCCGACGTGGCGGAGTCCGAGCCGAGTGAGCTGTCGATCACATCGTTCATGCGAGCACCTCCATGATGAGCGGCAGGTCGTCAAGCGAGCCGACGGTGGCCAGCGTGAAGTCCGTGAAATGCTTGATTGCGCGCACGTCGCCCGGCGAGGTCTGCAGCACGAGGCACGTGGCGGATTTCGGCAGCGCGAGCACCATGCGCTTGATATGGTCGAGCTGCTTGAGTGAGCCGACGGTGAAGAAGTAGAACGAGCTGTCGGGCGAGTGTCGCAGCGTGCTCTCCACCAGATTCGGGTTGTCGTCGGTCCGCGGGGTGATGGCGCTGCAATCGTCCAGGAACCCCATCGGGAATTTCGGCGTGTCATGCGCGCGGCCGGCATGCGTCTGCAGCGGACGGTCCTGTTTGAGGCACTGCACGCCCAGCGAGGCGTGCACGCTCACGGCCATCTCGAATTCCTCTTGACTGACGTAATCCTGCGGGTTCACGTCGAGCGTCATACTCGTGTCGGTCCGCCGCGTCGCCTCGTACTGGCGGATCATCAGCGTGCCGGTCTTCGCCGAGCTGAGCCAGTGCACGTTGCGCACGTCGTCGCCCGGCTCGTATTCGCGCAGCCCGTAGAAGTCGAGGTCGTCGTCGACGATCTGACCGCTGGGCTGGCCTTCCAGATCCCGTGCGACGCCGGCGTTGAGCGTGTTGAGCCGCACGATGTTCGGATGGATATAGACGGTGATGCGTTCGGCCAGCGCCTTCTCGTGGCGCACCAGCCCGAACGGGTCTCCCTTGCGGATGTTCAACGGTCCGACGGTGAGGACGGCGCGGGAGACGGTGGTGAACTCGATATCGGTCTGCTTGGACTGGCCCGGCGCCAGCATGGGGATGCCGAACCGCTCGTGAGCCTCGCCCAACGGCAGGTCGCCGCGTGCGGTCGTGGTGGGGGTGTGCCCGGGATTGTCGATGTCCACGGTCACATGGACGTCGTCGCCGACGGTGACGCGGCGGCGCGACACGGCGATGGACGCCTTGAACCCGGTATTGCCAAGCGAGAGTACGATGGCGCAGAGGATCATCATCAGCGCCACCGCGGCGATGGCGAGCAGCTCATGCCAGCGAACCAACGGGAATCCGGCCGCGCATACGATGCCGACGACGACCACGGTCCAGCCCAGTGGGGATATGAACGAGGTGAAGAATCGCCTGACCGTGCGCTTGCAGCGGCGCCACAGGCGTGCCGAGCTAAGCCGTCGCCTGTGGCGCGCCGACTTGCCCGATGCCTGTTGGCCTCGCTCGTTCCGTGGTTTCGGCTTGCGCGGTTTCCGCGGCTTCTGCGGCCTTGCTTCGGATGATGAACTGTCGTTGTGCCTGCGCATGGAACGCCTTTCACGCGCCGAGCGACGGCGCCGGCACGGTCTCCAGCATCCGGCTGATGGCCTCGTCCGTCGTCAGACCGGCGAAGGTGGCTTCGGCGGTGAGCTTGATGCGGTGCGACAGCACGGCGACCGCCAGATCCTTGACATCGTCCGGCACCACGTATCCGCGCCCGTCGGAGGCCGCCCAGATGCGCGCGCAGCGGGTCAGCGCCAACGCGCCTCGCATGGACGAGCCGATGGCGATGTTCTCGTCATGACGGGTCGCCTCGACGATGCGCACGATGTATTCGAGGATGTTGTCGTCGATGTGGATGCGCTCTCCGATGCCGCGCAGCGCGAGGATGTCATCGCCGGCGAGCACGGGGGAGACGGTCTGCGCACGGTCGCGGATGTTGACCTGCCGCAGGAGGTCGACGCTTACCTGATGGCCGGGGTACCCGACCGACGTCTTGATGAGGAAACGGTCCATCTGGGCTTCGGGCAGCTTGTATGTGCCGAGCTGTTCGATCGGGTTCTGCGTGGCGATCACGATGAACGGCTGCGGCACGTCGTGCGTGACGCCGTCCACGGTGACTTTCTGCTCCTCCATGACCTCCAGCAGTGCGGACTGGGTCTTCGGCGAGGCTCGGTTGATCTCGTCGGCGAGCACGATGGACGCGAATACCGGGCCCTCGCGGAACTCGAACTCGCCGTGCTTCTGGTCGTAGAAGGTGATGCCGACCACGTCGGACGGCAGCAGGTCGGGCGTGAACTGGATGCGCTTGAACGACGCGCTGATCGAGCTCGCGATGCCTCGTGCCAGCTGAGTCTTGCCGGTGCCTGGGTTGTCTTCGAGCAGGACATGGCCACCGACGAGCAGGGCGGTCAGGCATAGACGGATCGGATGTGCCTTGCCGACCACGACGGTGGAGACGTTCGCGAGCAGCGCGTCGAACGCCTGCTTGAAGTAGGCGATGTCGTCGGCGCTGGCCGGGGTCTGCGGGTTGGTGTTCGCGACGGCCGGGTTCGCGGTCACTGGGCGCGCGGCTGCCGCCACGGGAGTATTCGCGGTTCTGGCTTTGGGAAAGGCGACGTTCGGAATCTTGGCCGCGGGTGCGGTGGTCGGGTGCTGTATGGAGCTCAGCTGCGTCGCATCGAGATCGACGCCGGTCTTGGTCGGGCCGTTGTTCGTGGTGTTGTCGCCGGTGTCACTGACGGGCGAGACGGCCTCGCCGTTCGTCTTGTTCTGCACCGGGGACTGCGCCGACTTGTTCTGTACACTCTTGGCTTGTGACGGCTTGGCTTGTGCCGACTTTTTGCCTCGGATTGCCTTGCCGGCAGCAGCACCTCCGCGGCGCTTCGGCAACGTAGGAATGGCCACGGTCGGTGCCCCCTTCGACTTGTCGGCCTCACCAACCGCGGCACCGCCCTTGGCATGCGGTGTCTCGGAAATCACGGTGCCGTCGGACAACACCGTCTCATCGGAGACCTCAGTCCCCTCGCCGCTTGCTGATGAGACGGACTGCGCTACTGTGCTCTTTTCCGCGTTGCCTTCCGCGGTGTCGTTTTTCTCGGCTGCGTTTTCCCCGGCACTGTTTTTCACTGTGCTCGGTGCGGCTGCATTCGTCGTGGCCTCGGCGGACTGAGCCGTGTTGCCGGACGACAGGACGGTCTTGTCCGACAACACCGTCCTGTCGGACAGTTGCGTGGCGTCGTCGAGTTCGTTGCTCTCGCTCATCGTGATACTCCTTGATGTGTGTGGTGGACGGTGTTGTCGTATCGGTTGATGGATGGTTGATAAATCATGGTCGGTTTGAGGCCAGTGTGCTGATGGATGGCATGGAACCGAACGACCGGCGTCGGATGCGGCTCGGGTCTACGCCTTCCGTGACCGTTCCGGATCCCTCGGCCGGTTTGCGCATTCCTTGGACTTCTCTGATGTCGTCGACGGTGTTCAGCGCGGAGTCGGCACCGGTCACGCTGATGTACCAATACAGCTTTTCCGTGTCGATCCTGAACGATGAGATATCGATGTACCCCTGCTTCGAAGCTGTGCTCCATGTGACGTTCCAATCACTTTCACCGGTCGGCTTGCCGCTGGTAGTGGAGAACGCGACAAGGACCGTTGCCGGCTGACCGTAGAGGTTCACGCTGCCGCCGGACACCGTGATGCGGTTACGGTCTGTCGTGCTCCACGCCAGCGTAGGCGGTTCGATCTTCGCTGGGGTCTTGTATACAAGGCCCTTACCGTCAAATATGATGGCTTCGCTGGAGTGCCCCTTGAACGACTGCGTAGCTGATACAGTGCCGCAGTTCTCCCACGGGTTGATGCGGTAAGTTGCGGCGGCTGAATCGCCGTTGCCTCTGTACTCCTGACCGTTGGCGAAAATGGAGAGTCCGTCATGCTCGTCATTACCGCCAACTGACACGGAGCACTCGTCACCTTTGAGCGTCACCTGCAGGTTTTTCGGAGGCTGTACCTTGTACTGCGGCGTCACCTTGTTCGAGTCAGCCGAAGCTGGTTTGGCGCCGCTTTGCTGCGGGTTCACGGTCGCCTTGACACTGAGCTCCTCATACCACTGATCGCGGCTGATCGTATCGGTGAAGGTGTGGGTGCCGCAGGGGGCCGACATGGAGATTGCGCCGCTCAGTTCCACGCTGGAACATCCCGCGTTGTGCATGTTGCCGAGCGTCAGCGTGGCCTTCAATGTATTGCCCTTTATTACCGATAGGCTGACCGTCGGCGCGTCCGGGTCGCCCCAGGGCGTCGCCGCGTTGCTGGCGGCACTGGGCTGGCCTTCGCCGGCACGGTTCTTTCCTTTGACGGTGGCGGTGTATGAGGTGCCATCGCCGGTGGCGCTGTTGTCGATTGGGAACACTAGGGAATTGCCGGAGGTCTCCTTGGTGACGGAACCGCCGCCCGAACCGGTCAGCGTCACCGTGTAGCTGTCCGGCTTCGTACCGACATAATCCGGAACATCCCACTTGACCGTCACACGCTGGTAGCCGGCCTCGGTGGTGACCTTCTTCGGTGGATCGGGCACCTTGTCGGGCATGGCTTTGACCGAGGTAGACGGCTTCGACCAGCCGACCTCGTTCTTCGCCTTGACGGTGAACGAGTATTCCTTGCCGTTGGTCAGCCCGGTGATCTGGCAGGTGGTGACCGCGCCGCACGACTTGCTGCCGCCGTCCCAATCGACCTCGTAGTCGGTGATCGGGCTGCCGTTGGCCGCGCCTGCGGTCCACGAGAGGTTCACCGAACCGTCAGCCGGCTGCCCGGAGACAGGGGAGAGCAGCGGCGCGCCGGGCTTGTCCACCACGGAGACGGTGATGGTGGCGGTCACCTGTCGGTCGCGCGAACGGGTGCCGTCCTGCACGGTGACGAGCACGGTGTTCGAGGATGCGCCGATATCGGTTCCGACGGTGATGCTGATGTTGCCGTTCGAAGAGCAGTTCACGGTCAGCTTCGCCGAATCGTCGGACTTGCAGCTGACGGCGGTCAGCGACGAATCCGGGAACGGATTGTAGGCGTCGGAGAACAGGTCCACCCGTTCGGTCGAACCGGCCTTGAGCTTCACCGTCTTCGCGCCGATACGGGCAAGCGGGCGGTTCGACTGCACCACGCGGGCGGTCATGCCGGCCTTGACCGTGCCGCCCGAATAGATGATGGTCACGGGGATGCTGGCCAGCGATCCCACGGTAGCGTCCTTGGGGGCGCTGACGGTCAACTGGCCGGAGGCGCTGACGCGCGCGGTGATGCCGCCCGATTCGCTGCCGCCGGAATATGTGTACTGCTTCTCATCTTCGTATGTGCCGGCGGGGGAGCGGGTCAGCGCGGTCAGGTCGATGATCTTCGCATCCTCACCTGCCACCACGTCGATCGTGGACGACGAGAAGGTCGGCGGTGGCACTTCGCGGCCGATGACCGTGATCGGCAGGGTCAGCACTGCGGAGTTGATGATCTGCGTCTTGTCGTTGCCCTTGCCGTCCGCCGCGGTGAACGTGATCGAGGCGGGACCGCTGTAATCCTTCGGCGCGGTGAATTTCAGCGTCGTGTCGTTCACGTAGAGGTCGCCGCCATCCGATTTGGTGGCGCTGACCGATTCGGGGGACTGCACGTAAGCGGTCTTGCCGGCGCCCACACGCACATAGTCGGCGATGTTGATGGTGATGGTCTCGCGCGAGTTCACCTTCAGCGGCGGCGCCTTCGGACGCAGCGTCGGCGGGAACACGCCGTATGCGGGCACTTGGATGAACGCGGTGGAGGTGATGCCGTACGTCGTGTTCGTTACCGTGTACGGCACCGAACGGGCCTCGTCGGTCAGATCCACGGAGATGACGGTCGACTTCTCGCCGCCCTTGACCTTCGCGTGGTCGGTGGCGGACGGGTCGACGCCGACCTTCAGTTCGTTCGCGGTGCCGGACGGGTTGGCGATCCACTGCGAGACATCGACCTCGACGGTCCGCTTGTCGATGGTCGCGGCGGACGGTACGCGGTAGTCATAGGCGGTGGGCGGCTCGATGGTCGCATTCGGGTCGACGTTGACTGTCAACGTCGCGGTGTCGCTCAGGCCGGCCTTATCGGCGACCGTGTGCATGATGTAGAACGTTCCCGCCTGGTCGGGCGTGGTGAACGAGATCATGTTGTCCTTCACGCTCGCCCCGGAGATACCCTGTGACTCCAGTTTCTTCGAAACGGTCAGATCGGTGTTGTCCCCGGAAATGTCGTTGAGCGCCACCGGCACCGTGGCCGCCGTGTGCGGGCGCAGCGTGATCTCGTCGTCCCGCGCGTACACGCCGGAGTCGGACGCGCCCTGGAACACGCCCACCCTGACCTGTGCCTGTGCGCGCTGGCCGGTCCAATCCTCCACCGCGTAGGAGAACGTGTCGGTGCCCGACGAGTCCTCGTACGCCTCGTAGATCATGTAGTTCGCGCCGACCTCGGTGATGCGTCCCAGTTGCGGGGCCTTGTTGCCCAGGCCGAGCAGCTGGTCGTCGTCGCCGTCCACGTCGATGCCGGTCAGTGTGATCGGTATGCGCACTTTCTGACCCGCGGCCACCTGCGCCTCGACGTCCTGCGGAGTGGGGCGGCCTTGTTCTTGGCGTCCTTCTGATGCACGGTGATGGTGATTGTGCCGGAGGCCGAGTTGCCGAGATTGTCCTTGACGGTGTAGGTCACCGGGAACACGCCCGTCTGTTTGGAAGCCTGATAACGCACGGTGTCGCCGGAAACGAACACCAGTCCCTTGAACGTGTCCTTGTCGTACTGCAGCTTCTGCTGCAGCGTCACCGTGGTGCCGTCGGAATGCGAGACATGGTCGAGCACGTTCACCGACACGATGCCGTCGGTGCGCACCTGCGTGTTGACGTTCGACGCCTTGGGCGCGGAGTTGCCGGCGGTCAGTGCCGGCGGCTGCAGCACTATCGTGCCGGTGGATGAGCCGGCCGCGTTGGCGACGGTGTACGTGATCTCCACGGGCTTGGTCGGCACCTGCCGTGCGGTCAGATACACGCGCTTGTGGCTCACCAGGCCGGTCTTGATGCCCAGCGACGGGTCGGCATCGACCGACGTGACCGACAGCACGCCACCCATCGGATCCACGTCGTTGGCGAGCGGTTCGACGATGGCGGTGTTGTTCGAACCGAGCAGCGCCACATCGTTGGCCGCGACTGGCTTGGCGGATTTGCCCGCGGCCGGCTGCACCTCAAGACGTGCGAGGCCGGTGGACGGGATGGAGCCTTGGGTGACGGTGTAAGGCACGTAATACGTGCCCGTGGCGGTGGCCTTGAATGTGAAGGACAGGTCCGCCGCGTTCATGGTCGCGCTGGTTTTCGCGGGCGGTTCCACGGTGGACAGCTGCGCGGGCTGCGCCGATGTGCCATGCACGTACGGCTTGAGGTTGACCGTGGTCTCGGTGTTCGGTGTGGTCTGCTTGACCACGGCGTCGATGGTCGCCGGCAGCGTGTTTGCCGGGCGGATGGAGAAGTACACGAGTCCGGTGCCGGTGTTCTGCCCGTCGGAGACGGTGACCTGCACGCCCACTCGCCCCGAGGTGGCGGAACCGGTGTTGAACACGAGCTGCCCGTCTGCGCGGGTGGAGACGACGACCTGGTCGCTGTTCTGCGGGACCGCCGACACCAATGTCATCGGATCGCCGTCGGGATCCTGGAAACTGCCGAGTGCGTTCGTCGTGTACGTGGCACCCTGCTCCACGTCGTATTCGGGCGGCGTGTCGGCCTGCTTGGGAGCGTGATTGGCGGACGAGCCGGTCAGCGTGACCGTCACCTTGGCCGTCGAGGTCTGGCCGCGCCCGTCGCTGATGTCATAGGTGAACGTCACCGTGCCGGCCGAGGCCGCCGAGGCGTCCAGCTGCAGGTACCGGCCGTCGTACACCGGCGATACGGTCATATCGCCGCCCGCCGGGGCCCCGACTTTGGTGATCTGCAGCACGGAGCAGTCTGTCTGCTCGTCGTTGCGCAGCACGTCGAGGATCTGTTGTCCGCCCGCGCGGGCGCCGATCTCGTCGTCCTGCGCCTTGATCTGCCCGGATTGCGCGGAACAGGTCTTGTTGAAGTTGCGCTGGTTGTTGGCGGACTGGTCGTTCTGCTTCTGCTGGGCGGTCTGCTCGGTCTGGATGGTGTTCCACTGTATCTTGATGACCTTGGTGGAGTCCGAAGGGTTCCACACGTTGCCGTCGACCACGTCGTTGAGTACGGTCAGGCGGTGGTTGGTGCGGAACACCAAATCCGACGTGGCGCTGACCGATTGCAGCGAGCCGAATTCCGGGTTGCTGACGTTCGGCGAGCATACACGCACGTAATTGTTCGCGCTTTGCGCCCACGCGGCCGACACGCAGCCGTCGGTGGAGACCGGTTTGGCTGCGTCTCCGGCACCGCCGGAGGTGAGCGTGTTGACTTTCTTCTCTCCCTTGCCCAGTTCGACCAGGTACAGGCCGTTCTTGCCGGCGGCCGCGACCCAGGACTCCTGACGGCCGTCCGTGTCGGGGTATTGCAGCGTCAACGGGCTGTTGGCGCCGGTGTCGGCGCTGCCCTTGTGCCAGTACAGTCTGCCCTCGGATGTGACGACCGCGGTGCCGTCCACCACGGTGAAATCGTCGGCGGATACGGTCTTCCCTTCGGTGAGGGAGCCACCCTGCACGGCCTTGCCTGTCGGATCCTGCATCGTGAGCACGGTACCGTCGGAGGGCCGGTATCCGTACACGGTGCCGTCATGGGTGACCGCGATCTTGCTTCCGGTGCCCAGCCGCATGGACGGGTCGCTGGTGGCGGGGTTGACGGAGTCGAGGTCGGAGCTGCGGCCGACCCACACGTTGCCGTTTTTCGTGTTCAGGAAGGCGATGGTGCCGCCGCCGGTCACCGCGGTCGTGTCTCCCTTGGTCTCCGTCCTGCCGGTGGTACCCAGCGTGGCGGAGGAGATGCCGGTGGCCTTCGCGCCTTCGGTGAGCACCGTGTCGCTGTCGTGCTGGACGATGTCGAAACGGGCTGCAGACGAGGCCACCGCCGAATCCGGTTCCTTGAGCTTGACGTTGAAGCGGGCCGCCTTGCGGTTCTTGAGCGAGGTGACCCAAACGGTGCCGTCGTCGAGATGCACGTGTTGGCGGGTGATGGAGCTCACCCCAGATGGCGCCGGCGATGATGCCGATCAGCATGACGAGCGCGATGACGGGCATCGCCCAACGGTGCGCGTCAGGCGAGACCAGGCGGCGCATGGAGGAGCGGAACGCCCGCTCGCGTTGGCGCTGGTTAGGCTGCTTGCTCATGGCATCCTCTTCTCTCTCGTTTGCTCGCTTCTCGTGCGATGCCGTGCCGCATGGTGCAGTCCTTCATATAGTGCGTTCCTATTGCCTCACCGCGCATGCGATGGCCGGATTCTGGGACATCTGCTTGTCGCTGCGCACGATCTTCACTTCGATGCAGGTCTGTTTGTCGGTCACGTCATGCAGCTCGACTTTGCGGTCGGCCACGATGTTGGTGCTGGTACTGGGTCCGGAAGTGGCAGAATTGCCCTGTACCGGCGACCATGCGTACATGTCGCCGTCCTTGGGCTGCGGGTTCGTCCAGGTGAACGTGACGGTGGTGCCGTTGTAGGTTCCGTTCAGGTTTTCGGGCGTCGGCACCACTTCGGCTCCCGTGATGTCGGCGGGATTGCCGTCCGTTCCGTTGGAGTCGCCGGTGGCGCCCGGCGTGGAGACCGATGTGCGGTTGCGCGTCGCGGCGTCATCCATGTGCGGCATTACGACGAAGACGAACGTCAGGACGACCGCCGTCAGCGCAGCCACGACCACGGCCGTGATGGCCAGCGGCTTCTTCCACGCACCGGTGGGAGCGTCCATTCGCTTCACGTTCGCGGGGCCGGGCGCGACGCGGCGCTTGCCGGTCATGCTGCTGGGATATTCGGGGACGCCTTCCACGGTGACGGGCGTGGCATGGCCGTAGTAGGCCTGTTGCACCTGCTGCATCGCGCGGGCGAATTCCAGCGCCGTGCCGTAACGGTTGTCCGGGTTCTTGTCGAGCCCCTTGGCGAGCACACGTTCGACGTCCGCGGGCACATCAGGGTGGCCGATTGGCGGCAGGCGGCGACTGACGATGACCTGCGCGAGTTCCTGCTGCGTATGCGCCTGATAACCGTGCTCATACGGCGAACGGCCGGTCAGTGTGGCGTACAGGGTCGCCGCCAAGGAGTAGATGTCGGCGGCTTCGGTGCCGCCGCTGCGTCCGGTCAGCACTTCCGGCGCGGCCCATGGCACGGAGAAACCGGTCTGGGTTCCCGCCTGATACACGTTCGTGGAGATGCCGAAATCGGCGAGCACCGGCAGTCCCTGCGGGGTGATGAGGATGTTCGCGGGCTTGATGTCGCGGTGCAGGATGCCTTTGCAGTGCGCGGTGAACAGGGCGCTGCAAAGTTTGATGCCCAGGTCGAGCATCTGGTCGGCGGTGAGTGGTCGCTTGCGGATCAGCTCCTTATAGGAGCCGCCGGGCGCGTATTCCAGCACGATGTAGCCAAGTCCGGTGCTGGTCACGCCGGCGTCGTGGATGGAAAGGATGTAGGGGTGCGCGGAAAGCTCCGCCATGTAGTTCGCCTCATTGCGGAATCGGGCGGCTGCGCGGGGGTCGAGGGTGGCGCTGCTGACCTTGATGGCGACGTCGCGGCTGGGGACGCGCTGATGGTACCGGTATACGCTGGCTGTGGCGCCGGTGCCGAGTGGCTGGATGAAATCATAGCCGGATATCCGCGGCAGTGTTGGCTGTGCCGGCATTTGGCTATCCCCCTTACGACATCTCTTCTTCTTACTCTATTCCGAGGTGTTCCCACGCACAACCCTTGATGGGGAGCGCTGAGGAGTGCCCGCCGCAGGCAGGAGCTGCCGTGCGATGACGCAGTTAGTCCAGAATAAAACTGATATAAAAAAACGGACATATGGTTCGGTTTTCGATTGTCGACATATGATGGAGGAACTGTCTGCCGGACGACGGGGCCGGCGACGGGAATGGAGGTGCCATGAAGGCGGTTGAAGCACTGCTTGAGGGGGAATCCGGCAAGGCGCTGCTGGTGGTTGGTGCTCCTTGCGTGGGCAAGAGCACGCTGGCCCGTGATGCCTTGATGGCCGGGCTGCGACGGTTCGGCGAATCCGGAGCGATGATGACGGTATCCGGGCGTCAGATCGCCGATGTGATAGGCGATCAGGTGATTCGCGAGCTGGGGGCGACCTCCCAGGCGCGACCGGTCACGACGCTGTCGGCCATCGCGTTCCGGCTGATCACCGTCATGCGTTCGAGGTCGGGCGAGCCGCTGCCGAGGTTGCTGAACGGCGCCGAGCAGGATGCGCTGCTGCGTTCGGTGTGCTCCGTCCATGTGGCTCATGTGCGGGCGGGGGATCCATGCGGCACGTGCTCGTTGCTGCGCGAATACTTCGCCAGGGATGATTGGGACGGCGTGCTGGCCGATGCCGTGGCCGGGAACGACGGCGAGGATGGTGATGCGGATTCCGGTGTAGGCGTCAATGCCGCCTTCGTCATGCAGCTGCGCGATATGTTGGCCCGCATGGATGAGCTGGGCGTCTCCGAGGATCGTGAAGGAACGGCCCTGTCGGCGTTGAGGCATTGGTCGCCGCGCGTCGAGCGTTTGCATGTGCAGTGGCGTCTCGCGTTCGCGTTGCGCCGCGAATACGAGACCGCGGTGAGTCGTATGTACCCGGGCGAGTACCGGTTGGACTCGTCTCGTCTGCTGGTCGAGGGGGCCAAGGCGGTCGGGATGGTCGGCGATGACGATCTGCCGCGTTTGCTGGTCGTCGACGACTGTCAGGACCTCACCTTCGCCGGGTTCACGTTCCTGAAGGCGCTGCGCGGTGCGGGGACGCGGCTGCTGCTGGTCGGCAATCCGGACGAGGCCGTGCAGACCTTCCGTGGGTCATATCCGGAATACCTGTTCGACCAGATTCGTCGTCAGCTTGGCGCCGACATGGTTCGTCTGCCGGCTGGCGGTGCCGGAAATGGCCGAGTTGAGGAGCGTGCGGTGGACCACGTCGACGGTCATACGTATCGCGATCTGGTCGCATCCCGTATCTCCCTGTCCATCCGATCCACGCAGGACGAGACGGTTCCTCTGCCGCAGAGGCCGGGCAAATTGCCGCAGCTGCCGGCGAGCCTGCCGATTGTCGCATTGCCCCAGGCCGATCCGCTGCCAGGCGATGGCAGTCTGAAAACCGCGCTGTACCGCTCGGCCGACGAAGAGACGGAAGACGTCGTATGGCGCATCAAGCAAGCCCACATCCTTGAAGGACGCAACTGGAACGACATGGCTGTCATCGCGCACGACAACGCCACCGTGCGCACGATCGGCGAACGGCTGCGTCATGACGGCGTGCCTGTACGGTATTCATCGGTCACACGACCGTTGAAGGACGAGCCGTTCGTGCAGGGATTGTTCGCGCTGCTCGAATTGGCGATGCTCAGGAACCAGACGGTGCCCGCGCTGGGCATGAATCTGCAGCAGACCGCACTGTATGTGCGCTCTCGGGTTGCCACGGTGATGGGATGCCCGCTGGTCAGCGTCGGCGGCGGACGGGATCATGAGGGATACCCGGCCAGGCTGGAGCCGGTGGACGCCGCCATGAACGCGTTGGCATCACTCGGCAAGATCGTCACGTGCGAGGACATATGCAAGGGGGATGCGTCCGACGATGTGCCTGGCGGTGCCGCCGACGATGCGGGGAAGACCGGGGACGCTGGAATTGCTGGTGACACCGCTCGAATGCATGCCTTGGGCAGGCTCATGCACGGATGGGAGCAATGGCGCGAATGGGCCGTCTCCGGGCGCGATCGGAAGACCATCACCGACGACACGATCATCGATGTCAAAGCACCGCAAGGCGACGAACTCCAGTTCGGCGTCGATGCCATGTACCTGTTGCTGGAATTCGCGGATGACGCGCATGCGATGCGTGGCGGTGTCGCCGGTCTAGGCGGTACAGGCGACGTTGTCGACGATGCCGGTTCCGCTGTCGGGGCGGGCACGAAGGGCGCGTCCGGTATAACCGCCGATGACGTGCTCGCCGCCGTTCAGGAGGTGTGCGGGCGGGGAGACCCGCATTCCCGCGTGTTTGCCCACCTGTGGAATCTGGTGGGGACGGTGGCCCAAGGCCTGAGACAACTGCCGGCGAAGGAACCACAGTATGCGTTGTCCGTGGCTTGGAACGCGTGCGACGTCGCCTCCCGTTGGCAGCGCGAGGCCCTGAACAACACGGATGCCGGACGTGCCGCCAACGACCGTCTGGATACGGCCATGCGGCTGTTCGACTATGCATCCGGCTCGGCCGCAAGCCGGGATCTGCCCGAATTCTTCGCGCAGGTGAGGGCGATGCGCATCGAAGCGGATTCCCTGGCCAAAGTGGCCCCCATCGACGAGGCCGTGACGCTGACCACGCCGGCGGGCTCCTCGGGGAGACACTGGCCGTTGGTGTGGATTCCGGCCATCCAGCAAGGCATATGGCCGAACCTGGCAGCCCGAAACACGATGTTCGGTGGTGAGGATCTGGCTGATGTCATGCTGTATGGAGGGCTGTCCGATGATTCCGGAGAGCATGGCGACAACAAACTGGAATCCGTGCTGTATGCGGAGCAGAAAAGCCTGCTGGTCGCGCTGACCCGCGCATCGGAGCAGGTCACGGCAAGTGCGGTGTACAACGACGATCTGACCCCGTCTGACTTCCTGTACGGATACATACCGGAACGATTCAACCGCGAGCGGCATGCGTCGGCCGAAGGGCGGGAATATACCCAGGTCGGTGAAGCCGGACGGCTCCAAGGTCTGGACGCCGATCCTCGTGGCCTGGTCGCCGCCGCCCGCGTGGCGCTCGCCGTATACCCACGAGGTTCCAAGGAATCTCAAGATGCCGTGGATGCGCTGCGACTGCTGGCAAGCAATGGTGTCGAAGCCGCTGACATCACGCGTTGGCCGTTCCTCGACGAGGTCGAGGATGCGTCTTCCGGCTCCCGCACGGTGGGATCGCGGGCGGCGGCTCCGGAACCGGACAAGGCCGCGGAGGGAACCGGCCAATCATCGGTGCCGCGGATCGCAACATTGTCGCCATCCGCCGTGGACAGCATCTGGGGATGTCCCGTCTGTTGGATGATGGAAAACCGGTTCACTGGTCCGCGCGCCGGCAGTGTGGCGACCTCGTTCGGCTCGCTGATCCACGCCGTCGCCGAAACCGCCAGCAACGAGGGCCTGGACGCGGCGGACTGGCGCGATGACCTGCCGATTCCGGAACGCGTCAGCACGGTACGGGACCGTATGATCGCCATCTATGAGGAGCTGCGCGACGATCCGACAGCCAACACCAACCCGGCCGATCAATACAACGCGACGCGCAAGGACAATACCGCGCATGACGTACTGGGCCACATCGCCAGCTACTTCGTCATGTCCAACACCGACGAATACCCGGTAAACAACGTCAAGAACTTCCAGATCGGTACATTGGAAAGCGCACAATGCGAGCGTTCGTTCATCGCGGTATTCGGCTTGGATGACATTCTTGCCGCCTATAACGCGATGGACGGCGTCGACCCGATCGGCCGCGATGAACTCGCCGCCATCATGGGATCGCTGGTTGGCGGGTGGCCCGAAGCCATGAACGACCGGCTGACCGTGCGTCTGTCCGGGCGCATCGACCGTATGGAGACCAGAATCATGCCCGACGGGAAGCGTCACGTTCGCCTGATCGACTACAAGACCGGGAAGGTGCCTTCGACCAAGGCCATATTCAACGATCTTCAGCTGGTCTGCTACCAACTGGGACTCGCATTCCCGGAAAACGGGCCGCGCGGAGCCGAAGCGCTGCAAGTCATGCCGGACATCGCGCAAAGTGGTCTGTTCCATGTCGCACAGAAGGATGCACCCGCGACGTCCGGAACCAGCAACGCGCAGGAGGGAATGTACCAGCCGGCGCTGTTCGCCGATGGCAGTCTGAACACGTCATCGTTCATGCCGCGGAACCGCTACAAGACCCTCGATAAGCTTTCGGATGCTCCCGATTTGATTGAAGAGCCTCCGACCGGTGTAAGCGCAGCGGCATGGCGACAGTTCCTCGGCATGCGCGGCACGCAGGCCGTATGGTCGCTCTCCATGATCGCGAGAGTGTTCTACGCCGCCGCGGCGAGTCGGTCGACCCATATACAGGCAAGGCCGAAACCGGATCATCTCCAGTATTGCCGCATGAAAGCGGCATGTCCGGCATGCGCCGGCGAAATCAACACCGTCTTCGAAACGAGGCAGTCATGAACGCACCACGATTTACCGACAGCCCCGAGCAGGCAAAAGTCGTCAACGCGCCCACCGGCGATGACGTGCTCGTCGTGGCCGGAGCGGGCAGCGGCAAGACCTATACGATGACCCGCCGCATCATCAACCTCATCGCACAGGGCGTGCCGGCCGAGCGCATCCTCGGCCTCACATTCACGCGCAAGGCCGCGTCGGAACTGCTGTCGCGTGTGTCCGCCGCCGTGCTGGCGGACGGGGGAGACGAGCGCTTTGCGAACCGGGCGTTCCTCAAGCCGGAGGTGTCGACGTACGATGCGTTCTTCCAGACCATCGTGCGGCAATACGGCCTGCTTGTCGGCTTCGACCAGAACACGCAGCCGCTCAGCCAGGCCGGTGCCATACAGCTGGCGACCACCGTGGTCGGCCGTCACATGGACATCCTCTTCGAGCAGGATCTCGGGGCGTTCAAGACCGTGGTGAATGGTGTACTGGGGTTGTCGCATGCCATAGGCAACGCCATGATCGGTGGCAGCACAACAACGATGGACGAGGCCATCGGACGTGTGCGGGCTTGGGACCAGGCATTCCTCGCGCAACTCGAAATCGCCATTGGCGATACGCCGGTTCCTGACGAAGAGCCGAAGGCCAAGGCTCCGACAAAAAACAAGAAGGACACGGAGGAGACCTTCGCGGCCAAACAGGAGGAATACCGGGCGCAACTTCGTGACATATGCGTGTACAAGTGTGCACAGCTGCGCGACGTGACCCGGCGTCGGGAGACGCTGCTGACGCTCGTCGAGGAATACGAGCGGGAAAAGCGGGTTCAGAACATGGCGGAATTCAGCGATTTCACCATTGCCGCCTACCAGCTCGTCGCGCGATTCCCCTCCATCGGGGAGCGGTACCGTCGCCGTTACACGCATGTGCTGCTTGACGAATACCAGGACACCTCCACCACGCAGGCGATGCTCCTCGCCACCCTGTTCCACCCCCAGTCGGCTGATGCCGATGCTGATAGGTCTTCCTCCCGCTGGCGGCAGGCGGCACGCAGCGCCGGAGGGTGGTCCAAGGATGGCGTCGGGCTGTCGCGATCCGCGGTGAACGCGGTGGGCGACCCGTTCCAGTCGATTTATGCGTGGCGTGGTGCCAGTCCCGGAGCGTTCCGCATGTTCCAAAAGGACTTCGGCATGCCCGCCGACGCGAAACCATACCCGCTCAGCGTCACGCGACGCAACACCTGCATCGTGCTCAGAGCCGCCAACAACCTCACCGAGCCGCTGCGCATACCGCCACGGCGGGCCGGCAGCTCCCTGATGCGCGAAGTGGACGTCGCGAACCTGTCCGCGATGGACAACGCCGCGGAAGGTACGATCGGCGTGCTGGGATTTGCCACCTTCGGCCAGGAAGCCGATGCCGTGGCACGCTTCGCCAAACAGGCCATCGCACGGTACCGGAAGGACGCCGCCGCCACGGCCGCCTCCGATACCCCGCATGTGGCGGTGCTGTTCCGAGGCAAGACGCACATGGCGCAATTCGCCCAAGAACTCGAACGGGCGGGCCTGACGACGTTGGTCGTAGGCTACTCCGCGCTGCTGGAGAGGCCGGAGGTCCAGGATCTGATCGCATTGCTGCATGCGGCCGCCGACCACACCGATTCAGCGTCGTTGATGAGGCTGCTGGCTACGCCGCGATTCGGTTTGGGATCCGAATCGCTTACCCGCCTCGCCGGCATGGCCGAAGATCTCGACAGCCAATGCCGCTACCGTGCACTGGTCGAATCCGGCATCATAGGTTCAGGTTCCGATGGCGCTCGTGCCGATGATGGTCATGATGAGGCAATAGTCTCCACGTCCATTGATTCCGGTCTCGTTTCGGAAGCGGATGGCGGCTCCGACATCGCGACGTTCGCCGACCCGCAGGTGAAGGCCATCGTTAAGCAATACCGGGATCGAGTGCCGCATGCGGTGTTCCTCATCGACATGATGATGCGGGATGACCTGCCGTCGCTGCTGTCGCGTCGCGGCGGATTCGACGAGACGACATCACGCCGTATCATACAGGCGGGCGAAGTACTGCAGCGTGTGCATGCCGTGACTAATCACCCGCTGAAGGAAGTGATTGACGCCGCGGTGCGGGCCTTGAACCTCGACATCGACACAATCGTCGCCCAGGCGGTCAAAAACCCCTCCCGGCCGGTGAACCCCACGCAGGCGCGTTCGCCTCTGCAGTCGGTCGCCGCACTGGTCGACACCTATACGCAGGAAATCGTCGAAGGCGTGAATCCGACTTTGCGTGGATTCATGTCATGGGTTGACTCGCTTGGCCAGATAGAGGAGGATACCGCGGCGGTGCCCGACACTCCTGCGGACGTGGTGCTGATGACCATCCATCAGGCCAAGGGATTGGAATGGGACGCCGTCGCCGTGGTGTCCATGCAATCAGGAGTGTTCCCCAGCAATCAGGGCGGTTTGCATGTCGAGCTGGACGCGGAGCATCCCGGCGGCGGTGCCGGCGAATCGTGGATTCCCCCGGAATACAAGGCGACGGTTCGTTCATGGGCGGACGACCCGGCCGCGGTACCTGCGCCCGTGCGCGTCGACGCCGGTATCCTGCCACGTTTCCCGCACGACGCGAATCCGGATGACGCCCCGGTCGAAACGCTGCGTGCCCTGGACGATGTCGAAGTCATCGACGACGAGTTTTACGGAGACCTGCGCAGCAAGGACATCGGAGACGATATGGATGTCGCCGACCCGTCCAGCTGGTATCTCACCCAGGAAGAGGAATATGGCCGACGTCTGCTGGCTGACGAACGGCGACTCGCATATGTGGCGCTGACCCGGGCCAAGAAAGACGCGCTGCTCACCTACAGCCAGTATTCGATTCTGGATCGAGACCCGAGCCAGTACCTGAACCGTCCCGGCAAAAGACCGAGCGCCTCGAAGCCGTCGGTATTCTGGACGGAGATGCAGGACTCGCTATGCCATGAGAGCGGTCTGGTATCCGCGTGCAAGAGCGGGAGCGCGGGATACTCCGAGAATGCGGATGCCATTGCCGACAGTAGCCCTGACTTGGCGGTGGCCGGTGCGGCATCAGGTGCGTCTGCGCACCCGTCGCTGGACCAGCTGGGTGTGGACAGGCCGCAGGGGTTTTTCGTCGGCGACCACGCTACCGAATATGAGCGGGATGTCGTCGAAGAGGCGTGGAACGCCCCATTGGAGGAACGCGAACAGGCCGGCGACCCGACATGGCCGGCCAAGTTGTCCGAGGAAACCCTGTCGAAGCTCACCGGCGGGCTGTCCGGCGATTCCGGGCTTGTGACCGACGATGCGGACTCCCTGCTGGCACGCGCCCGAATGCTCGTTGAAGACCCCGATCTGATGCCATGGTCCTTCGGCCGAGGCGAGCGCGAGATCGACCGCTATGTCCGCCGTCAGGCGGAGCACCTGCTGGAGCACGGACGGCAGAACGTCACCGCGTTGCAGGCGAGGGCGGGACATATGACCCAGCGCGAGGAACGCGGCTATTGGCGTGGCCTGATCCGGCCCATCCCGCGCGTCGCATCCCCCGCCGCTGAGGCGGGCACCCTGTTCCACGCATGGGCGGAACAATTCATCAACGCCTACGGCGACGGCCAATCAATAGATGCAGCCGGCATCGGCGCATACGATTCCAGCAGCATCGAAACCGGTACGGCCGGCACCTGCCGCGAGCCGGTGACCCGCGAATCCCTGCTGCACGATCTGTCCGAACTGGAAATGAAATCCGACACACTGACGGCGAAGGAACGACAGCTCACCGTATGGCAGCGTCGACTCGCCGAATCGACGTGGTCGGAGCGTCTCCCGGCGTGGGCGGAACGCCAGATCGTCGTGTCGATTCCCCAGCTCGGTGACGTCATCGTCAACGGCAAACTCGATGCGGTGTTCCACGGCGGACTGGACGCGAACGATCCGACGAAGCAATACACCATCGTCGACTGGAAGACCGGGCGCAAGCCACGCAAGCCGCAGGACATCGAACATAAGCTTGTGCAGCTCGACTGGTATCGGCTGCTGCTGTCGTACATCGAGCACGTGCCGCTGGACAGAATCGACGCCACCCTCTACTATCTGAGTGAGCCTGATGAAGGCGCGCGCGAGCTGCACGCCCGCGCGAAAACCGAACAAGAGATCCTAGCCGAGTTGAGCTCCGGCATTCCCGAAGGATCCGACAATGACTAGGTGACCGCCAAGGGGGCGGCACACGCTGCGGATGGAACGCGCCGCAGCCGTCATGCCGGGAGGGATGCCGCGACCCTTGGCGCACCGTGTGGGCGGGCACACGTGCCGGACGCAACAACCACAAAGGAGCAGAACCATGGTTGCGCACGACAACACCGTCATGAATGCCACCATCACCAATGCCACGCCATCCGCCGATGACGAGAGCACCCTCTCGGAGAGCACGCCGATCGAGACAGACCCACAGCGTGACGTCATGTCTGACGTCGTGCCTGACGTCACGCCGGAGGAGGTGCCGGGGCAACCACAATCGCATCTACGCCGGCAACGGCAACAGTGCCCGCCGAGGAGATGAAAC
>ENA-OQOA01000346-OQOA01000346.1-human-gut-metagenome-genome-assembly--contig:-NODE-346-length-21784-cov-3.087916_pt1 | contig 21784 bp, 26 predicted proteins | sample MGYA00242633_ERZ504888 | MGnify/ENA primary metagenome ERZ504888 (study PRJEB26092, sample SAMD00036372) | human gut metagenome | host: Homo sapiens | study: EMG produced TPA metagenomics assembly of...
GGAAGTTAGGAAAAAAGCAACGAAGTGTAATAGAAAAAATATAGATCAACACTTCCAGGTATTTAAAGAATATCCGAATTGTTTTATTAATAAAAAAATGAAAGTAAATAAGGATAATTATTATTTTTTTATAGGTATCACAGAATCTTAAAATTTCTTAAGGTCTACGGTATCAATGTCTACGTTTTTTGTCGTTACAGACTATTCATTTCATTTTGACTACTGCTGGAATTATAGTATACGCATTTTGGAGTTTCATGTATTCTAAAAAATCTTGTCTGAATAGTAAAAATCCTTAAGGTCCCAGAGACCTTAAGAAAGACTTAGGAGGAGTTATTTTAAAGGCGCTTAAATATATTGTAATAGCTGGAATTACATATGTTGCTGCAACTGCAATTTCAACACTAAAGCGAAAACAACCTAAGATACATTATTATAAAGCAAAAAGGATAAATGCGAAAGTATATATATATGATGCTATAAAGACTAAATCTAAAGCAACTATGAGATTGAAAGCAAATGGAAATGTTTTTGTGACATCTTCTGGATATGCTTATGATGCATGTAAAGCTGTAAGCCCAATTCATAAAGTATCTGCAATGCAAAAACACAAGAAGGAAAAAGATCAGGGAAAACAATATTATCATTATCATCCAATGTTAAAGTGGAGTAAAAATAAAAATGCGAGAAAACAAATGCATGTACATTGTTGGTTTTTAAAATAGGAGGATTTTAATAATTATGGTGTATGAAGATATTTGCAATTTTGGTATGGACCAATTAGTAATAACCCAATATAAAAAATATTAAAAATACTTCAGGAAAATAGTAATATTTTAATATTAAAAATACCAATTGAGAAGGTAAAAAGTAAGGAGGAAAAAGAAAGGGAAGAATTACAAACTAAGAATTGTTTAATATTTAAAAAATTAGAAAAATTTTTCTTGGAAAGTAGATTATGTCGTAAAAATGGAACTATAATTAAAAGGGAAAAAGGAAAAAAGGGATATTATATGACGGATAATTGGTATTTATATAAATATAACAAGGATGTAAGAAAAGTTTTACAAGAATATCCTAATATTTATGCTTTTGCAGACTGGATAGATTTATGTTTTGTCTCAGAAAATAAAATTATTTTACAAACAATAGCACATGAAGGAATGTGTTTTGGATCAGCTGAATTGTTTAGAGATATATGATATCAACCAGCAGACATCGTAAGGTCTGAGGTACCTTAAATGCATTATATTATAAGTTACTTAAGTTCCCAGGGACATTAAGACAAAGTTTGAGTAACTTGAGATTTCATAACTTAAGTTCCCTGAGACCTTACGAAGTCACAGAAGTTACACTTATGATGCTTATGGAAAAGTCAAAGAGATTAAAGACCACAGAAATCTATTAAATAACAGTGATCAGGCAGTTTAAAAAGTCTATACCTATGACAGTTTTGACCGTGTAAAAGAGATGACTTACACAGAACTTGATTGGAACAGAAGGAAATGTCCTTGCAACTGAGAGATTCAAAGGGGATGATACGCAATATTATCTGTATAATGAAGATATTCAGGGAAGTACAACTAGCCTAGTGAAAGAAGATGGAAGTGCAGATGCAACCTATCAGTATACGGATTTTGGAGAGACAATTATTCATGGAGATGATCAGGCGAAAAATGAAGTGTGTTATACTGGTGGAATCTATGATCAGAGTACGGGATTGTATTATCTGAATGCATGGTATTATAATCCAGAAGATGGTAGATTTATGACAGAGGACACCTACCGTGGAGATACGACTAAATCGGAGACGGGACATTTATATGTGTATTGTGCGAATAATCCGGTGAATTATGTGGATCCTAGTGGACATTTTTTAGTAAGTACAGCAGTTTTAGTAGGTGTCGGAGTAGGAGGAATTGTTGGTGCAGTAGCTGGTTCATATAAAGGTAGATTAGTTGCTAAAAAGATTAGGATATAAAGGGAAAAAAAGAAATTTATTTATAGCAACATATGGAATTAAAGGAGCTGTAGTAGGAGCCATTATAGGAGCATTTGCAGGTTATGGTATCGGTTGCTATGGGAGCATCATCAAGTAGTGGATTAGCGGTAAAAGGAGTCAATAGTGCAATAAGAAGAGTAGCTTTTGATCAAAATAAAGTAAGGCACATTATGCAGAGTAAACATGCGTGGACAAAAGTAACAAAAAGAATCAGTGGAAGTATGTAAAACCAATTGTAAAAAAGGCAATGAAAAGTGGAAAAATGGAAGCTATAGGAAAACTAAAGGAAAAGAAATTGTATATAAATTTGTATACAATTATAAAGGGAAAATTATCGAAGGTACATGTATAGCTAAGAAAGGAGTTGTAAAATTAAGTGATGCATGGGTTAAAACAATTGGTTTATGATAATCAACCATTTTTTTCTTCAAATCAAACTGGAAAAACGAATCGAGAGTTATATATTTTGTGGAAACAAAATAAGAGAGATGATATTTTCTTACTTTTATATACACAGCTTTGGATGGTATTAGAAGAAGTTTATATGGAGAATGTTATAGATTATTATAAGAAAGATTGTTATGAAAAAAACTTTTTTTTGAATTAGTAGAATATCAAAAAAGGTTTTTTAAAAAAATATCAAAATACAATTACTTACAGGTTATTTTTATGCGACCACGGAATATTTATTTTTCTTAAATAAGGAAAATGATATTTATAATATAGTTGATGAAGGAAAAAATATAATAAAAAAACTATATGATAATAATCAAGAAAAATTCGAAGTATATATTTTTTATATTTGCATTTTACAAGGAAAGAGAAAAAAATGGATAAAAAAAGAAAATGGTATTTACGAGAAATTAAAAACTATTTCCAAGTAATTCGGAAATAGATCAATATTTTCGGGAAATATTTTTACTGTAAGTAATGTTAAAGACTTTGTAACAATGATAGTATGTAATATACAATTACAAAATAAAAAAGATTCTTTTATAAAAAATCATATTCCATACCTGTTGGTATTTTTCCAGGGAATAAAGCAACCATTGACGACAAAGGGAATGTATATGTTGCGACTGGAATGTTAGGTGTCGTTCAGAAATTTAACAAGAATGGCGACTTTATTAAGAGTATCTTAATTAAGGATGATATTGATATGATTAAGAATGAAAGAGATGGAATTCATGTATATGCAGGCAAGTTTGATTATACGGATTATCATATAACAGAGAAAAAAATAATAGAAAAAGAAATAAGTGAAACAGATTTAGATCATATAAAATCGGGACCCAATGAATTGGTGATTGGTAATTTCTGGATTTTCAAAGGTAAAATTACAATCTTGAAAAGTAGTTTATTTCCAATAGATCCTTTTATTATTATGTATACAGCTATATTGATGGAAATTATATTTTGGATAAAAGCAAAGATAAGTCAGTTTAGAGAAAACAAAAGCAGCAAAAGTGTAGTGATAACAGGAGGAGACGAAATTGGAAGTTAATGTAGAAATTGTATTAAGTTATAATGATGAAGAAACAGATTGGAAAGTAAAAAAAATATTTCTAGATTCATATACAGATTAAAGAAATACAGAACAGGAAATCGATTTTCTGGAGAATATACATATAAGATTAATCAAGATTCAGAACTATATAAACAAATAATTGAATTTTATAAATCAAATAGGAAAGATGTAGAATTTATCTGTTTGGATTATGATGTTAAAGTTTCAGATGAAGAATTTGAAAAGGCAAAAGCATTCGTTTTATGTTTTCCAGAATATTACTGTGAAGAATACGAAGATATTGAAAATGAATATAGTGAATGTGAAAGTTGTCATAGTAAAGAAAAAACAAATAGCTTATTTTATGCACAACCGAAAGGATATATAAAAAAACATGAGAATGATTATGGGTTTGCAGGATTAGATGGAACAGGAGAGTTGTTGTTATTACCAAAACTGGTGGAGAATTAAAGAATCAGGAGTAGATAAAAATATTTTCAGCCGATTATAAGCAAAAGTAAAAAGATATTAGGATATACTTTTATTACTGATAATATATTACCACAGAAAAGTTATATTGATGAAAATTATAAATTTGAAAATCAATGTGAAAAATGTGAAAGAATAAATATGACAGAAAATGAAAACATTTTCTATTTCATACCGAAAAGAATAACAGAAGAAGGAATAAAAAATTTAAAGGATGTAAATAAGACATATGAATTTTACGATGAGTATAGGGAAATTATAATAAGTAAAAAAGGTTGCACAAATTATAAAAGAAAATGTTCCATATGCAAAATTTTACCCTGTTATTTTAGATAACAGAAATTAAAACAAATCAACTATTCAGGAACCACCCCACGATTCTCAACGATCGTAGAAAACACGATCATCGTACTAGAAAAAGCAATCTTCAGCAGCACAGAATAATTTCCAGTTACACAATCACATTCCAATACATTTGGGTGTGCTCGAAGAAGAGGATAAACTTCGGGTTTTTGTGCAGGGCTAATCTCAAGACTGATATATGCTTTAATATGATAACCGAGTTGAATCGGGTCAACAGAAGCATGAAATCCAGTCAGAATCCCTTCCGCTTCTAATCGTTCAATTCTGGCAGAAACAGCCGGAGAGGTGAGCAATACTTCCGCTGCGATCTTCTTAAGAGGTGTGCGAGCATCTTGTTGTAAAATAGATATAATCTTCTTATCAATCGTGTCCATAAAATCGAGTCTCCTTTGTGATAAAAATGCAAAATTATCGAATGACTAATTTAATTTAAGTATAGAACTTTTGCAAAAAGCATGCAATGGGCAACCACTTAATTATTTAAAGTAAATCAAGGCCTTTATTAAAAAAGAAAAGATGAAACACAAAATTTGAACTTTAAATTTGGAAAGACAGGATTAAGGTTTACGAACATTGCATACTGTGTTAAGCTTCAACACATAAAATCTTGAAACAAAACGACAGCATGAGTAATCAGAAAAGAGGAAGACAATGTTAAGCAGAATGGAACACGATTCAATTGGAGCATTAAACGTACCAGCGGAAGCATACTATGGAGTTCAGAGTATGCATGCAGCCACAAACTTTCAGATCACACACCGTCTATTACATCCAGTGTTGATCGACAGCATCGTAATGGTCAAAAAGCAGCAGCGATCACGAATGAAAAGTCTGGAAAACTTGATCAGCAAATCGCTCAGGCAATCATTCAGGCATGTGATGAGATTCTGGATGGAAATCTAAGAGATCAATTTATCGTGGATGCGATCCAAGGAGGGGCTGGAACTTCTGCCAATATGAATGCAAACGAAGTGATTGCCAATCGTGCGATAGAAATCCTTGGTGGAACCAAAGGAGATTACAGCATTGTACATCCAAACGATCATGTCAATATGTCACAGTCTACGAACGATGTAATCCCAACGGCAGGAAAGATCACCGTCTTAAAATTACTTCCACAGACGATTAAAGAACTTGAGAAATTAGAAAAAGCCATGGAAGAAAAAGAAGCAGAGTTTGATGATATCCTCAAGATGGGAAGAACACAGCTTCAGGATGCCGTTCCAATGAGACTTGGACAAAGTTTTGGAGCATTTGCACATGTCTTAAAAAGGGATATCAAAAGACTGAAAAATGTTATGGATGAGATGAAAGTCTTAAACATCGGAGCAACAGCCATTGGAACAGCGATCAATGTAGACCCTTACTATCTTGCGAACATTTCTTATGAATTAAGCAAAGTTGCAGGAATTTCATTAAAACAGGCAGATGATCTGATCGATGCCACACAGAACTTAGATGGATTTGTCAGTGTATCCGGGGTGTTAAAAACATGTGCCGTTGATATTTCCAAGATATCCAATGACCTGAGATTAATGTCATCTGGCCCAAGAACTGGTTTATCAGAAATCAATCTTCCAGCAAGACAGAATGGTTCATCCATCATGCCAGGAAAGATCAACCCAGTGATTCCAGAAGTTGTATCACAGGTTGCATACCTGATCATTGGACATGACTATACGATCACGATGGCAGCCGAAGCCGGACAGTGCGAAGAATATATTGAAAAAAGTGTTGGAATCTCAACAGCGTTATGTCCATATATCGGATATGCAAAGTCTGCTGAGATTGCAAAGAAATCACTAAAAACAGGAATTTCTGTAAAAGAGCTGGTATTAGAAGAAGGTCTGTTAAAGGAAGAAGAATTAAAAGAGATCTTAAAATCAGAGAAAATGACACAGCCTATGAGAGAAAAAGTGATGAAAGCAGTATCGTGATACAATTAGAATACAAAAAGAATGAAAAGTAAGAAGAGGCTTTGGAGAAATTCAGAGCTTCTTTTATTGCAATATCCTCTCGCACAAGATATAATACATAAATAGAACATAAGTACGATTGGAGGATGGAAAGAATGATAATAATTCTATGCTTAGACAACAACAACGGTATGATGTTTAATGATCGAAGGCAGAGTCAGGATCGAGGCTTGCGAGAGTATATTGCGGAGATGACCAAAGGGGAGAAGGTCTATATGAATGCATATACAGAGAAGTTGTATGAAGAGATCAACGATCCGGTTGTTTGTGAAGATTTCTTACACAAGGCAGGAAAAGGGGAGACTTGTATTGTAGAGAATCTTTCCATTAAAACCAGTGATAGATCAGATCGAAGAGATCGTGATCTTCCGCTGGAATAAAGTTTATCCGTCCGATCAGGTACTGGATGTGGATCTTGAGGAATGGAAACTTGCAGAAGAAGAACAGATCGAAGGTTCCACTCACGAGATCACAAAACAGATCTATCTTCCAAAACAATAAGCTAGATCAGAAAAGAATATAACAAGAGGAGAAGCAGTTGATGATGAGAGTAACAAAGAAATTATATGCCCTGCTGATCGCAGGAATGATGGCGGTATCACTGACAGGATGCCAGAGTACAGGCAATAGCAGTAATAGCGGAAACGCACAGAGTGAACAAAGCAGCAAAGGAAGTACAAATTCTTCCACCAAATCTGTATCATCTGACAATATTCCGGATTTTTCAGGGAATATGACGGTTGCTGTTGATAATAATAATCCAGATTTTACATCCAAAGATCTGACAACAAAATCCTACGAGTCTTACAGCAGACTTGACTCTGAAGGAAGATGTCAGGTGGCGGAAGCGTGTGTTGGAAAAGATATCATGCCAAAAGGAAAACGTGGAGCGATCGGTATGGTAAAACCAACCGGATGGCATACAGCAAAATACGATAACGTTGATGGGAAATATCTATATAACCGCTGTCATTTGATCGCTTACCAGCTGACCGGTGAGAATGCCAATAACAAGAACCTGATCACAGGAACAAGATCTTTTAACGTGGATGGAATGTTACCATATGAAGAGATGGTCGGTGACTATGTCCGTGAGACAGGCAATCATGTATTATACAGAGTTACACCAGTCTTTGACGGAGATGACCTGGTAGCCAAAGGGGTACAGATGGAAGCGATGTCTGTGGAAGATAAGGGCGAAGATATTAAGTTTAATGTTTTTGTATATAATGTACAGGATGGAGTGAAGATTGATTACGAGACAGGAGACAGTGAAGCAGACAGCAGCGTGCAGGTAACAACAGAGAATTCAAAAGCAAGCCAGAAATACCACACAAACCAGAATTCATCTAATAACAGCAAAAACAACAGCAGTAACAAAAATACAACAGCAGCAAAAACAAATACAAAGACAACTGCTTCACAGAAGATCCGTGGAAATAGCAGATCAAAGGTATACCACTGCCCAGGTCAAAGAGATTATGACCGTATGGGAACATCAAAATATTTAGTCACATTTAAGAGTGAGAAAGAAGCAAAGGTAGCGGGATATCATAAGGCACAAAGATAAAAGAAAGAGTTAACGATTCATAAAGACAGACAGGAGGAAATCGTATGAGTTTAAATGCAACACCAAGAGGAGACAGAATTCACATCGCATTATTTGGGAAACGAAATGCCGGGAAGTCAAGTGTTATCAATGCTATGACGAATCAGGAATTAGCGATCGTATCCGATGTCAAAGGAACAACGACAGATCCTGTATATAAGGCAATGGAACTTCTGCCATTAGGACCAGTAGTTATGATCGATACCCCAGGACTTGATGATGAAGGAGAATTAGGGGAAAAGCGAGTCAAGAAAGCAAAAGAAGTCTTGGGCAAGGCAGATAGGTACGACCCGTTGTGATCATGGATGCTACAGCTGGTATGACAGAGTTTGAAGAAGATATGATACGTTTGATCGAAGACCGGAAGATTCCTTATCTGAAAGTCTACAATAAGATGGATCTTTCCAATGCCCAAGAATGGAAAGAAGACAAAGCCTGCTTTGTCAGTGCAAAGGATAAAAAAGGGATCTGGGAGTTAAAAGAAGAGATCGGGAAACTGGTTCCAACGGATGATGACACGCTAAAGATCGTTGGAGATTTGGTCTGTCCGAATGATTTTGTGATCTTAGTCGTACCGATCGACAGTGCAGCACCGAAAGGCAGACTGATCCTTCCACAGCAGCAGACGATCCGTGACCTTTTAGAAGCAGGAGCAGCCTCTATTGTTGTAAGAGAAACGGAATTAGAAAAGACATTAGAAGAGATTGGCAAGAAACCAGCATTGGTCATTACAGACTCTCAGGCATTTGGCGAAGTCTCAAAGATTGTGCCAGAAGATGTCAAACTGACTTCATTTTCGATTCTGTTTGCAAGATATAAAGGTGATCTGGAAGAAGAAGTCAGAGGAGTGAAAGCCTTGGAACATTTAGAAGAAGGGGCGAAGATCTTGATCGCGGAAGGATGCACTCATCACAGACAGTGCGATGACATCGGAACGGTGAAGATCCCAAGATGGTTAAAACAATATACAGGTAAGGATTTTGATATCCATACAAGCAGTGGAAACTCTTTCCCTGAAGATTTGGATACTTATGATCTGGTCATTCACTGTGGCGGATGTACTTTAAATAGAAGAGAGATGAAAAACCGTATCGCAAGAGTCAAAGATGCAGGTGTTCCGATCGTGAACTATGGAATCTTTATCGCGGCAACGCAAGGAATCTTAAAGAGAACCTTAGAGCCATTTGAGGAAGCTAGCAGGATCTTAAATGAGATTTAAGACGGATTGTTTCAAAAAATCAACATAAATTAACGAAAATCAATAAGACTGCTTCTTTACAAAGAAAGATAAGTTTTGTAGAATAGAAAGATAGAATTAAAACCAATGGGAGGAAATCATGAGCAAAGTAAGAACAAGATTTGCACCAAGCCCTACAGGGCGTATGCATGTAGGTAACTTAAGAACAGCCCTTTATGCATATCTGATCGCACGTCATGCAGGCGGAGATTTTATTTTAAGAATTGAAGATACAGACCAGGAAAGACAGGTAGAAGGGGCAGAAGAGATTATCTACAATACTCTTAAGAAAGCCGGAATGAACCATGATGAAGGACCAGACATCGATGGTGGAGTCGGACCATATGTTCAGAGTGAGAGACAGGCACAGGGGCTTTATTTAAAATATGCAAAAGAACTGATCGACAAGGGAGAAGCATATTACTGTTTCTGTGATCAGGAGAGATTAGACACACTGAAAGTAAAATCAGGAGATGTTGTGATCAGTCATTATGACAAACATTGCTTAAACTTATCCAAAGAAGAAGTTCAGGCGAAATTAGACGCAGGAGTACCATATGTTATCCGTCAGAATAATCCAACAGAAGGAACAACATCTTTCGTTGATGAGATTTACGGAGAGATCACAGTGGATAATATCGAATTAGATGATATGATTCTGATCAAATCGGATGGATATCCAACATACAACTTCGCAAACGTAGTTGATGACCATTTAATGGGAATCACACATGTAGTTCGTGGTAATGAATACTTATCATCTACACCAAAGTACAATCGTTTATACGATGCATTTGGATGGGAAAAACCAGTATACATTCATTGTCCACTGATCACAGACGAAGAACATCACAAATTAAGTAAGAGAAAAGGTCATTCTTCCTTCGAAGATCTGATCGAGCAGGGATTCTTGCCAGAGACGATCGTAAACTTCGTTGCATTACTTGGATGGAGCCCAGGAGGAGAACAGGAAATCTTCTCATTAAAAGAATTAGAAGAGATCTTTGATTACAAACATATGTCTAAGACACCAGCGGTCTTTGATATGAACAAGATCAAATGGATGAATGGTGAATATATCAAAGCCATGGACTTTGACCGTTTCAAAGAACTTGCTATGCCATATGTAACAGAGACAATTCACAGAGAGATGGATTTTGATAAGATTCTTTCTATGGTGAAGACAAGAATTGAGTTATTTACAGAGATTCCGGGACACATTGACTTCTTCGAAGCAGTTCCAGAATATGATGTAGAGATGTATAAACATAAGAAGATGAAGACAACACCTGAGACTTCATTAATCGTATTAAAAGAGATTTATCCAGTGATCGAAGCACAAGAAGATTTTACAAATGATGCATTATATGAGATGTTAGTATCTTTTGCAAAAGGACATGAGTACAAGAATGGTTATGTGATGTGGCCAGTTCGTACAGCAGTTTCTGGAAAGCAGATGACACCAGGTGGAGCAACAGAATTAATGGAACTTTCTGGGGGAAAAGAAGAATCATTAAAGAGAATCAATGATGCGATCGCGAAACTGGAGGCAGCACTTGCATAGCCAGCTGAGCAAGGCACAGAAAGAAGCAGTGATGCACAAAGATGGACCGATGATGGTACTTGCAGGACCAGGTTCAGGGAAGACACTTGTGATCACAAAGAGAATTCAATATTTGATATCGCACTATCAGATTCCACCGCAGCGGATTCTGGTCATTACATTTACCAGAGCAGCAGCGAATGAGATGAAAGAGCGGTTTTGGCGGCTGGCAGGGGAAACCCTGCCGGTTTCTTTTGGAACCTTTCATTCTGTGTTTTTTACGATTTTAAAATATGCCTATCACTATAGTGCAGATAATATTCTGCCGGAACATAAAAAATATGACTTTATCCGTGAGATCATCACAGATCATGAGCTGGAGATTGATGATGAAGCAGATTTTATGCGTCAGATCATACAAGAGATCAGCTTAGTCAAAGGGCAGATGATCCCTCTTGCCTATTATCACAGTGGGTGCTGTGGGGATGAAGTGTTTAAAGAAATTTACCGGGCATATGAAGAAAAACTGCATGAGAACCGTTGGATCGATTTTGATGATATTTTGGTTTATACGTATGAGTTGTTAAAAGAGCGTGAGGATATCAGAAAAGCATGGCAGCAGAAGTTTCCATATATTTTGATCGATGAGTTTCAGGATATCAATAAGATTCAGTATGAGATCGTCAAGATGTTAGCAGGAGAGACAAAGAACCTCTTTATCGTAGGAGATGATGATCAGTCTATTTATAAGTTTCGAGGTGCAAGACCAGAACTGATGTTAAATTTTCCAAAGGATTTTGAGAATACCAGACAGGTGATCTTAAACCGAAACTATCGTTGCGGGGAAGAAATCGTACAGGTTGCGGAAGATATCATTTCTTATAATACAAAACGTTTTGAAAAGAAGATGCAGGCAAGAGAAGATGCTGCAAGTATGGTTGAGGTTCGTACATTTAAAGATCACTATGAGGAGAATAAGCATATCATTTACACGGTCAAGGAAGAGATGGCAAAGAAGACACCGTTATCCCAGATCGCGATCCTTTATCGGACCAATCAGGGACCAAGACAGCTGATTGCTGCATTGATGGCATACAATATCCCATTTTATATGCAGGATGCAGTGCCGAATCTGTTTGATCACTGGATTTCCAAAAATATCATAGATTATATGCACCTTGCGATGGGAGATCGCAAAAGAAGCACATTTTTAAGAGTCATGAACCGCCCCAAGCGTTATATCAGCAGGGAATATCTGACCGAATCACAAGTGTCATTTGATGATCTGTTAGACAAGGTCAAAGATAAACCATGGCTTTATGAATATGTAGAAGATTTTAAGGAAGATCTTCGGATCATGAAGAATATGACTCCGTTGATGGCGATCAATTATATCCGGAAATCCGTGGGATACAATGCGTATTTAGCAGAATATGCAAGATTTCGCAAAATTCAGGAAGAAGAATTTACGCAAGTATTAGAAGAACTTCAGGAGAGCGCAAAAGGCTATGATACATATGAGGCATGGTTTGATCATATCAAAGAATACACCGAAGAATTAAACCGCCAGTCAAAAGAGAATCAGAAAGAAAAAGAAGGGGTTGTGGTCAGCACGATGCACAGTACCAAAGGATTGGAATTTGAACGTGTCTTTTTGCCAGATGTCAATGAAGACGTGATTCCACATAAGAAGTCCATGAAAGAAGAAGACGTGGAAGAAGAAAGACGTTTGTTTTACGTTGGAGTTACAAGAGCCAAGAAATATCTGCACATCTTATCAGTAAAGAAACTTTATAACAAAGACAGCAGGCCGTCAAGGTTCGTAGAAGAACTAAGAAGCCGTCAGGAGAAAAGAGGTGTTTTGCATGGAAAATAGAGCGATGCCAAGAGCAGGCGAATTTTATATGCATTTTAAAGGAAAACTTTATCAGATCGTTACGGTTGCAATACATACAGAGACAGAAGAACCATTGGTGGTCTATCAGGCAATGTATGGAACGTTTAAGACATATGCAAGACCACTTGCGATGTTCTTAAGTGAAGTCGATCATGAAAAATACCCAGATGTGCAACAGATATACCGTTTTCGGAAAGTAGAACTGTGTGAAAATGCAGAAGCAGAACTGGTTGATGAAGTGACAGCACAGGAAAATGAATGTGATGAGAAAGAAGAAACAGCAGACATTGAGCCACTGTTGAAATTCTTAGATGAAACAGATCTTCATGAGCGCCTGAATATTTTATTACAGTATAGAGATCAGATCACAGAAACGATGCTGGAATCCATGGGTATGGCAATGGATTGTGTCCTGAATGGAAAAACTCTGGAAGAAAAGTATTATGAACTTGACAAAGTGATCCGAACAAAACTTCAATATGAAAAAAAGCCCCGCATATAAGATGCAAGGGCTTTTTTATTAATATCATATTATTCTTCGTCTTCTAAGATCTCATCTAAGACAGCAGTGACTGTCTCATATTCTTCGTCTGTTTCAATGTTGTCAAGACTGAAAGTATCAGGATCTTCAGGGTCTTCGTTGTAACGATATAAAAGTAAAGCCCCTTCTTCGTCATCACTTTCTAAGTCTTCAACAGTGATCAATGCGATATATTCCTGATCATCTAATTCTTCTACAGAGAATAAAGCGATCACGGCACAGTCTTGTTCAGTTCCATCTTCTAATTCTAAATGTAGCACAGGAGTTTCTTCTTCAATGATATTATCTACTTCGTTAAATTCACTCATTTTGATACCTCTTTTCTTAGTCTTTTCTCCACTATACTAAAGGATCATAAAAAAAGCAAGAAAAGGATAAAAAAAGATCACTTTGTCTAAGAATTGACAAGAAAAACAGGTATGATACGATACGAACTAATGGAGGTAAAACAATGGAAGAATATAAGTTTTTGCTGGATATCGCAATCATTCTGGCAATGACCAAGTCTTTTAGTCTTGTGTCGAAGAAGTTTAACATGCCGCCAGTCGTTGGAGCATTGATCGCGGGAATCATTTTAGGACCAGTGGTCCTTAATGTAGTGAGTCCTTCAGATTCAGTTTTAAATCTGGCTGAAGTAGGTGTAGTTGTTTTAATGTTTCAGGCAGGTCTTGAGACAGATATTGATGAGTTGAAGAAGAGTGGAATTCCCGCATTCGTCATTGCGTTATGTGGAGTATTGATCCCACTTATCATGGGAGCTGTTTTATCCGTTATATATGGAAATAATATCATGGAATCGATCTTTATTGGAGTGATCTTAACAGCAACTTCAGTAAGTATCACAGTAGAAGCATTACAGGATATGGGACATTTAAAAGGAAGAGTCGGAACAGCAATCCTTGGGGCAGCGATCATTGATGATATCTTGGGAATCGTTTTATTATCAATTATGACAAGCCTTGGGGGAGCATCTGGATTCCATATTCAGTCAATCCTTAAGATCTTGACCCAGATGGCAGCATTCTTTGCGATTTCTATTATCGGTGGAGTCGGGATCAAGAAGTTCTTTGAGTGGCTTTCTACTTATAAGAATCCAGAGATTGAACGTCATAGAAGAAGAGTTCCGGTGTTTGCACTTGCATTTTGCTTAGCACTTGCATTTCTTGCAGAAGTGTTTGGAATCGCTGATATCACAGGCGCATATCTTGCAGGGATCATTTTATGCAGGCTCCCAGAACGATTTTATATATATAATAAGATTGAAATTTTATCGTATATGCTGATCACACCAGTATTCTTTGCAAGTATCGGTCTGAATGTAAACATTCATGGAATGACACAGACGTTGATCATCTTTACGATCATTTTATGTGTGATCGCAGTGATCTCGAAGATCGCGGGATGTGGTTTTGGAGCATTGTTGTGCAAATATACGAAGAGAGAATCTGTACAGATCGGAGCAGGAATGGTATGCCGAGGTGAAGTTGCACTGATCGTTGCACAGAAAGGAATTTCTGTTGGATTATTATCAGAAGTTTTCTTTGCACCAGTGGTTATCATGGTCCTCGTCACAACACTCTTATCACCGATCATATTAAAAATGTTATTTGCAAAATAAGAAAAGTAAAATATTTACGATACAGATAAAACAATAGAAAAGAGGCTTTAATATGATAGACACAGTCGTATCTGTAAAACTTCCGATCGGAGAGATGCTAAGGATCAAAAGAAATCGTCTGATGCCGGATGTGGTGACTGGAGAGGAGAAGAGAATCTGTCTGGTGTCTGGAATCTACGGAGATGAGCTTGGCGGACAGTATATCTGCGGAGAGATCATTCGCCGGATCAAGGCAGAATTTGAGAATCTGACAGGTATTGTCGATGTGTATCCAGCGGTCAATCCATTAGGACTGGATGCACGAACAAGAGCAGTACCAATCTCAGATATCGATTACAGCAGTGCATTTCCAGGAGACATCAATGGAGGTCTGGAAGATTATACAGCAGCTAAATTGATCGAAGATATCAAAGGAGCATCCTGTTGCATTGATATTCATTCTAGTAATATCTTTTTGCAGGAAGTTCCTCAAGTACGTTTAAATAACGATTACGATGAGACATTACTTCATCTGTCAAAATATATGAATACGGATCTTGTCTGGATCCATCCTTCTCAGACAGTGAATGAAGGAAGTTTAGCTTTCACTTTAAACCAGATGGGAATCCCAACTATGGTTACGGAATCCGGTGCAGCATTTCGTATCCGTTATGAGTACTGCCGCCAGATCATAGATGGAATTTTTTCGGTGATGGCAGAACTTGGTATCTGGAAGGGAAAGGTTCAAGGCAAAACAAAGGTTCCGTTTATCCACGAAGACCAGATCTTTTATTTAAATTGTGAATCCAGTGGATTGTTTGTTTCTTACAAGCGATTAAAGGATCCGGTAAAGAAAGGCGAGATCATAGGGATCGTACAGAATCCTTTAATGGGAGCAACGGAAGAAGAAGTGGTTGCACCAACCGATGGTATTTTGATGACATTAAGAGAACATCCAAGTGTAACGGAAGGGTCCTTGGTAGCCAGAGTGATCGGAGGGAATGCACTATGAAAAAAGAAATCATATATTCCTCAGGAAATTACTTAAGAGATGAGTTTAAGATCGAAGGATATCTCTTTGGAAAACAAAGTGAAGGATCAGAACCAGCGGCATGTATTGTTGGAGCAATGCGTGGAAATGAATATCAGCAGTTATATATTTGTTCTCAGTTAGTCAAACGTTTAAAAGAACTGGAGAACAGTGGTGCGATCGTTGGAGATAATCAGATTCTGGTCATTCCATGTGTGAATAATTTTTCAATGAATGTCGGAATGAAATACTGGGTATCTGATAACAGTGATATCAACCGTCAGTTTCCTGGGAATTTTGACGGGGAACCAACAAGCCGTCTGGCAGCACATTTATTTGAACGGGTTAAAGGATTCCGCTATGGAATCCATTTTGCATCATTTTTCAGAAGCGGGGATTTTGTGCCACATGTGCGGATGCCTGCAACAGGAAAAGAAAGCACCAGCCTTGCAAGTCTGTTCGGGCTGCCTTATGTATTAACAAGCAAACAACGAAATTTTGATAAAAAGACATTAACTTATAACTGGCAGATCAATGGGACGGATGCATTTTCGGTATATTCTGGGGAAACAGATAATATCGATGTGAATCTGGCCAGGAAGGCTGTATCTGCCGTGCTTCGCTTCTTGACTCGAATGGGTATTTTTAAAATATAATTGCCATAACGGGTATATTGCGAGTATTATAGAAGAAGAGGATCTTGTATCCGTCAAAGCAAGTGCTCCGGGATTCCTAAGACGTTTTGTGACGATCAATGAGGAAGTTAACCGAGGTCAGCTGCTTGGTGAAGTCATTAATCCATATAATGGAGAGATTTTATCAGAGATCCGTTCAACGGCAGATGGGATCATATTCTATGCCGAGGATCAGCCAACGATTTTGGAAAATGCATCTGCATTTCAGGTGATTAAGAAACTACATGAATAAATGGGAGGAAATCATGGGAGAAGTTAGAAGAGTCTATGTTGAAAAGAAAAAGACTACGCAGTAAAAGCAAAAGAGCTGCATGCATCATTGAAGCAGTATCTTGGACTGGATGTCGAATCTGTTCGTGTCCTTGTCCGCTATGACATCGAGAATCTATCCGATGCAAGTTATGAAAAAGCACTGGTTACAGTATTTAGTGAACCACCAGTTGACGACGTGTATGAAGAGACATTACCACTTGCCGATGGAGAAATATCTTTCAGTGTTGAGTTTCTGCCAGGTCAGTTCGATCAGAGAGCAGATTCTGCACAGCAGTGTGTAAAACTGTTGAATGAGGACGAAGATGCCCTGATCAGAAGTGCAACAACTTATGTTGTAAAAGGTGACTTAACTGACGAACAGTTAGAAGCAGTCAAAGAATATTGTATCAACCCAGTTGACTCAAGAGAGGCAGCTGCAGACAAACCAGAGACATTAGTGATGGATTTTGAAGAACCAGCAGATGTTAAGATTCTGGATGGATTCAAAGATATGGAAGAAGACAAATTTAAAGAATTATATGATTCTTTAAATCTTGCTATGACATTCAAAGATTTCCTTCATATCCAGAATTATTATAAAGGAGAAGAAAAGAGAGATCCTTCCATGACAGAGATCCGTGTACTGGATACTTATTGGTCAGATCACTGTCGTCATACAACATTCTCCACAGAACTTACAAGCATTGGATTCCAGGATGGATTCTATCGTGCACCATTAGAAGAAGCATATTATTCTTACATGGATGACTTTGAAGAGATGTACAAAGACCGTGATGACAAATATGTCTGCTTAATGGATATGGCATTAATGGCGATGAAACGTCTTAAAAAAGATGGAATTCTTGACAATATGGAAGAAAGCGATGAGATCAACGCCTGTAGCATTGTTGTACCAGTAGAAATTGATGGTAAGGAAGAAGAATGGCTGATCAGTTTCAAGAATGAGACACATAACCATCCAACAGAGATCGAACCATTTGGTGGAGCGGCAACATGTCTTGGAGGAGCGATCCGTGACCCATTATCAGGACGTTCTTATGTATATCAGGCAATGCGTGTTACAGGTGCTGCTGATCCAACAGTCCCATTAAAAGACACATTAAAAGGTAAATTACCACAGTATAAGATTGTAAATGAAGCTGCGAATGGATACAGTTCTTACGGAAACCAGATCGGTCTTGCAACAGGATATGTTAATGAAGTATATCATCCAGACTATGTTGCAAAACGTATGGAGATCGGTGCCGTTATGGGTGCAGCACCTAGAAAGAACGTGATCAGAGAGAACTCTGATCCAGGAGATATCATCATCTTATTAGGTGGAAGAACAGGACGTGACGGTTGTGGAGGAGCAACAGGATCATCTAAAGTTCATACAGAAGAATCTATCGAGACATGTGGAGCTGAAGTTCAGAAAGGTAATCCACCAACAGAACGTAAGATCCAGAGATTATTCAGAAGAGAAGAAGTCAGCCGTCTGATCAAGAAATGTAACGACTTTGGTGCAGGTGGAGTTTCCGTAGCGATCGGAGAACTTGCAGATGGTCTGGTTGTAGATCTTGATAAAGTACCTAAGAAATATGCAGGACTTGATGGAACAGAATTAGCGATTTCTGAATCTCAGGAACGTATGGCTGTTGTTGTAGATCCAAAAGACGTAGATCAGTTCCTTGCATACTCTGCAGAAGAGAACTTAGAGGCTGTAGAAGTTGCTGTTGTAACAGAAGATCCAAGATTAGTACTGAAATGGAGAGGAAAAGAGATCGTTAATATCTCAAGAGCTTTCCTTGATACAAACGGAGCACATCAGGAAACAGAAGTATTTGTAGAGATCCCTCACCGTGTAGAATCTTACTTTAACCGCAAAGACGAGACAGGTACATTTGAAGAAGTGTGCAAGAATACATTATCTGATCTTAATGTATGTTCACAGAAAGGTCTCGTAGAGAGATTCGACAGCTCTATCGGAGCAGCAACAGTTACAATGCCATATGGTGGAAAATACCAGATGACACCAATTCAGACAATGGTCGCAAAACTTCCAGTATTGAAAGGAGAATGCGATACAGTCACAATGATGAGTTATGGATTTGATCCATATCTGTCCAAATGGAGCCCATTCCATGGAGCAGTTTATGCGATCACAGAATCTATCGCGAAGATCGTGGCTACTGGTGGAGATTATAGCAATATCCGCCTGACATTCCAGGAATACTTTAAGCGTCTTGGAGAAGATAAGACACGCTGGGGACAGCCGGTTGCAGCACTGCTTGGTGCATATCAGGCACAGATGGGATTTGGACTTGCATCGATTGGTGGAAAGGACAGTATGTCTGGAACATTCAATGACATTGATGTACCACCAACACTGGTATCTTTTGCAGTTGATGTAGCGAAGACAACAGATGTTATCACACCAGAACTTAAGAGAGCAGGAAACCGTCTGATCCGTATCTGTATCCCAACAGATGCATACAATCTTCCAATCTATTCTGAAGTGAAGAAAGTATACAAACGTATTACAAAACTGATCAAAGATGGAATTATCAAATCTGCATATGCAATTGGCGGCGGAGGAGCCTTAGAAGCAGTTGCCAAGATGGCATTTGGTAATAAATTAGGTGTGATCTTCGATGAAGAAGTAGAATTAAAAGACTTAACAGATCCTAAGTTTGGATCATTTGTTGTTGAAATGAGCACAAGAGATGTTCATAAACTTGCGATTCCAGGATTAATGTTAGGTGAGGTTACAGACAAACATGAATTTGTATTTGGTGACGAAGTTGTAACATTAGAAGAAGCAATCGATACATGGAAGAAACCATTAGAGAAAGTATTCCCAACAAGATCTGAAGGAGATCAGAGCATCGTTGATACAACAAGACACTATATAAAAGGAAATATTTACGTATGCAAGAATAAAGTTGCAAAACCAAATGTATTTATTCCAGTATTCCCAGGAACAAACTGTGAATATGATTCAGCGAAAGCATTTGAACGTGCAGGAGCGAACGTGATCACAAAGGTATTTAAGAACTTAGATGCACAGGGAATCCGTGATTCAGTGGAAGTTTTTGAAAAAGCGATCAAAGAATCCCAGATCATCATGTTCCCAGGTGGATTCAGTGCCGGTGATGAACCAGATGGATCTGCAAAATTCTTTGCAACAGCATTTAGAAATGAAAATTAAAGAAGCAGTCATGGATCTGTTAAATAACCGTGATGGACTGGCACTTGGTATCTGTAACGGATTCCAGGCACTGATCAAGCTTGGTCTGGTACCAGGTGGAAAGATTACAGGACAGTTACCGGATTCACCGACTCTTACATACAATACGATTGGACGCCATATCTCCAAGATGGTCTATACAAAAGTGGTAACGAATAAATCTCCATGGCTTAGAGAGGCAGAGCTTGGCGGCGTATATACAAACCCTGCATCTCACGGAGAAGGAAGATTTGTGCAAATAAGAATGGCTGGACAGATTATTTGGCAAAGGGGACAGGTTGCAACACAGTACTGTGATCCGGAAGGAAATATCACGATGGACGAAGAATGGAATGTCAACGGTTCTTACTGTGCGATCGAAGGTATTACAAGCCCGGATGGACGTGTACTTGGCAAGATGGCACACTCAGAAAGAAGAAACAGAAGCGTGGCAATGAACATTTACGGAGAACAGGATATGAAGATCTTCGAATCCGGAGTAAAATACTTCAGATAATGAAACAGACAGAGAGAAGAGCAGAATTCTATGTATTGTGATAAATGCAATTCAGAGTGCGTTCTGTTTCAAAAAAATGAATAAAACACAAGAAAAAGCACAAAACCCTTGCAAAATCTGCAAGGGTTTTGTAAAAAGTTGCAAAAATAACAAAAAACTGTAAAAATATCTTGCCAGATACACTTGTTTGCTTTACAATAGTAAAGGACAAAGGCGTCAGGGAAAAACAGATGGCGTAAGTCATCTGTTTTTTATAGTAAAGTATGCCTTTGAAAAGGATACGTATATTATTTAGGAGGTAGAAAGCTATGTCATATGTTGATGAAGTACTGGAGAAAGTAGTAGCTAAGAATCCTGCAGAGCCAGAATTCCACCAGGCAGTAAAAGAGGTATTAGAGTCATTAAGAGTAGTTGTAGAGGCAAACGAGGAAAAAATTCAGAAAAGATGCTCTTCTTGAGAGACTTGTTGAACCTGAAAGACAGATTAAATTCCGTGTTCCATGGGTAGATGACAAAGGACAGGTTCAGGTTAATACAGGATATCGTGTACAGTTTAACAGCGCAATCGGACCATACAAAGGAGGATTACGTCTGCACCCATCTGTAAACCTTGGTATCATCAAATTCCTTGGATTTGAGCAGATCTTTAAGAACTCACTGACAGGACTTCCGATCGGCGGAGGTAAAGGTGGTTCTGATTTCGATCCGAAGGGAAAATCAGACAGAGAAGTAATGGCATTCTGCCAGAGCTTTATGACAGAACTTTGTAAATATATCGGAGCTGATACAGATGTTCCGGCAGGAGATATCGGAACAGGCGCAAGAGAGATTGGCTATATGTTCGGTCAGTACAAGAGAATCAGAGGCCTGTATGAAGGTGTCCTGACAGGAAAAGGATTAAGCTACGGCGGATCTCTGGCAAGAACAGAAGCTACAGGATATGGACTTCTTTACTTAACAGAAGAATTATTAAAGATCAACGGAAAAGACATCAAGGGAATGACAGCAGCGGTTTCCGGAGCAGGTAACGTTGCAATCTATGCAATTCAGAAAGCTCAGCAGCTTGGAGCGAAAGTTGTAACAGCAAGTGATTCAACAGGATGGGTATATGATCCGGACGGAATCGATGTTGAAGCAATTAAAAGAGATCAAAGAAGTAAAACGTGCAAGACTGACAGAATACAAGTAATTACCGTCCTAATTCAGAATATCACGAAGGACGTGGCGTATGGTCTGTAAAAGTAGACCTGGCTCTTCCGTGTGCTACACAGAACGAACTTCATCTTGAAGATGCAAAACA
>ENA-OQOA01000347-OQOA01000347.1-human-gut-metagenome-genome-assembly--contig:-NODE-347-length-21754-cov-5.092431_pt1 | contig 21754 bp, 23 predicted proteins | sample MGYA00242633_ERZ504888 | MGnify/ENA primary metagenome ERZ504888 (study PRJEB26092, sample SAMD00036372) | human gut metagenome | host: Homo sapiens | study: EMG produced TPA metagenomics assembly of...
GAGGTGGCACGGCGTCAGCCGTGACGGAGAGGTTTAACTTATTATAACAAAGTGGGCCGCCCACTGCAACGAGTGGACGGCCCGATAGGCGCTCTCTTGGGGAAATTACTTCTTTGCGAGGTACTTGCGAATATCGATCGCAACAGCCACGATGATGACAAGGCCCTGCACGATGTAAGTGTAAGAAGAGTTGACGTTCATGAACTGCAGAGCGACCTTCATCAGCTCGAAGACCAGCACGCCGACGAGGATGCCGGGGACAGTACCGACACCGCCGGTGGTGGAGACGCCGCCGATGGTAGAAGCTGCGATAGCGTCCAGCTCATAGCCCTGAGCGGTGTTGACGGAGGCGCCGCCGGACTTTGCAGCCAGCAGGCAGCCTGCCAGACCGAACATGCAGGAGGCCAGGATGTAGATGCGGATCTTGGTGGCGTAAACGTTGACACCGGCCACCTCAGCAGCAGCCTCGTTGCCGCCGATGGCGTACATGTACTTGCCGTGACGGGTCTTGTTGTACAGGAACCAGAAGCAGCCAGCCACGATGAGGGCGATGATGATCAGCAAAGGGATACCGAGGATGGTATCAGAAGCCAGAGAGGTGAAGTTCTTGTTCAGGGAGCCGATGGGGGTACCGCCGGTGTAGACCAGGCAGATACCGTAGACCACCTGCTGCATACCCAGGGTAGCGATGAAGGGCTGGACCTTCAGGTAGCTGACCACGAGGCCGTTGCACAGACCCACGATGGCGCAGATGGCGATGACGAGGATGAAGACCACGGGGGTGGGCAGGGTGGGCATATTGGGGTAGAACTTACCGGCAGCGCCCTCGGTCTGCGCAAAGATGCAGGCCAGGCAGGCAGCGAAACCAGCCAGACGGCCAGCGGACAGGTCGTTACCGGTGGTGATCAGACAGCCGGAGATGCCCAGAGCGATGATGTAGCGGATAGAGACGTTCTTGAACAGGTTGATGATATTGGCCAGTGCGAAGAAGTTGGGGTGGATGATGCCGACGATGAGGGACACGGCCAGCATCAGGACGATGATGGCGTTGTTGCCCAGCCACTTCTTTACAGACTTGCCCGTTACTTTCTTGGTAGCTTCCACGATAGACAGCCTCCTTGTTTACTGATTGGCCGCCGCCGCTTCGGGCGCGGTCTCGAACTGGGTCGCCAGAGCCATGATGTTCTCCTGCGTAGCATCCTTGCCGTCGATGAAGCCGGTGATGCGGCCATCGCACATGACCATGACGCGGTTGGACATACCGATGATCTCGCTCATTTCGGAGGAGATCATGATGATGCTCTTGCCCTGCTTGGCCAGGTCGGCGATGATGCAGTAGATCTCATATTTTGCGCCGACGTCGATGCCTCGGGTGGGCTCGTCCAGAATGAGGACATCGGGGTTGTTGGCCAGCCAGCGGGCGATCAGCACCTTCTGCTGGTTGCCGCCGGAAAGGCTCTTGATCGCCGTTTTGGGGCTGGGGACCTTGATGGCCATCTTCTCTTTGTTGGTAGCCACCAGCTCGAGGATCTTCTTGTCGTCCAGCATGATGGGACCCTTGCGCAGGGCGTCCAGAGAGGCGATGGAGATGTTATCGGCCACGCTCAGCACGCCCATGATGCCGGTGGCGCGGCGGTCCTCGGTCAGCAGAGCCACGCTGTGCTGGATGGCGTCGCGGGGCTGCTTGATGGCGACTTCCTGACCCTTGATCCACACCTTACCGGCGGTGTGAGCGCGCAGGCCGAAAATGCCTTCCATCAGCTCAGTGCGCTGTGCGCCCACCAGGCCGGCCACGCCCAGGATCTCGCCCTTCTTCAGCTCGAAGCTGCAGTGGCGGAAAGAGCGCGGATGGATGGAGGTGAAGTCTTCCACCTTCATCATGATCTCGTCGGAGGGGTGGTTCTCCAGCGGAGGATACAGGTTGGACAGTTCGCGACCGACCATCTTGGCGATGATCTCCTCTTTGGTCATGTTGGCGACGTCCCACTTACCGATATAATGACCGTCACGCATGATGGTGACTTCGTCGGCAATAACCTTGATCTCGTCCATCTTATGGCTGATGTAGACCAGAGCAACGCCCTGCTCCTTCAGCTCATTCATGATGCGGAACAGGGACTCGACTTCGTTCGCAGTCAGCGAGGAAGTCGGCTCGTCCAGGATCAGCACCTTGCAGTTTGCGGAAACAGCCTTTGCAATTTCCACCATCTGCATCTGTGCGATGCTCAGGCTGCCCAGCTTCGCGTGGGACTTGATATCCAGCTTGAGCTTTTTCAGCAGTTCGTCGGTGTCCTTATACATCTTGGCGTGGTCCACGATGGTGATGGGGCCAGCCTTCTTGGTGGGGTAGCGGCCCAGCCAGATGTTCTCGGCCACAGTACGGGCCGGGATAGGCTGCAGCTCCTGATGCACCATCGCGATGCCGCGGTTCAGTGCATCCAGCGGGGTGGGGATGTTGACCTTTTCGCCTTCGTACTCGATCTCGCCCTCGTCCATCTTGTAAATGCCGAACATACATTTCATCAGGGTGGACTTACCGGCACCGTTCTCGCCCATCAGGGCCATGACTTTGCCGGGGCGGAGCTCCAACTGCGCGTGGTCCAGCGCTTTCACGCCGGGGAAGGTCTTTACCACGCCTTTTCATTTACCCAGACGGTATTCTGACATTCCTCAGAGCCTCCTTGTCTTTGGGTCTTGGAAAGTGCGTTTTTTGCCGGCGGGCTCTTAAAACAAGGCGCGTGCGCGGAGATATTTTCTCGCACGCACGCGCTTTTTTAGCTTTTAATTAAGCCTTATTGGTTCACTGCGCACCTTGCAACGATAGGGTTTCGGCTGCTTACTTGATGTACTGTGCAGCGTTCTCCTTGGTGACCTTGACGTAGTCGACCCAGTAGTACTGCTCGACCTTGCTGCCCTCGACGTACAGCTTGGTAGCAGCTGCGGCAGCGGTAGCCTGGCCCACGTCATCGTTCAGAACGGTGCCGGTCATGTTGCCATCGACGACATTCTGGACAGCCTCGCTCAGTGCGTCAACACCGACCAGATAGACGTCCTTGCCGACGGTACGGCCAGCCTGCTGCAGGGACTGCAGAGCGCCCAGTGCCATTGCATCGTTGTTGCAGAAGACGACTTCGATCTTCTCGCCGTACTGTGCCAGAGCGTTTGCGACGTCCTGCTGTGCGGTGGTCTGATCCCAGTTGTCCAGGTACTCGTACAGGCACTCGACTTCCTTGCCGGCGTCGGTCAGAGCCTTGATGGAGTACTCGGTGCGGTACTGAGCATCAATGTTCTCGGGGTCGCCCTTGCACATGATGTAGGTGATCTTGCCGTCGCCGTTGATGTCGCCCTGAGTCTCGGTCTCGAGGATCAGCTCGCCCTGATAAGTACCGGACTGACGTGCGTCAGCGCCGACGTAGCAGCACTTGTCTGCGTAGGAGTCCAGAACGCTCTTGTCGGGCTCACGGTTGATGAAGACGATGGGAGTCTCAGAGGGCTTGATGGTATCAACGATGGTCTGAGCGGAAGTGGTCTGGACGGGGTTGATGACCAGGACGTCCACGCCCTGCTGCAGGAAGGTGTTGATCTGCTCGGTCTGGGTGTTCTGGTCGTTCTTGCCATCGACGATGGTGACTGCGTAGCCCATGTCCTTCAGGTACTCTTCCAGGTCGGTGCGGTACAGGGTCATGAAGTTATCAGCAAACTGATAGATGCAGACGCCGACGTTAGCAGAGCCGGAAGCAGCTGCGGTAGAAGAAGCAGCGGTAGAAGCTGCAGTAGAGGAAGCAGCAGTAGAAGCGGAAGAACCGCCGCAGGCAGTCAGAACGCCGGTAGCACCCACAACAGCGGAAGCTTTCAGGAAGTCACGACGAGAAATCATTTTCATAATCTTGTTCTCCTTCATTAACGCTTATCACAGCATCTCGCAAAGCGCACTCGTTACACGTTTTGCGGTTTCTGTTTGTATTATAACCATCCGTCCGACCGTTCGCAATAGAACAAATAGACAAGATTATTTGCTATATTTTGTGAGTGTTCCACAATACATTCTGTTGTATCCAAAAATCTTTTTGTTAAGCGGCACAATTTTTCATATTTGTGCAACCAGCGTCCAAATTTATTGTGTCTGTGCGTATTTTTATCAAATCGGTTACAAACTTTTCGAGCCGTTTCGCGCCGGGATGCAACAATTTTATCGGTCTGCTTCAAATTTCTATTTTCCCGGGAATCCCGGCAGACTGTCATTCCATTTCGGAAATATTTTTCTATGCATTGACGGATTTCCCATGATTATGGTAGTATATTACATAATTATAATTATCCGCTGCAGAAGGACTGCTGTTTCTCGCCCTCCTTCCACACCCTATCTCGTTACCTTGTTATAATAGGAGCGACATCATGTCCGAACTTACCGAGCAAAATCTGACACGCCAGCAGGCCGAACAGGAGATGGCCTGTCTGCGCAAGATATATGCTTCCGTCCGTCTTCTCGACCCGAAGATGCTGGCGGAAGAACCCTGCTACCCGCCCTGGAAGAATGTCCATCCCTGCACCAGCTGCGTGGGGCGCGAGGCAATGGCAGGCAAATGCCAGTGCTCCAAGCTGGAAACGCTTGGCAGCTCCCTCTATCAGGTCACGGCCCGCTATGTCGAGGTGGACGGCAAGCCCTATGTGATGGAGATGATCCTGCCGCTGGACGCCAGCGCCCGCAGCTCCCTCCACTCCAACGAGCTCATCTACCGGGACGCCCTCACCGGTGCCTACAACCGCCGTTTCTATGAAGAGGAATTAAAGCACAAGTACCTCAACGCCGGCGTGGCCATGATAGACCTCGACGACTTCAAGCTCTGCAACGACACCTACGGCCACTCAGCCGGCGACGCAGCGCTCCGGCTCATCACATCCATCATCCACCGCTGCATCCGCTCCACCGATATGCTGGTGCGGTACGGCGGCGACGAGCTGCTGCTCATCCTGCCCGACATCTCGGCTGAGGCTTTCGTACGCAAGCTCAAGGACATCAACAAGCGCCTCTTCGCGGCCCATCTGCCCGAGTTCGAGAAGATGCACGTCTCCGCCAGCATCGGCGGCGCGATGGCCGCCGGCATCCCCATCAGCGACGCCCTGCTCATCGCCGACAAGCGGATGTACCTTGCAAAGCGCCGCAAGAACACTGTTGTCACCGCGGACATCGCCCCCGATGCCGTCTGCTCTGAAAATGAGCACCGTCCGATGGTGCTCATCGTGGACGACTCCCCCATGAACCGTGACATCCTCTCGGAGATCCTCTGCGACGATTTCGAGATCCTGGAAGCCCCCAACGGCCCCAGGTGCCTCGAGCTTCTGAACGCCTGGGGCTCGGATATTTCCATCGTGCTGCTGGACATCGTGATGCCCGACATGGACGGCTTCGATGTCCTCTCCCGGATGTCCGCCCAGGGCTGGCTCGAGGACATCCCCGTCGTGATGATCTCCAGCGAGGATTCCTCCCAGACCGTCCGCCGCGCCTACGAGCTGGGTGCTTCGGACTACATCAGCCGCCCCTTCGATGCCCGCATCGTCCACCGCCGCGTCTCCAATGTCGCCCGGCTCTACGCCCGTCAGCGCCGTCTCAGTGCGCTGGTGTCCCAGCAGTTCTATGACCGGGAGAAAAACGACCAGATCATGATCGGCATCCTCAGCCAGGTCACGGAGATCCACAACAGCGAGAGCATCCACCACATCTCCCGGGTGCAGCGCATCACCAGCATCCTGCTGGAGCGTCTGTGCCAGAAGACCGACATCTACGGCCTGAGCGGAATGGACCGCTACCTCATCACGACGGCCTCTGCTCTCCATGACATCGGCAAAGTTGCTATCGACGACCGCATCCTCAACGCCCACGACCTGACGCCGGAACAAACCGCCATCCTCCACACCCACCCCATTCTGGGTGCGCAGATGCTGGAAAATCTGTCCCAGTATCAGGACGAGCCGCTGGTGAAGTTTGCGATCCAAATCTGCCGCTGGCACCATGAGCGCTGGGACGGCAGCGGCTATCCCGATGGCCGGAAGGGCGACGACGTCCCCATCGCAGCACAGGTGGTAGCGCTGGCGGATGCCTATGACGGTCTGACCGGCAAGCGGGACAAGCGCGAGGCCCTCTCGCAGGAGGAAGCGGTCGCTGCGCTGACCGCAGGAAAGCACGGTGCTTTCAATCCGCTGCTGCTGGAGTGCCTGCGCGACGTAGAAAGCCGGCTCGCGGAGGAGACTGAGGCCGATGCCCCCCCCCCTCCCCGAAAAAAGGGATTCTCTTTGACGAAACTGTTCTTGGGTGAGGTATAAAAATGACGTTGGAACAAGTATATGCAGCCATTGACGGCGATTACAAGGGCGTGATGGAGCGTCTGCCCAGCGCGGACTTCGTCCGCCGCTTCGCTCTGAAATTTCTGCAGGACGACAGCTTCCCGAACCTGAAAAAGGCGCTGGAAGAAAAGGATGCCCCGACAGCATTCCGTGCCGCTCACACCCTGAAGGGTGTCTGCCAGAACCTTGGCTTCGATGCACTGTACGTCCCATCCAGTGCTCTGACGGAAGCTCTCCGCGGCGGCAGCCTTGACGGTGCCGACGAGCTGTTCCCTCCGGTAGAGAAGGAATATCAGCGTGTGGTCGAAGCGCTGAAGGCATTAGAATACGAAAAATCCCCGCAGCGTCACAAAGCTGCGGGGGATTTTTCTATTGGATGAATCTCAGAAACTGTCTGTCATTATTTCCGGCTTGCCAGCAGAGCCTCGATCTTCTTGATGGGGTCGATGATGCTGGAAACGGACATATCATGGTTCAGGGCCACGACGAAGTATGCGGCGTACTTGGAGACGTCAACATCGACGTACCAGTCACGGGTCAGCAGCTCAGGCATACGGTAGGTCAGGTTGGTGCCGGTAACGTAGTCCAGAATGCCGTCGGCCACAGCCTTGTCGAACTTCTCGAGGCCGCTGGTGAAGAGCGGGAAGGTGGCGTTGGCGATGATGCGCTTTGCGCCGCGCTCTTTCAGGTTGGTGGCAACTTCCAGCATGCTCTCGCCGGAAGCGATGATGTCGTCAGCGACGAAGACGGTCTTGCCCTCGACGGAATCGCCCAGATACTCGTGAGCGACGATGGGGTTGCGGCCATTGACCACGCGGGTGTAATCGCGGCGCTTGTAGAACATACCCAGGTTGCAGCCCAGCACGCTGGAGAAGTACATATTGCGGCTCATAGCACCCTCGTCGGGGCTGACCACGATGAACTTGTCCTTGTCGAAGCTGATCTCGGGGTTCTTCTTGAGCAGGTTCTTCAGGACCTGATAGGTGGGCATCGCATTGTCGAAGCTCATCAGAGGCACAGCGTTCATCAGGCGGGGATCGTGAGCATCAAAGGTGATGATGTTCTTGACGCCCATGGCCTGCAGCTCCTGCAGAGCCACAGCGCAGTCCAGGCTCTCGCGGGACACGCGGCGGTGCTGACGGCCGCCGTACAGGCTGGGCATGATGACAGACACACGGTGTGCCTTGCCGGCCACGGCCTGGATGAGGCGTTTCAGGTTGGCGAAGTGGTCATCCGGAGACAGGTGGTTCTCATAGTTGAACAGCTTGTAGGTCACGCTGTAGTTGCCGGGGTCAACAACGATGAAAATATCGTCGCCGCGCACCGACTCCTTGACCAGACCCTTGGCGTCGCCGCTCTGGAAGCGGGGGCAGGCGCTCTCGATGATAAAGCTATTGGTCTGGTAGCCGGCCTCGCTGGCCCAGCGCACCAGATGCTTGTCGATGAGGTTGGTCAGCTCCTCGGCACCCGGGGCAGGCGATGAGGCGCAGGTCGGCGACCTGAGGCTGGTGGAAGCAATCCTTAGGGGTAATGACAGACATAATTATAGCTCCTTAAAGTTTCTTTTATCAGTTGATAAAATCAGACGTTGAAGTGCATATCCGTTATTTATTCTATCACATTTTCGGCGTTTCGACACTAGAAACTTGCATCCAACCTGCATTTTCTGCGCCTTGCACATCTCTTTGTCGAAAAAGAGCCGGAGACTATGTGTTTTTTACAAAAACCATACGTTCTCCGGCTCAAAAGTCATTCTTTAAGTTTTTACTCTTACAGGGCAGCGACAGCAGCCTTCAGCTCTTCGACGCGGTCGGTGTTCTCCCACTTCACGCCCAGGTCTTCGCGGCCCATGTGGCCATAAGCAGCCAGCTTGCGGTAGATGGGCTTGCGCAGGTCGAGGTCGCGGATGATGGCGGCGGGGGTCAGGTCGAAGACCTTCTCCACAGCCTGCTCGATCTTCTCGTCGGCCACGACGCCGGTGCCGAAGGTATCCACCATGATGGAGACGGGTTTTGCCACGCCGATGGCGTAAGCCACCTGCACCTCGCACTGCTTGGCCAGACCAGCGGCCACGATGTTCTTGGCCACCCAGCGGGTCGCATAAGCGGCGCTGCGGTCCACCTTGCTGGGGTCCTTGCCGGAGAAAGCACCGCCGCCGTGGCGTGCGTAGCCGCCGTAGGTATCGACGATGATCTTACGGCCGGTCAGGCCGGTATCGCCCTGAGGGCCGCCCACGACGAAGCGGCCGGTGGGGTTGATATAATACTTGGTGTTCTCGTCCAGCAGCTCGGCGGGGATGGTGGCCTTGATGACCTTCTCCATCACGTCGGCGCGCAGCTGCTCCATGCTGACGGCATCGCTGTGCTGGCTGGAAATGACCACAGCGTCCACGCGGACGGGCTTGCCGTCCACATACTCGACAGTGACCTGGCTCTTGCCGTCCGGACGCAGATAGTCCAGCTCGCCGCTCTTGCGGACTTCGGTCAGCTTCTTGGCCAGCTTGTGGGCCAGGCTGATGGGCATGGGCATCAGCTCGGGGGTCTCGTCGCAGGCATAACCGAACATCATGCCCTGGTCGCCGGCACCGCCGACCTCATCGTTGGTGCCGAGGGCGATGTCGGGGCTCTGGCCGTCGATGTTGGAGATGACGGCGCAGGTGTCGGCATCGAATCCGAACTTTGCGCGGGTGTAGCCGATGTCAGCCACGACCTCGCGGACGATCTTCTGGAAATCGACATAGCAGTTGGTGGTGATCTCGCCCATGATGTGGACGAGGCCGGTGGATGCGCAGGTCTCGCAGGCCACGCGGGCGTCGGGGTCGTGGGTCAGGATCTCGTCGAGGATGGCGTCGGAGATCTGGTCGCAGATCTTATCGGGATGGCCCTCGGTGACGGACTCAGAAGTAAACAGACGGTGCTTTGCCATTTTTGTACCTCCTTGGCGTTGGGGTGTGTGTATCAATATTGACAGCTTCCTACTCGTTCATCAAGTTCATGCAATGAAAAACGCTCAGAACCGAAGCTCTGAGCGTTGCACTCTTATCTTTCGGTTTCCCGCAGGATTTGGCACCTTATGCTCACGCACAGGTTGTCGGGCTTCACAGGGCCTGTCCCCTCAGCCGCTCTTGATAAGTCGGTATTCAGTTTGTCCAGGTAATATCTTATCATTGCTTCGTCGAAATGTCAAGAAGAGTCGCACTCTTTTTTGACATTTCGCGCAGATCGATAAGGCTCAATAACCCTTTGCCTGCTCGCCGTTCAGGATCTTGACGGCGCGGGAGGTGCCCAGACGGTCTGCACCGAGGGCGAGGAACTTCTCCATATCGTCCACGGTGGAGATGCCGCCGGCGGCCTTGACCTTGCAGCGGCCGGCCACGCCCTTGACCATCAGCTCCACGTCGTGGAAGGTGGCACCGGCGGTGGAGAAGCCGGTGCTGGTCTTGATGTAGTCAGCGCCTGCCTCGCAGACGATGTCGCACATCTTGCGCTTCTCGTCGTCGGTCAGCAGGCAGGTCTCGATGATGACCTTCAGGACCTTATCGCCCACAGCCTGCTTGACGGCGCGGATGTCCTCGCGGACGGCGTCGTACTCGCCGTTCTTCAGGCGGCCGATGTTGATGACCATATCCACCTCGGCAGCGCCGTTCTCGATGGCAGTCTTGGCCTCGAAGGCCTTGGAAGCGGTGTCCATTGCGCCCAGAGGGAAACCGACCACACAGCAGACCGGGATGCGGCCCGCCATGTACTCGACGGCCTGCTTCACATAGCAGGTGTTGATGCAGACAGAAGCTGTATGGTTGGCGATAGCCTCGTCGCACAGGGTCTGGATCTGGGGCCAGGTAGCCTCAGGCTTGAGCAGGGTGTGATCGACGTGGGACAGGATCTCTTCACGATTCATGCTTTTTTCCTCCTGAATCGAAGTTGTTTTGAAAAACAGCTCCTTAGTTCTTGGTGGCACGGCGTACCTTCGCCATGCCGACAGCGCTCAGGGCAATGGCCGTTGCAGACACCGTTGCGCCGATGATGCCCAGCACAAGGCCGGAGACCAGAAATGCAAAACCTTTCAGACCACGTTTCATAATACCGTACCTCCTGAAATTGTTATAATAGCAACCTCTCCGTCACGCCTGACTGAGAGGTTATTTCTTCTTAAAAACGATGAGCTTGCTGAACACATAATTCAGCACGATCACCACCACGTTGGAGAACACCTTCACCGCCATGCCCCACAGGGCCTGCGCGTCGTAGAAGCTGGTGACGAAGATGGCCGTCGGGCCGTCGGCACCGCCGATGATGGCGATGGCGGCAGAGCCGTCGGAGATGGAGGGAGCGGGCGCTGCGCCGCCGGTGGCCATCTGCAGCACCGTATCCGGGCCAAACCAGCCAGCCAACAGGCTCAGCGCACCGTTCATAAAGCTCTCCACCAGAGCCGCCCCCTGGGCGGCCAGCAGGTTGCCGAAGATCATCATGATGGCGGCATCCAATACCAGTGTACCCAGACGGCAGGTGACGAATGCACCAAATTCTTTCAGCGCTTCTCTGCCCTGCGTCCGGCTGGCGAAGACGAAGGCCCGGTTGGTGACGTAGGCGAACAAAATGCAGATGACATTGTCCAGCACATTGCCCCAGCTGTTGGCGGCTTTGTAGCCGAACAGGCGGCTGAACAGCGCATACAGTACGATGTTCAGCAATGTGGTCAGCACACCGAAAACGAGATAAGCCAGCACCTCGCGGTGCTTTATAAACCAGTTTTTCATTGACGTTAAAACCTTCCGTCGCCAGCAGGGCACTACCGTTTCCGAAATAAAGAAACTTTGCTCATCCAGTATATGCCTGACCGGCACGCCAGTGGCTCTCCCTCTGGGGAGAGCTGTCGCGTCAGCGACTGAGAGGGCGATACAAGAACAGCCCCGCCGCCGTTTTCCCGGCAACGGGGCTGTAGTTCGCATTGTGTCTGATGAGACTATGCTGCGGGCTGATTACTCAGCGTCGTCGTTCAGCAGAGCCTTCATGGACAGGCTGATGCGCTTCTTGTCGAAGTCGACATCCAGCAGCTTCACGTCGACCATATCGCCGACCTTCAGTGCGTCGGAGACCTTCTCAACGCGGTCATTGCTGATCTCGCTGATGTGGACCAGACCGTCAACACCCGGCAGGATGCGGACGAATGCACCGAACTTGGTCAGGGACACGACCGGAGCATGGAAGGTGCTGCCGATGGGGTAGTTGTTCTTCAGCTGCTCCCAGGGGTTGTCCTCAGCCTTCTTGTAGCCCAGAGAGACCTTGTGGTTCTCGGTGTCGATGTCCTTCACATACACCTCGATGGTGTCGCCAACGGAGACGACCTCAGAGGGATGCTTGATGCGGTTCCAGCTCAGCTCGCTGATGTGGCACAGGCCGTCCACACCGCCGATGTCAACGAATGCACCGTAAGAGGTCAGGCTCTTGACGACGCCGGTGTAGGTCTTGCCGACCTCGACGCTTGCCCAGAACTCCTCACGCTTAGCCTTGTTCTGCTCAGCGGTGACCTTGTTGATGCTGCCGACGATCTTGCGGCCGGAGCACTCGGTGACGACCAGCTGAACGTGCTGGCCGACCAGAGCAGTGTAGTCCTCGTCGCGGCGCATAGTGGCCTGAGAACGGGGGACGAACACCTTGACGCCCTTGACGTTGACGACAACGCCGCCCTTGTTGAACTCGGTGACGTCGCCCTCGACGACCTCGCCGGACTCAGCTGCCTTGGCGATCTCTTCCATGCCCTTGCGAGATGCGAGCTTCTTGCGGGAGAGCTGGATGACGCCATCCTGATCCATAACCTTCTCGACGATGAGGTCCAGCTCATCGCCAACTTTCACCAGGTCCTCGACCTTGGCGGAGGAATCATCGGTCAGCTCGCTCAGCTTGACAAAGCCGGTCTGCTTAGCTCCGATATCCACCTGGATCTCGTTGGCAGAGATGCTGGTCACGATTCCTTTCACAATACTGCCTGCATGAACACGCTTTTCCTCGGATGCGTTCAGCATCTCCTCAAAGCTCATGCTGTCATTGATTTCTGCGCTCATACTGTTAAGTACCTCCTCAATAATAGACGATGGCGTTGAAGCCCCGGCTGTGACGCCCGCCGTCTTTACATCTGCAAACCATTCCGGCCGAAGTTCGCTCGCTGTCTCGACCGTTACGGCTCGCGTATGCTTTGCGGCGACCTGTACCAGCTTTTGGGTATTGGAAGAATGATGACCGCCAATGACAACAATGATGTCGCATTGTTGGCTGAGGTCTTCCGCTTCCTGTTGCCTCGCCCACGTCGCATTACATATTGTATCAAAAATTCGGGCGTTTGTATAGGCTTTTTTGAGAAACTCCGAACTTTCTTGCCATTTTGTTACCTGAAATGTGGTCTGTGCAACTGCAAAAATGGGCTTTTGGGGGTCAGAAGGCCCTTTCCACGCCTTCAGCTGGGCCAGATCGCTGAAAATGAATACCTCTCCCCCGGGGTATGTCCGACGATGCCCTGCACCTCCGGATGGGACACGTCACCGGCCACCACGAGTGTCGCACCGGCGGCTTCGGCCTCGGAAGCGACTTTCTGTATCTTCTTCACGAAGGGGCAGGTGGCGTCGTGATAGGTACAGCCCCGGGCGTCCAGCTCGTCGTAAATGCTGCGTGGGACGCCGTGGCTGCGGATGACCACCTCGTAGCCCGCAGGGACATCAGCGGGGGTGTCTGCTACCAGTGCGCCCCGGCGCTCGAGGTCTTCCACGGTCTGGGGGTTGTGGATGAGGGGGCCGAGGGTGGCCACCTTGCGGCCCTCATCCAGCAGACCGTAGGTCAGCTTGACCGCGCGGTCCACGCCGAAGCAGAAACCCGCAGTCTTTGCAAGTCTGATTTCCATTGTACTCTCCTAGATTCAACCTCTCCGTCATCGCTACGCGATGACGGAGAGGGCAAGCCGCCTTACAATTCACTCCACGCATCCAGAACGGCCTGTTTATTCTCCCGCAGCTTCTTTATGTCGCGGCGGCCTTCCATCGCAAACTGTGCGGCGGGCATGGGCTCGCCGAAGATGACACGCACCTTGCAGAACAGCTTCATCTTACCATCGGGGGTGTCGTAGTAGATGCGGCAAGGCACGACGTCCACATTTGCTGCCGCCGCGATGACGAAGAGTCCGCTCTTGAGGGGAAGGAACTTATTCTCCTGCTCCCGTGTCCCCTCCGGGAAGAGCAGCAGCGTACCGCCCTCCTGACACTTTTTCACGGTGTCGTCGATGACGCCGACCTCTTCCTTTGTACCGCGGACACAGACTGCACCGGCGCACCGGAAGAACCACGACAGGAATGGGTTTATCTCGAACAGCTCTTTCTTGGCAAACACGGTCATCCGCTGACCCCAGAACCGGGTGATGACGACGAACACCGGGTCGATGGCGGAGATGTGGTTGGGGGCAATGATGCAGCCCTTCGTGCCGATTTTTTTCAGGTTCTCTCTGCCCTCACACCGGACGCGGAAGCCGATGTGGAACACCAGCCATGCCAGCGGGACCAGAATATAATATAGTATCATCCGACCTTCTCCGTGATCATTTTCTTCATGGCCTCAAAGCTCTGCTCGAAGTTCAGCTCCGAAGTGTCCAGCAGCACGGCATCGTCTGCCTGCTTGAGGGGGGCTGCGGCGCGGTGGGTGTCCTGATAGTCGCGCTGCTTGACGTCGGCCAGCACATCTTCGTAGGGGGTGTCGATGCCCTTCTGCTGGTACTCCTTCCAGCGGCGGGTGGCGCGGGCCTCCGGGCTGGCGGTGAGGAAGATCTTCACCGTCGCATTGGGCAGCACCACGGTGCCGATGTCGCGGCCATCCATCAGGATGTTCTGCGTCCTGGCCATGTCCCGCTGCATCTCCAGCAGGAAGGCGCGCACCGCCGGATTTGCACCCACGGCAGAAGCCGCCATCCCCACCTCTTCGGTGCGGATGGCCGTGCTGACGTCCTCGCCATTCAGATAGATATGCTGTTCGCCCTCGATAAAAGCAAATTCGAGGGTGATATTGGGCAGCAGGGCGTTGACCGCCTCGTTGTCCTTCGGGTCTTTGCCCGCGCGGAGAGCATAAAGGCCGATGGTGCGGAACATCGCACCGGTGTCCACATAAATGTAGCCGAAGTCCGCAGCCAGACGCCGCGCCAGCGTAGATTTGCCTGCGCCCGCAGGCCCGTCGATTGCAACAGAAATCATTTTTATATCTCCTTCTATAGCGGTCATTCCAGATGATTCGCAAAACTCTGTGCTGTGCAGAATGCGATCTGCAGGTTATAGCCGCCGGTATAGGCGTCCACATCCAGCACCTCGCCTGCAAAGTAGAGGCCGAGGGCCTTTTTGCTCTGCATGGTCTTGGGGTCCACCTCCCGCACCGACACGCCGCCCGACGTGATGACCGCGTGGGCCAGGTCGCCCCGGGCGTCGATGGACACCCGCCAGTGCTTCATCAGCTGTACCAGTTCCCGCTTCTGCTCCCGGGTGATCTGGTTTGCCCTGGTGGCCGGGTCGATGCCCCAGCGGGCCACCATGACCGGCTGCATACTGGATGGCAGCAGCTTCACCAGTGCGCCCTGCGCCGCGTGGTTCGCCAGAAGGGCAAAGTCCCGGGTGATGCGGTCATAAAGCTGTTCCTCGCTGAGGGCAGGCTTCAAATCAATAAAAGCTTCGTACTTGTGCTTTTTCATGTCGCCCAGATGGCTCGACGCGCTGAGGGTCAGCGGCCCGCTGATGCCGAAGTGGGTGAACAGCATCTCGCCCTGCTCCTCGAAGATGGCTTTGCCGTCCTCGTGAAGGGTGAGGGTCACGTTCTTGAGGGCGAGGCCCATCATCTTCTTGCAGTCGGCATCGTGGCTCACGAGGCTGACAAGGCTGGGGACAGGCTCCACGAGGGTGTGGCCCGCCTGCCGGGCCAGCTTGTAGCCGTCGCCGGTGGAGCCGGTGGTGGGGTAGCTCAGGCCGCCCGTTGCCACCAGCACGGCGTCCGCTTTGTACTCCCGGCCCGAAGTTCCCCGCACTCCTACGCAGCGATAGGCCGGGCCGGGCTTTTTCTTTTCGGGTGGCGCGGATCTTCCGGCGCAGCAGGCGCTTCTTCCGGCTGGGCCAGCGGCTCCAGCAGCAGCTTTTTTGCCCCGTCGTGGACGATGTCCGCTCCGTCTGCGTACCGCAGAAGAGCCTGCCGGATCTCTTCGGCCTTGTCGGACACCGGGGAACACCCGGGCGTCCGCGCTCCACTTTCAGCTCCACACCGAGAGACTCAAACAGCTCCATCGTCTTGGCCGGCGGGAAAGCCCCCAGCGACGAGAACAAAAAGCGGGGGTTCGTCCGCACATGGTGCAGAAATTCCTCTGCGGTGCAGTTGTTGGTCACATTGCAGCGGCCCTTGCCGGTGACGAGAATTTTCTGAGCCGGTTTTTCCATATGTTCCAGCACCGTCACCTCATGCCCCTGCCGCAGGGCCGCGCCCGCCGCCATCAGGCCGGCAGCACCGCCGCCTACCACTAAGACCTTCATGTTTCGTTTCCTCCGCTTTTTCTTCTGTCTTCACACTTATTCTAGTTTATCATACCAGAATCGACCGCCAAAAGCAATGTGAAAAAAGCAGGTACAGCGTTCTGCTGCACCTGCCCGGAACATTTTGCTTATTTCATGGCCTTGATGGGGTCGAGATACTTTTCGCCCTCCATGACCTCCAAGTGGATGTGGCTCTCCTCGGCGCACTCACAGCTCACGCTGCCCACCTTGCCGATGGTCTGCCCGGCCGAGACGGTGTCACCCTTCTTCACCCTGGCGTCCGTCGTACCGCAGACCCGCCAGACCCTGCCGGAGGCGTCTTCAATGGCGACCACAGGCCCCCACTTGTCGTCCGTGCCGGTCTCCACCACCTTGCCTGCCGCCGGGGCGGTCACTTCCGCGCCCTTGTCGGCGGCGTAGTCCACACCGTTGTGGGTGCGCCAGTCGCCCAGCGTCTTGCTGTAGACCAGCTCATCGCCGCTGTAGCTGTTTAAGATGCGCCCCGAGACAGGCTGCGTGGAGGCAGGCGCAGCCGAACTGCTGGCAGGCAAGGACTCGGTTTGCAGCGCGGAGGGTTCGCGCACCGAACCAGAGCCAGACCGCGCACCAGAAGAGGACGCAGCCCCACCGGACGAGCTGTCGGCTTTTGGCACATTGGCCACGCTGTTTGCTGCGGGTGCGTTCTGCTGCTGCCATTCGGCTTCCTCCTCTCCGGCAACGCCGGGCGATGTGTTGATGCCCTCGTCGATGCCGGGGGCGGTACTGGACGGGCTGCGCACCGCGTCCAGATCCTTCTTCAGCTCATTGCGCACCGTGCGCACAGCCCCACACCCCGGCCGCTGCCGCCGCCAGCAGGCAGGCGGTAAGCACCAGCGCAAAGGCTTTGTCCCGCAAAAACTTTCTGAATTGCTCCATCGTTCGTTACTCCAATCCATCTTTGTGTACGGAATCGTTTCTTTGGTGGTAGTTTGGAGCGGCAGAGCGGGGTTTATTCATCCTTTATTCGAAAGGACACAAAAAGGCCCCGGATGACCGGGGCCTAAAGTCCTATTCAGTTGTTGCGGCTGCGGCTGTTCATGCCCAGCAGGCGGACGACGTACAGGAAGATGTTGATGAAATCCAGATACAGGGTCAGTGCGCCGTAGATGGAAGCCTTCTCGGCCAGCTCAGCGTCGCCTGCGTAGTAGGCGTAGATCTGGCGCAGCTTCTGGGTGTCGTAGGCGGTGAGCAGCATGAACACCACCAGACCGATGCCGCAGTAGAGCACCGAGGCACCGAAGCCAAAGCCGAAGAGCGCACCCACGAGGCTGGTGACGATCATGGCCACCAGAGCCATCATGAGGCGGGGACCCCAGCCAGTGAGGTCCTTATGGGTGGTGGTGCCATACACAGCCATGAGGCCGAAGTAGACCGCCGTGGCGAGGAAAGCCATGACCAGCGTGCCTACCGAGAACATCAGGAAGTAGTAGCTCAGGACCATGCCGTTCAGGATGGCGTATCCGAAGAACGCGGCTCTTGCTCCGTCGATGGACATCTTCTGCACCCGGGCGCTGAGCATGAACACCAGTGCCAGCTCACCGATGGTAAGCAGGAAGTAAAGCGAATTGACCAGATAGATAAGGGACGTGGTCGCCGTGATATAGGCCATTGCGAAGGTGACGAGCAGGCCGCCGGCCATCCAGCGGTAGGTGCGGGTCATATAGTCCGATGCGCTCATCGAAGGCTCCGCATAGCCGCGGTCATAGTTGTTGTAATCCATAAGGAATCCTCCATTCAAAATCAGGGCATCGGTCTCGGCCTTGCCCCGGTCTACGAAATATAGTATACTGCATAGAAATGAACGATTCATGAAAAAGGCTGTGATATTTGATGTCCCTCGGACTTTATCTGCATATTCCTTACTGTTTTTCCAAATGCCGGTACTGTGATTTTTACTCTGCCCCCGGCCAGCGCGGCGTCCCCCGGGCCTATGTGGACGCCCTTTTGCGGGAACTCTCCCGGTTTGCGCCGGACGCGCCCCTGCGGCCGGACACCCTTTATTTCGGCGGCGGAACGCCCAGCCTGCTGGACCCGGCAGACGCCGCCCGGCTCATCGCCGCCGCGCAGCCCCTGCCCAAGGCCGAGATCACGCTGGAAGCCAACCCTGAGACCGTGACCGAAGACTCTCTCCGAGCTTTCCGGGAGGCGGGCGTCAACCGCATTTCCTTCGGCGTCCAGTCGGCCCGGGACAGCCAGCTCAAGACGCTGGGCCGCCCCCACACGGCAAAGCAGGCGCGGGCCGCTTTCGCCGCCGCACGCCGGGCCGGGTTCGAGAACATCAGCGGCGACATCATGCTGGCCCTGCCCCATTATACGCAGGCCGAGTTCGACGAGACGCTGGAGCTGATCGAGGATGGCGGCGCGACCCACATTTCCGCCTACCTCTTGAAGATCGAGCCCGACTCCGCCTTTGGCCGGACGCCCCCCGAGGGTCTGCCCACCTCCGACGAGGCGGCAGATTTTTACCTCTACGCCGTCGAGCAGCTGGAACATCATGGCTACCGGCAATATGAGATCTCCAACTTCGCCCGCCCGGGCTATGAGGGAAAGCACAATCTCATCTACTGGGACTGCGGCGACTATCTGGGCATCGGCCCCGCCGCCCACTCCTGCATGGGCGGCAAACGGTTCTACTACCCCGCCGACACCGAAGCCTTTCTGCGGGACGAGGCCGCGCCCGTCATGGACGGCGGCTGCGGTGCGGAGGATTATCTCATCCTGCAGCTGCGTCTGCGCAAAGGTCTGAGCCTCGACGAATACAAAAAACGCTATGGCAGGGAGTTTTCCACCGCACAGCTGGCCTTTGTGCAAAACTGCGTGAAGAGCGGCTACGCCAACTTTGACGGCCACACCCTCGCCCTCACGCCTGCCGGGCTCATCGTACAGAACAGCATCCTTGCCGAGCTGCTGTGAGCCTCAGTGAACAGCAAAGCTCATCGCCGCCAGCACAAAAACACCGATGATGCTGGCAATGCGGCTCCCCCTCTGCATCGCGTAATACCAGTCGGTGGGCTCACCGCCGTACACTTCCAGCCCGTGGCGGAGGTTCCAGAACAGCAGCGGGAACCGGACATCCAGCACAAAGAGCACCACCAGCGCCCCGATCGGCAGCAGGAACGCCATGCTGCCCCGGGTCTCCCGCCGCCCGCCGACGGCCACATGATAGAGCCAGTTGCAGCTGGGCCAGAGGTCGGATCTCTGGTATTCGCCGTTGACGATGACATTCACCTCGTCGGCAAGGCCCCCATCGTCTTCCCGCCACAGGATGGCGTCGCCGGGGTCGCCCAGCGCGGTCCCGGTAAAAATGACCACTCCGTCCTGCTCGATTTTCACGCCCGGGTCGCTCATGCCCTCGGCTTTCGATTCGAGCCGATAGTGCCGCGTCTCTCCGTCCATCGTGAACTCCACTTCCGTACCGTTTCCTGTCCGGGCGATCTGCATGGTGTAGGCGGCATACGCATCCCTGCCCGAAAAGCTGCCGTCGGCCTGACGATACAAAAAGGCATCCCGCAGCCAGACGCCCGGGCGGAGGGCGGCCCAGAGATAGAGCACAGCGAGAAGCAGCGCGGTAAGAACGCAGAGCAGGCAGCTCGTCTTTTTCTCCATGGTCAGGCTCCTTTCGTTTCAGCCCAGTTCGATCACGTTCCACCCCAGCTCCCGGATGGCCTCTTTATCATGGGTCGCCAGCAGGGTGGGCTTTCTGCCGCAGCGTGCCTTGAGCATGGCTGCGGCTTTTTTCATGGCGGCGGGGTCCATGCCGGTGAAGGGCTCATCCAACAGAAGGGTGTCGCTCTCGGCCCAGAGAGCGCGTAGTAAGGCGGTGCGGCGCTTCTGTCCGCCGGAGAGCTTCCGGGCATGCAGGGCAAGGGCCTCGTCATCCAGTCCTAATTGTATAAGGTCATCTCGTATCTGCTCTTTGTATTGTGTTTTGACCTTGTACTGTTCTGCGGTCAGCACCAGCGCCACATTCTCTTCGGCGGTCAGCTGAGGGCAGAGCCTGTCTTCCTGAAAGACCGCGCCGACCCGGCCCACGCCCTCCACGCTGCCGGAGGTGGGCGCTTCCAGCCCCATCAGAATGCGGAGCAGGGTCGTCTTGCCCCAGCCGCTTGGCGCCCAGAGCACCGCCGGGCCGTCCACAGTAAGAGAGAGGTTTTCGAAGAGGATCTTCTCTCCGAATCGTTTAGCCAGATTCTTTATTTCCAGTTTGTTGTTGGTTTCACTCATTTTTCAGCCCCCTCTTCGCCCAGAACTGCCGCTACCGCTTTATCCAGCAGAGCGAGGAACAGCTTTTCGAATACGGCGCTCAGCAGGATGATGACGAAGGTCCAGGCAAACAGCTCTCCGGTGGAAAGGGTAATTTTTGCCCGGTAAAGCGCGTCGCCGATGCTGCCGTCGGGCAGGCCGATGACCTCTGCTGCTACGCCGCTCTTCCAGCAGATGCCCAGCGCCACGCTGCATCCCTGCCGGAACGCGGGCAGCACCGCCGGGAGCCAGACCGCCCGCAGACGCCGCCCCAGAGGCAGACGGAACACCTGCGCCATTTCGAGAAGCTGGCGGTCAGCACTCCCGATGCCGGTGCGCACTGCGCTGTAGAGGACGGGCAGCACCATCAGAAAGCTGATCAGGACCGACAGCGACGAGCCGCTGACCCACACCAGCGCCAGAATGATGAAGCTGGCCACCGGAGTAGCCTTGACCAGCTGCATCACGGGGGCGAGAAGGGCGTCTACCCACTCCCACTTTTCGGCGGCTACCGCCAGCACCGCGCTGGACAGCGCGCCCAGCCCGAAGCCCAGCAGGATGCGCCCGGCGCTGAAACCGATGCGCTGCCAGAACTCGGCCTGCGGCAGCAGCTCCACCAGCGTACCGATGGCCTGCACCGGCGAGACAAGAAAGACTTCCTGCCCGATGGCCGCAGCTGCCGCCTGCCAGACGCCCAGCCAGAACACCGACGCCGCCAAAATTTGAATGCGGCGTTTTTTTGTTTGATCCATGTATTTCTTTGCTCCTGTTCGTTTTCTCGCTTTCAGAATATCACATCATGTATGAGAATACAATCCTTCATCTTTTCTTCTCTTGACATGAAGGTCATAAAACACTACACTGGAATAAAGTAATCCTTATTCTACGTGCCTCCGCGCACAGCTGGGAGAGATGACCATGCACGATTCCGCTCAGGCCCTCCGGGGCAAAAAGCTCCTTCTGGTGGGGTTCACCCTGTTCTCGATGTTCTTCGGGGCAGGCAACCTCATCTTCCCGCCCTTCCTCGGCGCACAGGCCGGGACGGCGCTCTGGCTCGCTTTTGTAGGCTTTGCCGTCAGCGCCATCGGTCTGCCCATCGCGGGCGTGGCAGCAGTGGCCCGGGCGGGCGGTCTGCCTGCGCTGGCCGGGCGGGTCCATCCCCGCTTCGCACAGGTGTTCGCTGTGCTGGTCTATCTGTCCATCGGTCCCTGCCTCGCGATCCCCCGCACGGCCAGCACCTCGTTTGAGATGCTGACGCCGCTGGTGGGGCGGAGCACACCGGGACAGTTCATCTACTCCCTCGTGTTCTTTGCTGCGGCGTACTTCGTGGCCCTCAAGCCCGAAAAGCTGACCCAGCGGCTGGGCCGCATCCTCTGCCCTGCCCTGCTGGTGCTCATCGTGGTGCTGTTCGCGGGCTGCATCCTCCGCCCGGCCGCGCCCGGCTACGGCACGCCTGCCGAGGCTTACGCCGCCCTCCCCGCCGCACAGGGCGTGCTGGACGGCTATCAGACCATGGACGCGCTGGCAGCGCTCAACTTCGGCGCGGTCATCGCGCTGAACCTTCAGGCGGTGGGCATCACGGAGGAGTCCGCC
>ENA-OQOA01000348-OQOA01000348.1-human-gut-metagenome-genome-assembly--contig:-NODE-348-length-21750-cov-2.743838_pt1 | contig 21750 bp, 26 predicted proteins | sample MGYA00242633_ERZ504888 | MGnify/ENA primary metagenome ERZ504888 (study PRJEB26092, sample SAMD00036372) | human gut metagenome | host: Homo sapiens | study: EMG produced TPA metagenomics assembly of...
AGGTCAGCAAAGATGATCTGAAATACATAAAGAGTGGCGGAGAGGTAATTTAAAGGTGCGGATGAAAAAGAGATTACAGGAGCGAAAGTGGAGTCTGTGAAAGAGGACAGCAGTAATGAAAATCAGTACATTCTTTCTGTACAGGTACCGGAGGGAACTCTTTTCCATAGGTGATACTGCGGAATTTTACAATCTCTCAGGATGCAGGTCCTTTTAATGCCTGTGTTCCGCTGAGCGCATTGTATGAGGAAAATGGCAGATACTATGTTTATGTGACAGATACACAGAACACCGTCCTGGGTGAGGTACTGGTAGCGCGAAAAACGTATGTGAATGTGAAAGATAAAAATTCTTCCACTGCTGCGCTGGAGAACGGGGATTTATCAAGTGACCAGAAAATCGTGACTTCCAGTGACAGAGAGATCAGCAGCGGCAGCCGGATCAGGCTGCTGGAGGAATGAGTGTCAGAAGTCAGAGTGCCTTTTTAAGGAAAGCCGGTACTCTGACTGTGTGGCTGATTATTTTTCTGTATTTATTTTCTGGGGAGTCTATAATTATGTGCAGATCAGAAATGATACAGCAGTATCAGTGTTTCTGTCCGCAGCTTATCCTGACAGGAAAGGAGCAGAAAATATCCTGAAGCAGGAAGAAAAAGTGAGAAGCCTTATGATGTATGTTTTATGCAGATGCAGGGTTGAGGGAGATTTCTGCGAAAGAAGGAAACCGGCAGGCACAGGCGATGACTGTGTATCTTAAGGGAAATCCCGCAGGGTATGACTGGCAGGCAGCAGCTCTGACAGAAGGTGATCCGGATGGTTGCGTGATTGATGGTACAACTGCCTGGGAGCTCTTTGGCAATAAGGTTCCGGGTGGTCAGATTCTGTTTCAGGGACGTACTTATACTGTCAGGAAAGTTGCGGACTGGGGGCAGAAAATTCTGGTTTTCGGGGCGGCTTCTGCGGATGATACCGAGACGGAACTTTTTTATAATCGTTTGTTTATCAGAAGGAGAAATGGAGAAACCGAAGAAAGTACAGTGAACGGATTTCTGATGAAATACGGACTTCAGGGAACTGTGGTATCCTCGACTTTACCGAAAAATGCAGGACTAGCGGCATTACTGCTGCTTCCGGCGGTTCTTTCTGGCAGTCTGTGGACGGAAATAAGCAGAGAAAAAAAGAACCATACAGTGAAAGATACAGAGTACTGGTTCTGCAACCTGCTGTACAGTGTAATGGCAGGGACGGTGGTCTGGCTTCTTTTTTACACATCTGACCTGGCCGGAGGGATGGATTCCGTCAAGGTGGTCTGACTTTGGGTTCTGGAAAGAAAAGGTGGATCAGGCTGTGGCAGAATTTAAGCTGTATCTGATGCTTCCGAAGACGGTATCCCAGACGGAAGGTATGATTCTTGGCGGGAAAACGGTTTGTGCAGGAGGGGGTTCCTGTTTTCTGTATTTGTTGTGGAAAGTATATGAAAAGGGATATGACAGAATCTCTGACAGAGGAAGGCGAGGGAAGGATTTTCCAGTGGAGCAGAATTAAATCCCTCTGGCAAAGTTCTAAGCAGTTATTAGGCTGTCAAGGTTCGTTAATAGTTGCTATTCCAGCTGTACATTCAGCTTACCGATATTTGAAAGTGTCTCATAGAATTCATTTTTATAAGGGCAGCTGCTACACAGCTTGAATGTGATATATCTTGCTGAATGAACTACTTTTGCAGCAATCTTCAGCAGTTTTAAACGGACGGTATCAATGCGTTGTTTGCGCATGTTTGCTGATAACGCCAATCGTCTAAACCAATTAAATATGTTATAAGCAAGAGCGTGTACCTGAAGCCTGTTTGCATTTACGATTCTGGTATGACTGCTTACGGAAGCAAAATCAAAACCGGATTTACTTCTTTGATGAAGTTTTCCATCAGCCCTCGCTTGCAGTAAAACTTGATAAGATACCCTGGTGAGGAATCCATGTTTGTGACAACAAAGGTGTACATGTAAACCATCTGGTTTTCCGGCTTTTCAACCTTGCATACCACACGCCGTTCGTAAGGCCATGACTTTGCTTTGTACATGAATTCACCATAAACTACCGCATAATCCACTTTGTTATTCCTGGTGATTTCATCAAGCTCATCCACAAGATCGGATGCTTTTCCACGTAGGATGCCATTCTCCTTCAGCCGGATCACATAGCTTGTGCCGTTTTCCTCACACTGCTTATAAAGATCAGGCGTAGAAAAACCGCTATCACCACGAAGTAGAATAGGGATTTCCGGATAGTCATGCAGATATTCATCCAGTACCGGCTGCAAAAAATCAACTACTCCGGTGCAGGAATACTGTGTTCCATCACGCAGCTGGATCTTTATCAGATCCCCGGTCATTCCATCATAACAGACAAGTGGATGATAACCATTGCTCTGATAGTGAAAGTTAAAGGCTCTGCCTTCCTGCCTGCCGTATGCATCAAGAAGAGTGGAATCCAGATCCAGAATAACAGCCTGTGGCATCTGAATACTGTAAATTTTCCTCCGAAGTACTCTGGCAATCGCAAGGAACTGGTTTAAAGTGTCTTCATCCATACGGTTAAAGAATCTTGATACCGTAGGCTGTGATGCAAGCGCATCTTTTTCAAGTACAGACTTGAATACAGGATCATTTGTCAGTTCATCAGAGGCATCATCCTCGAAATAACCGGCAATAATCATATATATCATTTGGAGCAGGTTTTTTGGATCCGAATGATATCGGAATAAAGCAGGATCATTGGTTTTAAACGCTTTTTCTAAAAGCGTATCAATACCAAGTTTGCTTATGAATTCTTTGATAAGAAGCAAGCCTGCATCGGATGAGAGATCTCCTCCATCAAAATTTATTTTAATCTGTCTATTGCTTTCTAAGGCTAAGGTGTTTACAATACTCATAAAGGGCTCCTTTGTTTGGGATTGTTAAGACTTTGAACACCTTAATTTTACCACAAATGGATGCTCTTTTTTCATTCACTTAATAAGTGAAAAAGCAATGTGCAATTAAAATACAGTAACTATGTGGCTTTCAGCCACTTTCACGACAAAGCCGTGAATAATTCAGGTTTATTTTATGAAATATTTTTGATGTTCCCTTCCATCATATTTAATACTCAACTCCTGCCGCCTCGGTCATCTTCTTCATAAAGAATGATTAAATAATGCGATCACACGTCCAACACCAAGTACCCGCAACCACGGTTCCGATTCCCACTCCAACCAGCTTATGTGCAAAGATCATTCCCACACTGATTGTAATGCAGATGTTAAAAAGGTCAAAACAATTCTTAGTAAAACCAACCGGTTTGTGGATAAAATCTGCAATCGCCTGTACGATACCGTCGCCTGGATTTGGAATGATGCGCATATTCAGAGACATTGCCGCTCCGATTCCTGTGCAGATAATGCCTCCTGCCAGAACAAGAAGCTGTGAAGCAAATCCATGTGATGGTGCCGGAATCCACGCAGAAAACAGGTTCATGAATCTGGTAAAGATCAGACTCAGCGGAAGCTGCAGAAGATCCATTCCAAGGATAAGTGGAAGCGATTTCCTTGCCGCCGGTTTTAATGCTGCGCTTTCCTTCGCCGCCTCCCTGTGATTCCAGATCGTATGCAGGATTATTTCCACAATCACAAAAACTGTATACAGCACAAACGTCATGTTACCAAAATTGAAATTCCATATAGTAGAAATACTATAAGATACCGAGATAATCGGCGAAACGCCAAGCCCTGATTTCGTATTCAGAATGATTCCCAACGCCAGGACAAGAAGCCCCACAACGTAGAAAATCACCCGTAAAGTTGAACTCTTTTTCATTTATATTCACTCACTTTCCGGGGATTATCTTAGCACAAAATCCCGCATATATCAAACAAAGATGATATATGCGGGAAGCGGTTAAAAACATATAGAGGAATGAATCTTTCTTTTTATTTATCTCTTTCTACAGAAACTTTGGATGCTTTTTCATAGTATTTTACGATTGCACTGCGGTCATCTTTTCGCATCCGTCTGCCTTGAGGGACTGCATGATCTCCATGACCGATTCTCTCACTGTAATGCCTGCGTTGTTTACGAGAATGTCAATAGAACCATATTTGCTGTGAACCTCATCCATCATCTTGTGACATGCTCCCACCACTTAAATCTCTGATTTTGAAGTGGGGCTTCTTGCTCAATGGCTCTACTGAGCCAAGTATCTACAAGCTATCCTCGCGTGCCCCGCGATTCTTTTGCCCGGACACGGGCATGTTTTCTTATTATCCAATTGTCCGGATACGGACAGTTTATGCTGTCAACATCCTTCTTGCCTCTTCACGGATGTTGATTGCTGCATTTCGATCTCTGTCCATCTCATTTCCACACTCACAGTGATAGACTCTTTCAGATAATTTTAGCTCTTTCTTTATCCTTCCACATTTACAGCATTTTTTACTGGATGGAAAGAAACGGTCTACCTTTACCATTTTCTTTCCCTGCCACGCCAGTTTATAGTCTAACATTTTCCTGAACAGTCCATATCCATTATCCTGTACGCTTTTTCCGAAGTGCAGACACTGACCCATCGCTTTCATATCGATATCTTCCACCGCAACTGCATCATAACTGTCTGCGATCTTCCGGCTGAGTTTGTGCAGATGATCTCTTCTCTGGTTTCGTATCTTTTCATGACATCTGGCAACTTTCTTTTCTGCAGTTCATAGTTATGGCTTCCTCGTACGCATCTTGACAACTTTCGCTGCTCCCTCGCCAGTCTTTTTTCATTTTTTCTGAAAAAATCTGCTTCTTCCGTCTCGATCTTTTCTGAAAACACTGCCATCCCCTGCATTGCATAATCTATTCCAAGTATCTTTGCAGTACTATAGTCTGATACAGCTGCTTGGTTTTCACAACTGTATCCTTCATACAGCAGACTTGCAAAGTATTTTCCGGATGGTTCCATACTGACAGTCACTGATTTCAACCGAAGTCCTTCTGCTGGCTCCCTGTGTTTTTTCATGGCGATCCATTTTAATTTCGGAAGTCGGATCTTCTTACTTTCCACCAGGATATTTCCATTGACCACATTCGTTGTATAGCTGTTTCTAGAATGATGTTTTGACTTGAATCTTGGAAATCCAGTCTTGGGATCCCGAAAAAAATTCTTATATGCCTTTTCCAGATGAAGCTGGACATTTGCCAGTGCCAGCGAATCTACTTCTTTCAGAAATGGATATTCCCTTTTATACATGGCCGGTGTGTTCTTTAACATTTTCTTTGTCTTTTCATACTCTCGAATCTTATCATCAAGCATCTGATTGTACAGAAAACGACAACAGCCAAATGTTTTGCCAAGAAGTATCTTCTGTTCTTCTGTCGGATAGATCCGGAAACGATATGCTATGTTCAATACTTTTTCTCTCCCTGGGTTTCAATGTATTGACTGATTACTTCTACTGGAGCGCCTGCTACTGGCACTTTTATAAGCATTGATAAATTTACTAAGTTCTGTTCTCGGCTGCGCACGGAACATTACATGCACATGATTAATGTCATGGTTCTATTATACCATAGACCACACTATCGAACAAGTGTTCTTTTTGTTTTTATGCAATTCATCTCCCACCTGTAGAGGAAGGAGAATTCTTGCTATATTATGTTAAAAACGGAACAAAATATAGTTTATATGGTTCAGGAATTTGACCGGAAGCTACGTTCTATTACAATTGCGTCTTGTGCACCTGCACCGCTTTGGCTGCTGTCTCCTAACATTTCTTTTTATTATCCTGATAACATAATCTCATTTTCAATCTGTGAGATTGATCAGGTGATCAAGCATATTGAAACTGGACAGATTGATATTGGAATTTTGCCTTTTGAATATCAGAAGGATGATTTATGTACCACACATTTCTTTACAGAACATTTGTCGGTTTGTATTCCTTTTGGGCATAGTCTTTGTTCTTATGACAAACTTACATTTCATGATCTGAATGGTTATAATCGCCTGCTTTGGGATCAGCTTGGCTTCTGGACAGATCTTTGCAAACGTAAAATGCCTGCTTCAAAGTTTCTGATACAGACAGATGAATCGGAATTTTTGGAATTGGTGAAATCTTCGACTTTGTTTTGTTTTTCTACGAATTATGCTTCTTATCCGGATGAGATTTTAAATGATCGGAAGAGGATTCCGATCGTGGATGATTGTGCGAATGTGGAATATTGGGTGGTTTGGAAGAAAGGGAATACGTATCGATTTTAGTTTTTTATGGAGAAAAAAAATCCTGCAGAAATTCATTCGAATTTCTGTAGGATTTTTGATATTTAGTCTTTGAGTCGCTTCGCTCCCTGTAGACGCCCACTCAACTAAGCTCATCTTTCGCCTGTGGCTCGGATTCGCTAAGGTTCGGGACGGACTTTCGCACTAAGTTCAAGCTACGCCTTTGGCTTGCTTTCTCTAAGTGCTCAATGTCTCTACATCATTCCCATTCCGGCTGGTGCTCCTGCTGGCATTGCTGGTGCTTCTTCTTTGATATTCGCAACAACTGATTCTGTTGTTAATAATGTAGAAGCTACGGATGTTGCATTCTGTAATGCGCTTCTTGTTACTTTGGCTGGATCGATGATTCCTTTTTCTACCATGTCTACGTATTCTCCATGTAATGCATCGAATCCTTTTCCGATTTCTGCTTCTTTTACTTTATTGACGATCACAGCTCCTTCAAGACCTGCATTGACTGCGATCTGGAATAATGGTGCTTCTAATGCTTTGAGGATGATGTTTGCTCCTGTTTTCTCGTCTCCTTCTAAGTCTGCTACTTTCTCAGCTGCTTTCTTAGATGCATGGATATAAGCAGATCCTCCACCGAAGATGATTCCTTCTTCTACTGCTGCTTTTGTTGCTGCTAAGGCATCTTCCAGACGTAATTTGCTTTCTTTCATCTCTGTTTCTGTTGCTGCTCCAACACGGATCACTGCAACTCCACCAGATAATTTAGCTAATCTTTCCTGTAATTTTCTTTGTCGAATTCAGATGTTGTTTCTTCGATCTGTGCTTTGATCTGTCCAAGACGTGCCTGGATTGCATCTTTATCTCCTTCACCGTCTACGATGACTGTGTTTTCTTTTTCAACTTTGACAGATTTTGCACGTCCCAACTGATCTAATGTTGCGTCTTTTAATTCCAGACCAACTTCTTCAGAGATCACTGTACCACCTGTTAAGATAGCGATATCTTCAAGCATTGCTTTTCTTCTGTCTCCATATCCAGGTGCTTTCACTGCACATACAGAGAATGTTCCACGTAATTTGTTAACGATCAATGTTGTTAATGCTTCACCTTCGATATCTTCAGCAATGATCAGTAATTTCTTACCACTCTGTACAATCTGCTCTAATAATGGAAGGATTTCCTGAATATTAGTGATCTTCTTGTCTGTGATCAGAATATATGGATCATCTAATTCAGCAACCATTTTTTCCATATCTGTTGAGAAATATGCTGATAAATATCCACGATCAAACTGCATTCCTTCTACTAAATCTAATTCTGTTTTCATTGTTTTAGATTCTTCGATCGTGATAACTCCGTCGTTAGATACCTTTTCCATAGCATCTGCTACTAATTCTCCAACTTCTTCATCTGCTGCAGAGATTGCTGCTACTTTCGCGATCTGATCTCTTCCTGTAACTTTGCTACTCATCTCAGCAATTGCTTCAACAGCTGCTTCTGTCGCTTTCTTCATTCCTTTACGAAGAATGATTGGGTTTGCTCCTGCTGCTAAGTTTTCATTCCTTCGTTGATCATTGCCTGTGCAAGAACTGTAGCTGTTGTTGTACCATCTCCGGCAACATCATTTGTCTTAGTTGCTACTTCTTTGACTACCTGAGCTCCCATATTCTCAAATGGGTCTTCTAATTCAATTTCTTTTGCGATCGTTACACCGTCATTTGTGATCAGCGGTGCACCAAAAGATTTGTCTAATACAACATTGCGTCCTTTTGGTCCGATTGTAACTCTTACTGTATCTGCTAACTGGTTAACTCCTGCTTCCAGTGCTTTTCTTGCTTCAATTCCGTATTTAATCTCTTTTGCCATGATCTTAATTACCTCCGACTAATTCCTTGATTAAATCAAATAATTGTGTGATGTGATAAAACTATTCTACAACTGCTAAATATCATTCTGTTTTACGATGATAAATTCTTCATCTTCTAATTTTACTTCTGTTCCTGCATATTTAGAATAAATAACTTTCTGTCCTACAGAAACTTCCATCTTCACATCTTCTGTTCCAGGTCCGACTGCAACAACTTCTGCTTCCTGTGGTTTTTCCTGTGTTGCTGTTGTAAGGACGATTCCTGACTTAGTTGTTGTTTCTGCTTCCAGCTGTTTTAATACAACTCTATCTCCTAATGGTGTTAACTTCATAATGATATTACCTCCTAAATATATTAGAATTATTGTTCTTTTTATCTTTTGTTAGCACTCACTTATATCGAGTGCTAACTCTATGTTCTTTAGTATAACACCAGACAAAAAAAAATGCAACCCCCTTTTTATAAAAATTCTATAAACTGAGATTGCATTCTTTGGTATTTTACTTATTCTTTGATGTATTTTTTTGCTTCTTCTGAGCTTCTTGTTGGAACTGTCTGGAAATATACATGTACATGTTTTTTGATCAGTTCATGAATAGCTTCCATCTCCATGGTATCACACGCAACTCTTCTTGCAACTGCTTTACGTTCTCCACGAATTCCCCATACCCTCCGATATTAAGCTGATTGATCTTGATCCCTCGTTTGATCAATTCTTCAAATACCAGTGGGGATTCTGCAATTACGATCACCCGCTCTCCATCAAAGGATGGGGCTTCTTTTAATTTCTCCGTTGCACGATCGATCCCATATACATGAATTATAAGGCCTTGGGGCGCCATCTCTTTAATCACTTTGCTTCGGAATTTATCCTTCGCCACAACATCATCTACAATAATGATCCTGTTCGCTCTGACTTCCGGCACCCATAATGTCAAAATCTCCGTATGTATGAGCCTGTCATCAACTCTCGCTAATACAATGTTTTTCATCCTTCTACCTCCTTATATAATTCACGCACATCTTTCACTGTCTCTGGTGCTGCCTTAAGAAGATCTTTGCACACCTCTTGTGCACTCTTTCCCGCGTAACGTCCCATAACTACTTCCATCATCAACGGAAGATTGATTCCAGTTACGTGGTAGAGATCGTATTCTGACATTAAAGAAATTACTGTATTAAACGGACTTCCATAAAACAGATCTGTTAATATAAGGACTTCTTCTCCTTCTGATGTCTGTTCAATACTCTCTCTGATTTTCTCTCTCAAAGTATCCACTGATTCTTCTGGTTCAAGCCCAAATGCCTCAAGGCCTTCCTGTTCCCCTGCGATCATCTGTGCTGTATCCACAAGTCCTCTTGCATAACTTCCATGAGATACCACGATTACCTTCATCAATTTTCCTCTCTTCTCTCTCATCACATCTTGCCTGTTACGGCAAATTTGATTAATTTGGTTTGTAAGAACTCTTTAAGCTTACAATTCTATTAAATACCATGTGTTCTTTTGTAGAATCTTTGGAATCTAAACAGAAATATCCTGTTCTCATAAACTGGAAACTGTCTTCCTTATCATATTTCTCTAACTCAGGCTCTACATATGCTTCCTTGATCACAGTCAGTGAATTTGGATTCACATTGATACTTCCATCTTCATTATATACACCTTTTTCTTCATCTACAATGTTTTCATACAGACGAATTTCTGCTTTTTTCGCAGTTGGTACAGATACCCAGTGGATCGTTCCGCGGACCTTTCTTCCATCCGGACTGTTTCCTCCTCTGGATTCTGGATCATATGTCGCATATACACAGGTTACATTGCCGTCCTCATCTACATCATATCCTGTACATGTCACAAAATATGCATTCATCAGACGCACTTCATTACCTACATATAAACGACGGTATTTCTTAGGCTTTTCAATCTTGAAATCTTCTCGTTCGATATATAATTCTCTTGAAAATGGTACCTGTCTTGTTCCCATCTCTTCGTTTTCCTGATTATTTGGAACGTCAACGAGTTCCCCTTCTCCTTCTGGATAGTTTGTGATCACCAGCTTGATCGGATCTAAGATCGCTGCCATACGTGGACGTTTTAATTTCAGATCATCACGGATGCAGTATTCAAGCATCGCTGAATCTACAGAGCTGTGACTCTTTGCAACTCCGACAAGTTCCATAAACTTCTTGATGGATTCTGGTGTATATCCTCTTCTTCTAAGTGCTGATAATGATACCAGACGTGGATCATCCCACCCATCTACGATTCCGTCTTCAACTAATTTCTTGATATAACGTTTTCCTGTGACAACATTTGTCAGATATAACTTCGCAAACTCAATCTGTTTTGGCGGATTCTCAAATTCACATTCATTCACAACCCAGTCATATAATGGTCTGTGGTCCTCGAATTCCAGTGTACAGATAGAATGTGTCACCCCTTCAAATGCATCCTCTAATGGATGTGCAAAGTCATACATTGGATAGATACACCATTTGTTTCCTGTATTATGATGTTCCATTCTTGCGATACGATAAAGAATTGGATCCCTCATGTTGATATTTCCAGATGTCATATCAATCTTGGCACGAAGAACTTTGCTTCCATCTGGGTATTTTCCTTCCTTCATCTCGCGGAATAACTGTAAGTTCTCTTCCGGTGTACGGTCACGATATGGACTGTTCTTTCCAGGTTCTGTTAAAGTTCCTCGGTATTCTCTGATCTGTTCAGCATTCAGATCACAGACATATGCTTTTTCCCTTCTTGATCAGGAATTCTGCACATTCATACATCTTGTCAAAGTAGTTAGAAGCATAATAGATATGTTCGTGATAATCTGCTCCTAACCATTCTACGTCCTCTTTAATAGAATTTTACATATTCTTCCTTCTCTTTTGTTGGGTTTGTATCATCAAAACGGAAATGGAAATCTCCTCCATATTCCTGAGCCAGTCCATAGTTTAATAAGATGGATTTTGCGTGTCCGATATGAAGATATCCGTTTGGTTCTGGTGGAAATCTTGTAACTACCTTCTTGCAATGCCCTTCTTCTATATCTTTTTCTATGATCTGTTCGATAAAATTCTTAGAAATCGTTTCTTCCATGTCTTCCTCCATATAGTTCTTTCTATTCTGATTATAATGTATCTTCTATACACTTGCAATCATATAATTTCTGTATCATTGTGAAATACAGATAATCCTTCTATATAAGATCTAATGCCTCCATAACATTTGAAACTCCTACAAGTCTCATGTCTGTCTGGACCTTGATCTGATCTACATTCGCCTGAGGCAGAATGCATCGTTTAAATCCTAGTTTCTGTGCTTCTTTGATCCTTGCTTCTCCACCTGATACGGCTCTTACTTCTCCTACCAGACCAACTTCTCCAAAAATGATCGTATCTTCTAAGATCGGCCGGTTCTTATAACTCGATGCGATTGCCATAATAATACCAAGATCGATCGCTGGTTCGCCAAGTTTCATACCTCCAGCCAGATTCACATACGCATCACAGCCGCCAAGCTGCAGTCCAACTCTCTTCTCAAGCACTGCCATCAAAAGATTCACCCTGTTATAATCAATTCCAACTGCTGTTCTTCTCGGCATCTGAAAGCTTGTTGGTGATACCAATGCCTGAATCTCGATCAGGATCGGTCTGGTCCCTTCCATGGAACATACAACAACAGATCCTGACGCATCAAGGGGTCTTCCATTAAGCATCGTCTTTGACGGATTCTCCACTTCTACAAGTCCATTGTTACACATCTCAAACACACCGATCTCGTTCGTGGATCCAAAACGGTTTTTGACACCTCTTAAGATTCTGTATGCCGCTTCTCTTTCCCCTTCAAAATAAAGGACCGTATCTACCATATGCTCAAGTGTTCTTGGTCCTGCAACCACTCCTTCTTTGGTCACATGTCCTACGATAAAAACTGCGATATTATTCTCTTTCGCAACTCTCATCATCGCTGCAGTCACTTCTCTTACCTGAGACACACTGCCTGCTGCCGAGGAAAGATCCTGCTGTACATTGTCTGAATCGAATCAATCACCGCAAATTCTGGTTTCGTCTTTAAGATCGCATTCGTGATCGCATCAAGATCTGTCTCACAATACAGAAGCATCTCTTCTTCAAATGTTCCGATCCTCTCTGCTCTCATCTTGATCTGATGCATAGATTCTTCCCCAGAAATATACAAAACCTTACGTTTGCTATTCGCAAGATTCCTGCATACCTGTAATAATAACGTGGATTTCCCAATTCCCGGATCTCCTCCGACCAGCGATAGGGAACCTTTGACGATCCCGCCGCCTAACACACGGTCTAGTTCATGAATCCCTGTTGGAATCCTCTCTTCATTCTCTACGGTTACCTCGGATATATTCATAGGAGAGGCAGAAGTCTTTAAAGACTTCGCCCCTCCTTTTTCGTTTCTGTAACTTTCTCTTCTGTAAAAGTATTCCACTGCTTACAGGCAGGACACTGCCCCATCCACTTGGAAGACTCATGACCACACTGGCTGCAAAAATAAACTGTCTTTTGTTTTGCCATTGGTGCTCCTTTATGTTACTACTGTTTCTTTACACGAACAGCTGCTGCTGTTCCCTCGCTTAACTCAACACTCAGAGTTAATTTTCCTCCAAGATTTGCTTTCATCATTCCTACATTCGTATTATCAATAAAAACTTTATATTCCTGTCCGGCTTCTACTTCTAAAGTAACCTGGACATCAGATGAAGATTCAATCTCAAATGCAACTCCATCTGTTGTTGCAACAAAGTTATGTACTGCTGAACCTGGAACTGATTCAAAGATCAGCTGTCCGTTCTTGTCCAGTTTTGTCATTGTCTTGAAAGTCTTGATCTTATAGATATCTCCTTCAAACTGGATATCTCCTTTCTTCGCTTTCTGTGCTAATGTATAGTCACCAAAGCTAAGTGTTCCATTGTCTTCGCTGCGGAATAATTCAGTTACCACTGCCATTGTCTTTTCCTCCTAATATATGTTTCGGTCGTCGTATGTATATTATAATATATTTCAGTATTATTTACTAGTTTTCCTTTACCGAAAAAGTAAGTTTTTTATCTTTTTACCAATCGTCATCGTCTGTCCATTCGTAAGGGTTCCTTCTAGGATCTTATCTGCCAGTACATCTTCAATCTCATTCTGGATGATTCTTCTTAATGGTCTTGCCCCATAATTCTCATCATATCCCTTATCTGCTAACAAATCCATCGCACCAGATGTGATCTTTAATGTGATCTGATGTTCACTTAATAAACGGGTTCTCAATTCATCCATAAATAATTTTGCGATCTTCTTAACTTCTTCCTTTGTAAGGACGGCAAATACGATCGTCTCATCAATTCGATTTAAAAACTCTGGGCGAAAGATCTGTTTCACTTCTTCCATAACACCCTTTTTCATACGTTCATGAGTCTTGGCTTTATCTGTATCATCCATAGAAAATCCTAAATGTTTTGGTGCAATGATACGGTTTGCACCTGCATTGGAAGTCATAATGATAACAGTATTCTTAAAGTCGACTTTTCTTCCATTGGAATCTGTAATATGTCCGTCATCTAATACCTGAAGCAGGATATTAAATACATCAGGATGAGCTTTTTCGATCTCATCAAAAAGAAGGACAGAGTAAGGATGTCTTCGAATCTGTTCACTCAGCTGTCCGCCTTCTCCAAATCCAACATATCCTGGAGGAGATCCGATGATCTTTGATACACTGTGCTTCTCCATATATTCAGACATATCCACACGGATCAGATCTTCTTCTCTTCCAAATAAAGCTTTTGCTAATGTCTTTGACAGCTCTGTCTTACCAACTCCTGTTGGCCCTAAAAATAAGAATGATCCGATCGGACGGTTTGGACTCTTAAGACCGACTCTGCTTCTCTTCACAGCTTTGGCAACTGCATTGACCGCTTCATCTTGCCCGATCACATGTTTGTGAAGTTCTTTCTCTAAATGTCTTAATCGTTCCATATCTCCCTTTGTAAGCTGTGTTACTGGAATCTGTGTCCATAAAGAAACGACTTCTGCGGCATCCTCTGTTGTCAATTCTGGAATCTCATTTTGCTTCTTCTGATTTCTCTTCATCTTACGTTCCAGAGATTTCTCAAGTTTGTTCTTCTCTTTCTTAAGCTCTCTTGCTTCTGTAATATCTCCATCAGAAAGCGCTGCTTCGATCTTCTCTATGATCTCCCTGATCTCCTTGCGTTCTTTCTTAAAACCTGCATGACTTCCAAGCTGTTCCATTCGTTTCCTTGCACAGGCTTCATCTAACAGATCGATGGCTTTATCTGGCAGAAAACGATCACTGATATATCGATCAGAAAGAGAGGCGATCGCCTCTGCCACATCTTCTGATACAAGGATCCTATGATAATCTTCAAAACGATGTTTGATCCCTTTTAAGATCGTGATCGTTTCTTCTACGGTTGGTTCTTTCACTCTGACTGGTTGGAATCTTCGAACTAATGCTGCATCTTTTTCAAAATATTTTGTATATTCTTCACTCGTTGTCGCACCGATCAACTGAAAATCTCCTCTTGCCAATGCTGGTTTTAAGATATTAGATGCATCCATAGCTCCCTCAGAACCTCCAGCTCCAATGATCGTATGAATCTCATCGATAAACAAAATAATAGAATCATCCTGTGTTGCTTCGGTTACGATGCGTTTCATTCGTTCTTCAAATTCCCCACGGAATTTCGTTCCAGCGATCACTTTCGTAAGGTCTAAGGACAAAATCCTCTTATTCTTAAGAATTCTTGGCATATTGCCTTCGGCGATCCTTTGTGCAAGGCCTTCAACGATCGCTGTTTTACCAACCCCTGGATCACCGATCAGACATGGATTATTCTTTGTCCTTCTGCAAAGGATCTGCATCAGACGTTCCATCTCACTTTCACGTCCGATCATCGGATCAAGCTTCCCAAGCATTGCTTTCTCTGTCAGATCTGTACTATACTGAAGCAGCATATATTCTCCTGCTCCATCTTCCATATCACCGCCATCAGAGATTGCTTCATTATATTCATTCTTCGCACTTCTGAAATCAATTCCTGCAGTAACTAAAATATCTGTATAGATTCCTTCGGATGAAATCTTATGATCTTCCAGAAAACGGAATGCTTCATTATCTCCATCTTTGATCATCGCCATCAAGATATGTTCTGATCCGATCGCTTCACACCCGTATTTCATTGCAAGTTCTCCTGCAATTTCTAACAGGTATTCTGTCTTCGGAGTATCCATTACCGTTCTTCTTCGGTCTTTTGGCATCTTTGACTTCTCTTTGATCGCTTCTTCTATTAATTCTCTTGTCACTCCGTGCATCTTGAGCACTTCACTTGCAAGAGATCCGTCTGCCCCATAAAGTCCTAGCAGAACAAAAATACTGCTGACATCTTTAAATCCAAGATATCCAGCAATCTCTCGTCCTTCATTCAATGCTTTGGAGGCATATTTTGTAAATGGTAATCGGTTCATAATTCCTCCTGTTATTACTTTCTGTCTAATTTCTGGTACATATCATGAATCAACCGGTTCATCTCGTCTTCTGTAACTCCTTTACAGACAGCTTCTGCAACTAACATCCTTAAATTCTCCTGAATGCTTGCTAATTCCTGCTGTTTTTCCAAAGTTTCAACACTTATGACTGCACCTTTTCTTCGGTCTAGTTTCAGGTATCCTTCTTCTCTTAAGATCGCATAGGCTTTGTTCACCGTGTGCATGTTCACTCCAAGCACCTGTGCTAACTGACGGACAGATGGAAGTGATTCTCCATCAGCAAATTCTTCACATGCGATTCCCATAATGATCTGATTTCTTAACTGTACATAGATTGCCTCGTCACTATTGAAATCAATCTCCAGTATCATTGTGCAACCCTTCTTTCCTCTTTCGAAATTTACAACTTATCTATGATATTTTGTTATACATAGACTATAATATAAAGCACAGTCTGTCAAGAGCTTCTCTTCCAGATGATAAAGAAAAAGATGCAGTGTAAAAAACTACATCTCTTTCGTCTATTTTTCATTCAGATCTAAAATTCTTTGATTTGCACTTCCTCGGAATTTTAATGTGATATCTTTCTGGGATTCGATAAACTGTCCATCAACCAGCGTATCAATATAAGATAACATCTCTTCCGTAAACGGTGTGTATACTTTACCACCTTCGAGCAAATCCTTGTCATAAGTATATCCTGTATAGCACCAGATATTCTTCTTTGGATAATTTTCTTTGATCTCTTTTAATAATCTAACCAGTTCTTCCTGATTCTCCGGTTCAAATGGTTCCCCTCCAAGAAGCGAAAAACCTTCAATATAATCTGGCTTTAACAATTCCATGATATGATCTTTTGTCTCCGTCGTAAATGGCTTTCCATAACAAAAGTCCCATGTCTCCTTATTAAAGCATCCTGGACAATGATTTCGGCAGCCTGATACGAATAAGCTGACTCTGACTCCTGGTCCATTCGCAATATCACATTTTTTAATTTCTCCGTAGTGCATATGATCTCCTCTGTCATCGTGTCTTATAAATGAAGTACTCGATCCTTGATCTCCTGTGTACGTCCCTGATTCCAGAACTGTGTTCCGATATATCCACAAGTACGTCTTGCAACAAACATATGATCCTGATCTGTATTTCCACAGTTTGGACATTCCCAGATCAGCTTTCCTGATTCATCTTCTTTGATCTGAATCTCTCCGTCGTATCCACAGCATTCACAGTAATCACTCTTTGTATTTAACTCTGCATACATGATGTTATCGTAAATAAATTTCATCACGGATAAGACGGCTGGAATATTATCCTGCATGTTTGGTACTTCAATGTAGCTGATCGCTCCGCCTGGAGATAATTTCTGGAATTCTGACTCAAATGCCAGTTTGCTGAATGCATCGATCTCTTCTGTTACATGAACATGATAGCTGTTTGTGATGTAGTTCTTATCTGTAACTCCCGGAATGATACCAAAACGTTTCTGTAAGCATTTTGCAAACTTGTAAGTTGTTGATTCCATTGGTGTTCCGTATACAGAATAGCTGATGTTCTCTGCTGCCTTCCATTCATTACATTTATCATTTAATTTCTGCATAACTTTTAATGCAAATTTTTTCCCTTCATCGGATGTATGAGACTTGCCTGTCATGCGAACACACATCTCATAAAGTCCTGCATATCCAAGGGAAATCGTGGAATATCCATCGTATAATAACTTATCGATCTTCTCGCCTTTCTTCAGTCTCGCAAGCGCTCCATGTTGCCAAAGGATCGGCGCAACATCAGATACCGCTCCCCTTTAATCTCTCATGGCGACATCTTAATGCTCTGTGGCACAATTCCAGTCTCTCTTCTAAGATGTCCCAGAATTTATCCATATCTCCATTAGAACTGCATGCGACATCAACCAAGTTGATCGTTACAACACCCTGATTAAATCTTCCATAGAACTTATGGCTTCCATCTGCATTTCTCTGGGAATCTTCAACCGTTAAGAAGGATCTGCATCCCATGCAAGGATATACTTCACCATTCTTCAGTTCTCTCATCACTTTCGCTGAGATATAGTCTGGAACCATGCGTTTTGCTGTACATTTTGCAGCTAATTCTGTCAGATGCCAATACTTGGAATCTGGTGTGATGTTATCATCATCTAATGCATAAATAAGTTTTGGAAAGGCTGGAGTGATCCAGACTCCTTTTTCATTCTTAACACCCTGAATTCTCTGTTTCAGGACTTCTTCGATCACAAGAGCCAGATCGTCTCTTGTCTGTCCTTCTGGTACTTCGTCAAGATACATAAAGACTGTGACAAATGGCGCCTGTCCATTACATGTCATTAAAGTTACCAGCTGATACTGGATCGTCTGGATTCCCTGTTTGATCTCATCATACAGACGCATCTCTGTAATCTTGTCGATGATCGCATCATCCATAGATTCTCCGATCACTTTACGTTCCTTCACGACATTCTTACGCAGCTTCTTTCGACTGATGTCTACAAATGGTGCTAAATGCGCTAATGTAAAAGACTGTCCTCCATACTGGTTGCTTGCAACCTGAGCAACGATCTGTGTTGTCACATTACATGCTGTAAAAAATGAATGTGGTTTCTCGATCAATGTCTCACTGATCACCGTTCCATTCTGAAGCATATCTTCCAAGTTGATCAGATCACAGTTATGTTCTCTCTGTGCAAAATAGTCAGAATCATGAAAATGGATGATTCCTTCTTCATGAGCACGAATGATCTCATTTGGCAGAAGGACACGTTTACTTAAGTCTTTGCTGACTTCTCCTGCCATATAATCTCTCTGCGTGGAATTGATCACTGGGTTCTTATTCGAATTCTCCTGATTTACTTCCTCATTAATATTATCAAGTAAAGAAAGAATTCCATCATCGGTCGTATTTGATTTTCTTCTCAGTTCTCTCTTAAAACGATATCTTACATACTTCTGGGCAACTTCATATCCTCTCATCTCCATGATCCCTGTCTCGACCATATTCTGGATATCTTCTACATTCACCGCATGAGAAGAGTTTGCTACCTGATCTGCAACCTTCTCTGCGATCGCCATGATCTGATACTGATTCATCTGATGGATCTTTGTTACCTCTTCATTCGCCTTCGTGATCGCATTGATGATCTTATCGAGATCAAAGGTTACCTCCTCACCGTTTCTCTTGATAATCTTTGTTTTTACATCACCATTCATAGTTTCTCCCTCATTTATATAAAATTACAAGATTCTGTGTGTTTCCATTTTCTGGTACAAAATCTTGTTGTCGTTCTACCAATCAGCACTATATCTTGTGCCATTGCCTTTATTATATTACACTCTTTTTCATAAAAAGAAAGAGCTAATTTTTCATTTTAGAGAATATGAAGATGCTCAAACAGAATCTTAAATCCCAAAAGTATCAGTATTATGCCACCTGCGAGCTCTGCCTTGGATTTATATTTTGTTCCAAAAATATTTCCGATCTTTACTCCTACAAATGAAATCAAGAAAGTACAGACTCCAATCATCGACGCTGCGGATACAATATGCACATTTAAAAAGGCAAATGTGATCCCAACTGCTAATGCATCGATACTTGTCGCAACAGCAAGCATGAACATTTCTTTCACTGCGATCGAATCATCTGCCTGTTCTTCATCATTTGATAATGCTTCTTTGACCATATTGATTCCAATCAGCCCAAGAAGCACAAATGCGATCCAATGATCGATCGATGTGATCTGGTCTTTAAACTGTGTTCCAAGGAAAAATCCGATTGTTGGCATCAGTGCCTGAAATCCTCCAAACCATAAACCAACAATGATCCCTTTTTTCAAAACTTTTTCTCTCATCGCCAGTCCTTTGCAGATAGAAACAGCAAATGCATCCATCGCCAATCCAACAGCCAGTGTTAATAACGTAAGTAAATCCATAAAAACGTCCTCCATATCGTAAGTTTTTCATATCATAGAGGATTCCATCGGAATTTCCTATTATATGAAAAAGACCCACAGACGAAAGCCTTGTTATAAACAAAAGCTTATCGTCTGTGAGTCTCGTTAATTAAGACAGCACCAGATGTCGTTCATCATTATGTTGATACTGTCACAGATTCTCTGCTAACTACTCCCTCACGGAAATATCTATAAGATCATACCGGATGTGCTTCCGGCAAAATGTGCCTATGTATCATATCTCAACTGAGAATCTTTGTCAATATCTTTCCTTTAATTTTTGATTACGCTTTTCAAGATCTAACAGGTATTCTTTCATTTCCAGACCACCTGCATATCCTGTCAGTGAACCGTTCATTCCGATCACTCTGTGACATGGAACAACGATCACGATCGGATTCCTGTTATTCGCCATGCCAACAGCTCGACATCCTTTGGGAATTCCTACTGATTCCGCAATGTCTTTGTAAGTGTAAGTTTCCCCATATGGAATCTTCTCCAATGCCTTCCATACTTTGATCTGAAATTCTGTTCCATGATAAGAAAGTTTCAGGTCAAACTTCTTTCTTCGCCCATCAAAATACTGTGATAATTGCAGTGCTGCTTCCCTGATCAATTCTGTATTCTTCTTCTCGCCTTCTAATGTCTTCGTCCCAAAATATATCCCGCAAATGCCATGCCCATCTTCCTCAATCGTTAAATTACCGATTGGAAAACTATAATCATAATAGTACCTCATATGACAATCCTCCTAAAAATAGGTATACCATATTCTTCCATGGTTGGCAAGGACTAACTTGACATGTACATATTTCTTGCGTACAATGAAAAGAACTGTATAAAAATGAACAGATATTTATTTTAGGAGGAATTTTCATTGGACCCCAGTATGATATTACAGATAATCGCAATTATCATTTTATTAATGCTTTCTGCTTATTTTCATCTGCAGAAACAGCACTTACAACCGTCAATCCACATAGTATGCGTGCCATGGCAGAAGATGGCAATAAAAAAGCTGCTATTGTTTTAAAATTGATCGAGAATCCAAGCCAGATGCTTTCCAGCGTCTTAGTCGGAAATAACCTTGTGAATATTTCATTAACATCCCTTACTACAACGATCGCTATTCGTATCTTTGGAAGCATGGGAGCCGGAATCGCAACTGCTGTGATCACAGTACTTGTATTGATCTTTGGTGAGATCACACCAAAGACTTTTGCAACGATCAATAATACAAAACTTGCTCTAAGCTATGCTTCCAGCATTTATCTGATCACAAAATTACTGACACCGGTTGTTTACATTATCAACAAACTTTCTACAGCGATCCTTATCATCTTGCGGATCGACTCGAAACAATCCAAACGTATCATGACTGAACGTGAACTTCGTACGATCGTTGATGTCAGCCACGAAGAAGGCGTTATCGAAGAATCTGAGAAAGATATGTTAAACAACGTTTTTGATTTTAAGGAATCTCTTGCCAAGGATATTATGATCCCGCGAATTGATGTAACTTTTGTGTCTGTAGATGCTTCTTATGATGAAGTTCTTGATATTTTTCCGCGAAGCCGGTTATTCTAGACTTCCTGTTTATGAAGGAAGTAAAGATCATGTTGTTGGTATTGTTTATTTTAAGGATGTTTATTTCTACCGCAACCAGCACAGAGGCGAGATCTTTCATTTGAAAGATGTTCTGCGTAAGCCGTTCTTTACGTATGAAACTCAGAAAGTATCAAGCCTTCTTGCACAGATGCGTGAAAAATCTGTTAGTTTCTCCATTGTTTTGGATGAATATGGAGTGACTGCAGGTCTTATTACTCTAGAAGATATCGTTGAAGAGATTTTTGGAGAACTGCGTGATGAATATGATGATTCTGAGGAAGAAACTTTCAAAAAATTATCCGATGGATCTTATATGGTATCCGCTTCCTTAAAGCTTGATGATCTTGATGATCTGCTTGACGTAGACCTTGATTCTGAGGATTATGATTCTCTTGGCGGATATATCATCGAACTGCTTGATCATCTGCCTTCAGAGGGCGAAACTGCAGAAGATGAACATTTTCTTTTAAAGTTGTTTCTGTTGACAAAAATCGTATGGAAACAATTCATATCATTCCAAAAGAGC